>OZSS01000324.1_pt1 | contig 22471 bp, 25 predicted proteins | sample 1779911 | NCBI WGS metagenome assembly OZSS01 (sample SAMEA2603589, study PRJEB24840) | metagenome | biome: Water; feature: Photic zone; material: Seawater sample | place: Mediterranean Sea | collected 2013-11-12 | depth 10 m
AAAATTTGATCAGGTTTTAATTCGACACATGAATCAATTACTCTTTGTAGAAGACTTTTCCCAGAAATTTTATGTAAAACTTTTGGCAATGAGCTTTCCATCCTAGTGCCCTTTCCTGCCGCTAATATCGCAACACTTAACATTTTCATTTGAAATCCTTATTTAAATCTAACTCTTAACGGATGACTTCGTCATTCTCCACTTCTCTCTCCATTTTTTTGTAGATAAAAGATTTGAGAGAAATTGCTCATCTAATCTTCTTTTGATTATATCGTCTTTACTTGATTTTAAATCTTGATCTCTATATGGAATACTAGCTTTAGTTAAAAGATGTTCCTCTTCCATTAAAGATAACTTTTCAAAATTGAAATTTGGTTTCAATTTATTCTTATCAAGTTTTGATATCGCGACAGTTCCCTGACTCCAAAAAGTTCTGTTTTTAAAACTTGGCTTAATAGCAAAAATTTCTAATCCAAGATTTCTTAAAGTTTTTCTTACTGCCGCTGAAGAAGAATAAGTAATTAAATAACCATGAGAATTAAGATTTTCAGTGACTTTAGATAAAAATTCAATTGTCCATAATTGTGGGCATTTTTGAGGAGAAAAACTATCTAAATAAATCAGATCGAATTTAATAGATGAAGGAATAATGTTGATTTCTTCTCTAGCATCACCCCACAAAACACTGCACTTGAAAAATTGATCCTCAAAGTAATTTTTTCGATAAAGTGATTCAAAAATTGTTCTGACTTTTGGATCCCATAATTTAAAAAAAGATTTATTTCTAAGCGAATATTCAAGAGGCTTTTTATCAATCTCCAACGCATACAAATTTAAATACGATTTTTGTTTAATTAATTCATCTAATAAAGAAGCGGAGTTGTATCCCAAACCAAAACATATATCCAAAACATTAATAGATTTTCCCTTAAATCTTTGCAAATTAGAGGTTGCTGTAAACTTTGACTTTGTTTCCTCCAATGCGCCCAATAAACTATGAAAGTTTTCTTTAAAAAATACACTTCTTAAAGTGTAACTACCATCTTTAGTTAAAACTTCTATTAATTCAGACAAAAACTCTTAAGGCTAGTTAGTTAGTTTGGCAAGCTCTTCCCAAAAAGTGGGATAAGAGATGCTAGCTGCATCCGCTCTCATGATTTTTGAGGTACCTTTGGCAAGAAGTGAAGCAACAGCAAGACTCATTGCTACTCGATGATCTGTTTCACTGTCTACTTCCGCAGAATGAAATTTTGATTGCCCATTAATAATTAATCCATCTTCTTTTTCTGTTATTTCAGCACCGAATTTTTGTAACTGTCGTGCCATGACTTTTAAGCGATCTGTCTCCTTAACTCTTAATTCTTGTGCATCCTTAATTTCAGAAACTCCATTACAAAAACAGGCAGCAACAGTAAGGATAGGAATTTCATCTATAAGTTTTGGGAGAATATCTCCTTCAATAGTAAATGATCTTAAATTTTTTGAAGTCTTTACTTTAATAGATCCAATAGGCTCACCTGCAATAGTCGTTTCATCTAAAATCTCATAATCACACCCCATTGAATCCATTACATTTAAAACCCCAGTTCTTGTGGGATTTAGTCCTACATTTTGAATTAAAACCTCCGAATTTGGAACAATAGATGCAGCAATCATCCAAAAAGAAGCAGAGCTTATGTCTCCAGGAATCAATATTCTCTGGCCAATTAAGTTACCACCTGACTTGATAACTACATTCCTTCCTAATTCTCCTCTGATACTGATGTCTGCTCCAAATGCTTTTAACATTCTTTCAGTATGATCTCTTGAAGATGCTGGTTCAATAACGGAAGTGGTTCCAGAAGCTTTGAGGCCTGCCAATAAGATTGCAGATTTCACTTGAGCACTCGCTACAGGAGTTCCAATAACACACCCTTTTAATTTATTCCCATCAATTGAGATTGGAGCTTTGTTTCCTTTTTCTCTACCAAAAATTTTGCCACCCATCAACGATAATGGTTTGCCCACTCTCCCCATTGGCCTTTCATTAAGAGAAATGTCACCTGTTAAGACAAAATTTTTACCTTCTTGACCGGCAAGTAACCCCATTAATAATCTCATGGTGGTTCCTGAATTCCCACAATTTAGAATTTCTTTGGGCTCTTTTAATCCATCAAGACCCAATCCTGAAATCGTAAAAGGCTCATTTTTTTTTATCTCTGGTATATTCACACCTAATTTTCTAAGACAATCAGCAGTTGAAAGTGGATCTTCAGAATGTAAAAACCCCTCAATAGTCGTCTCACCCTTCGCAATACTTCCTATTATTAAAGCTCTATGAGAAATAGATTTATCTCCAGGTACTTTTACTTTTCCTTTTATTTTAACTCCACCTTTTATTGTGCGGATATTATTCATTTTCAAATTAAATACTTGATTAGATTTCTGTAAAAACAAATTAGTTATATATTATCAATAAGTTTGTTTTAAAAAAAAAATAATCAAATTAAGTTACTGTTTTCTATAATGAAATTAGTAAAAAGGATTTAATTATTAATCTTACTTATTATCACGTTGCAAAGGATGTTCCAGAAATAAGTCCAGACATCGCAGTGGTCATTGATGTTTTAAGAGCTACAACCACAATTTCTTGGGCTTTAAAAAATGGAGCTGATTCAATACAAGTTTTTGCAGATTTAAATTTATTAAAAGAATCTGCAATTAAGTGGCAAGCTGAAAAAAGACTAATGCTTGGAGAGAGAGGCGGAAAGAAGATTGAGGGCTTTGATTTAGGAAATTCTCCTTTATCAGTTACAAAAAAAGTTGTTAATGGTAAAAGATTATTTATGAGTACGACTAATGGGACTAAATCATTGCAAAAAGTCAAAAATGCTAAGCATTTATTTGCTATGGGTCTCCCAAATAGAAAAGCAGTTGCCGACAAAATAATTTCATTAAAAAGTGAAAATGTTTTAATACTTGGTAGTGGTTGGGAAGGCTCTTATTCACTTGAGGATTCTTTAGCTGCAGGGGCTTTGGCTTCATACCTAAAACAGAACTGTGATTTCGAAATTAATATTCAGAATGACGAATTACAATCTGCTTTGGCACTTTGGGATGTCTGGAAAAATGATATTTTGAAATGTTTAAAAACAGCAACCCATGGCAAAAGATTGACAAGTCTTGGAGATTATGAGGATGATTTTAAATGTTGCTCTGAACTTGATTGCTTAGATATTGTTCCAGCTCAAGTTGAAAGAGGTGTGATTCGTGCCTCATGATTTACGAATTGGTTCATTAGGAGTAAAGTCTTGACTGATTTTTTGGTAGCTGCATTGCAAATTACGAGTACTTCAAATGTTGAAGAAAATTTTACTGAAGCAGAAGAACAGATTGAATTAGCTGCTAGAAGAGGTTCTGAGTTAATAGGATTGCCTGAAAATTTTGCTTTTTTAGGAGGAGATGATGAAAAACTTAGATTAGCTTCAGAATTGTCAGAGAAGTGTACAAATTTTCTGAAAACTATGTCACAAAGATATCAAGTATTTCTTTTGGGAGGAGGGTATCCTGTCCCTGCTGGTGATGATAGACATACTTTTAATAGGTCAGCCTTATTTGGGAAAGATGGACAGATTTTGGCAAAATACGACAAGATTCATTTGTTTGATGTTGATTTACCAGATGGAAATTTATACAAGGAATCATCCACTATTTTATCTGGAGCAGAGTATCCACCTGTTGTAGATGTCCCAGGTTTATGCAAAATAGGATTATCAATTTGTTACGACGTTAGATTTCCTGAACTCTATAGATATTTGTCTTCCAATGGTGCTGAGCTAATTATGATTCCCGCAGCTTTTACAGCATTCACCGGAAAAGATCATTGGCAAATCCTATTACAAGCAAGAGCAATTGAGAATACAGCATATGTAGTCGCTCCAGCTCAAACTGGTATTCATTATGGAAGAAGGCAAAGTCATGGCCATGCAATGGTAATTGACCCTTGGGGTACAGTTTTATCTGATGCCGGAAAAACTCAGGGAGCTGCAATAGCCCCTGCGGATAAAGAAAGAGTAAAGAAAATTAGGGAGCAGATGCCAAGCCTTAAACATAGAAAAAACAAGTTGTTTTCAAACTAATGATAAAGTTTTTAGATAATAAACTTTTTCGTTATTTATCCGTTTTTTTATTTTTAAATTCTTCAATCCTTCCAGTTAAATCTTCAAGTGCTCTTGCAGCATGGGCTATAAATACTAATGGGGTTTTAGAATTAAGAACTAAATCAAATACAAATTTAAAAGCATACTTTCAGAAGGCTAACCAAATATCGGGAGATAGATTCTGGGTAGATTTTCCAGGAGAATTAAAAAATCCCAGAACAATAGTAGGTAATGGCCCAATAAAAGAAATTAGATTAGGTAAACCAGATAAGGGTAAAACAAGACTAGTAATTGAATTTAAGGAAGAGACTTATTTGAAACCTTTGACTTGGCAAATGGTTGGCTTAGATCAAAATAGATGGAGAATTAAACTATTTAACTCAAAATATTCATTTAAAAAGATTGGTGAAGGTTTAGTTGAAAAGAAAAGAGGAAATATCAAAGCAAATCAAAATGTAATTCATAAGAAGAAAAACAATTATGGTTACTTGAAACTACCAGAGGTAAAACGAAACAAGTTTGAGGTTGTAATCGATCCAGGGCATGGAGGACCTGATCCAGGAGCGATAGGTATAGGTGGTATTAGAGAAACAGATGTTGTCCTAGAGGTTTCAAAAATAGTTAAAAATTTACTTTCTGAAAAAGGTGTCAAAGTAAGGTTGACTAGAACAAATGACGTTGATTTGGATTTGCCTCCAAGAGTTTCCATTGCTAATAATACGGATGCAGATATTTTTGTAAGTATTCATGCAAATGCCTCAAGAGGTAAAAGAAGAGACATAAATGGATTGGAAACCTTTTATTACAGAGGGTGGAGAGGAAGATTACTCGCGAAAAGAATTCAAAAACAAATTTTAAGAGTTTCCCCTGGGAGTCCTGATCGAGGAGTTAAACAAGGTCGATTTTATGTAATTAAAAATACTAAGATGCCCGCAGTCCTCGTAGAAATTGGATTTTTAACGGGAAGATTAGATGCAAGAAGATTAGAGAAAATAAACCATCGAAAAAGATTAGCCTATGCAATTGTAAAAGGCATCCTCGAATATCTAGATAAAGTAGGGTGAAACTTAAAATAGGTATATTTGATAGCGGAATAGGTGGTTTTACTATCCTTAATTCTTTACTAAAAACTCGTAAAGATGTAGAAGTTTTTTATTTGGCGGATACAAAAAGAATACCTTTTGGGAGCAAAAATTCTGAAGAGATTAGATTAATTGCAAAGGAGATTTGTACTTTTTTTGTTGATAAGAATTTAGATGCACTTTTAGTTGCTTGTAACACTACAAATGCTTGTGCGCTTGATATTCTTGAAGATAAGCTAGAGGTCCCTTGTTTTGATCTTATAAACTCAGTATCGGAAATAGTTGATAAACAAATAATTGGGGTCCTGGCAACACAAACAACTGTTCGATCATCGTATTACAAGAAAGCTATAAATGCTAAAAAAGACAATACGATAATATTTCAGCAAGAATGTCCAGAATTTGTATCAGAAATTGAAAAAGAAAAATTAAATCTTGATAAGTTAAATAGTCTATCAGACTTATACTTAAGACCACTAATAAACAAAAATATTGAAGAATTAATACTTGGATGTAGTCACTATCCTTTAATTTATGATTTTTTAAGAAAAAAATTAGATTCAAATATAAAAATTATTGATCCATCGGTAGCATTAATAAAAAAATTTAATCAATCTTTTAATATTCCAGAAACTGACTGCTATGAGTGTATTCCTTTCGAAAATGTAAAATTTTTTGTTACTTCAGAAAGAGATGATTTTTCCAATAAAGTAAAATTTTGGCTTGGAATTAATAAAGAAATTAGGTTGGTTAACCTCCGAAGTAATGTTTGATTCCTTAAGATATAGAAGAGGTCAATCATGAATACAGTAACAGAGCTACTACAACCAGTTGAAAATGATCTTGATGATCTTATTTTAGAACTGAAAAATCTAATTGGAGCTGGGCACCCAATTCTTCAAGCCGCAGCTGAACACCTCTTTAGTGCTGGGGGAAAAAGGTTGAGACCTGGAATAGTTTTATTGATTTCAAAAGCTATATCTCCTGAATTTCGCTTGACAACCAAACATAAAAGGCTTGCTGAAATAACTGAGATGATTCATACAGCCTCTTTAGTTCATGATGATGTAGTTGATGAGGCGTCTACAAGAAGAGGAGTAGATACAGTTCATAGTAGATTTAATACCAGAGTAGCTGTTTTGGCGGGTGACTTTTTATTCGCTCAAGCAAGTTGGCACTTAGCAAATCTCGATAATGTAAATGTAGTTAAATTACTTAGTAGAGTAATAATGGATTTGGCAGAGGGTGAAATTAAACAAAATTTAAATAGATTTGATTCGGCTCAATCTTTTTCCAAATATATCAATAAAAGTTATTGTAAAACAGCATCATTAATAGCCAATAGTTGCAAAGCCGCTGGAGTTTTGAGTGGGATTAATGACGAAAATTTAACCTCTTTGTACAACTTTGGCAAAAATATTGGTTTGGCATTCCAAGTTGTAGATGACATTCTTGACTTTACTGGAAACGATAAACAACTTGGAAAACCTGCTGTAAGTGATCTTGCTAGTGGTTATCTTACCGCCCCAGTTTTATATGCCTTAGAAGAAAATAAACAATTGTCAGTTCTTATAAATAGAGAACTTGCTGAAAAAGATGATCTAGATGTTGCTCTTAATATCATCATGAACTCTAAAGCTATTGAAAGTTCCAGGAAACTAGCTGAGGATTTTGCAATGCTTTCTAAAGAAGCTATTGCCTGGCTTCCTGATTCAGAATACAAAAGAGCTTTAATGGCTCTTCCAGAATTTGTTCTAAGCCGTATTTATTAGATCTCTTAGAGATAAATCTTGAGCTTAATTAATATTAATATTTTTGAAAACCCTAATTTTTTCGACTAAATTTATTAAGCATAGATCTATTTAATGTCATTAGATAAAAAAAATTCAATCAATAACATACTTGAAGAAAAGAGAATTTTCCCTCCATCAAAAAAATTTGCAGAAAACTCAAATATTAGTTCTCAAGAAGAATTACTAAGTCTAAAAAAACAAGCATCAGATAATCCTATTCAATTTTGGGAATCTTTTGCAAAATCTGAATTAGATTGGTTTGAGCCATTTCAAACTGTATTAGATAACGAAAATGCGCCCTTTTTACAATGGTTTAAAGAAGGGAAACTCAATATTACATATAACTGCTTAGATAGACACATTAAGAGAGGGCTTGGAGGAAAGACTGCACTTATATGGGAAGGCGAACCCGGAGATAGCAAAAAATATACTTACGAAGAACTTCTAAAAGAGGTATGTAAAGCAGCTAATGCCTTAAAAGCAATTGGTGTAAAAAAAGGAGATTTGGTATGTATTTATATGCCGATGATTCCTGAAGCGATGTTTGCGATGTTAGCTTGTGCAAGAATTGGCGCGCCTCATTCGGTTGTCTTTGGAGGATTTTCTTCAGAAGCTCTAAAAGATAGGTTAATTGATGGAAACGCCAGATTTGTTGTTACTGCTGATGGTGGCTTTAGAAAAGATAAGGTGATTGAACTTAAGAAAGCAGTTGATGCGGCCATTGAGAGTGGGGCAGATAAAGTTGTTGAAAAAGTAATTGTTGTTCAACGAACCCAAAAAAATATTTCTATGGTTGATGATAGAGATTTTTGGTGGCACAAATTATTAAAAGATCAAAAAGATCATTGTGAACCAGAAATAATGAATAGCGAAGATAGACTTTTTATTCTTTATACTTCAGGCTCTACTGGAAAGCCCAAAGGTGTAGTTCACACTATAGGTGGTTACAATCTTTGGTCTCATTTGACATTTAAATGGATTTTTGATTTAAAAGATGACGATATTTACTGGTGTACTGCTGATGTTGGTTGGATTACGGGTCATAGTTACATAGTTTATGGCCCTTTATCTAATGGTGCTACAACCTTAATGTATGAGGGAGTGCCAAGACCCTCAAATTTAGGGGCTTTTTGGGAAATTATTCAAAAATATAAGGTTTCTATTTTTTATACTGCACCAACTGCAATAAGAGCATTTATGAAGTCTGGGCGTGAAATACCTGATAAATATAATTTGGAGAGTCTTAGACTTTTGGGCACAGTCGGTGAACCAATTAATCCTGAAGCATGGATGTGGTACAAGGATGTTATTGGTAAAAATAAATGTCCTATTGTTGATACTTGGTGGCAAACTGAGACTGGTGGCGTGATGATAAGCCCCTTGCCTGGAGTCGTTGCTACAAAGCCAGGTTCAGCTACTTTCCCTCTCCCAGGAATTGAAGTTGAAATTGTCGATAAGAATGGAGATAAGGTTAAGGAGAATGAGGGTGGCTATTTAATTATTAAGAAGCCTTGGCCAGGAATGATGAGAACAATTCACGGAAATTCAGAGAGATATTTGGATAGTTATTGGGAATATATTTCCTTTAAAGGAGAAAAAAATGTTTATTTTGCTGGTGATGGAGCACGCATTGATGAAGATGGATATATATGGATTATGGGAAGAGTTGATGATGTCATAAGTGTTTCAGGACATCGGTTAGGAACAATGGAAATAGAATCTGCTTTGGTAAGTCACAAATCAGTCGCAGAGTCTGCAGTCGTTGGCAAAAAAGATGATTTAAAAGGTGAAGTTATAGTCGCTTTTGTATCTCTAGAGAAAGACGTGAATGGTTCTTCAGAATTAGTAGAGGATCTAAAGAAACATGTTGTTAATGAAATTGGAATTATTGCAAAACCCGAAAAGATTATAATTTCTGACTCTCTTCCGAAAACACGTAGTGGAAAAATTATGAGGCGAATTTTAAGATCTTTAGCTGCTGGAGAAAAAATTAGCGGTGATATAAGCACTCTTGAAGATAGTTCTGTTTTGGAAAAACTGAAAGAATTATCCTAATCAAATTCATCAATTAAATTGGAAATTTTTTTAATAGTATTTCTTTTGAATTCATCATCGGCCCAATCTCCCAAAAAATTTTCTCTTAGTCCTGCGCTTGCAATTATAGTGTGTGTACCTTTTAACATTACCCCCTTGGAATTATCTTCTTTTCTTCCTTTCAGACAAGACAATAATTTATCTGTTTGATCTAATTCATCTGAGTTGAACTTTATTAGGAAGTTATTTTTTTGGTTATATGTTTTTTTTATTAATTTCAAAGTTCTTTCAGGGCTTGGGCTGAATTCACTTTTGAATTCTAATTTTTGAGAAATTTGTTTCAATAATGGAATAGATTTATTAGCACTGAAGTTATTAAAACTAATTGATATGAATTTTTCGCAATTTCGTCCACCATCAGGAGAAATTAGATGAAGTTTGCAGCCTAGGCTATGACCAATTCTTATTGAAGGAATTGATGTTCCTATTCTCCTTGATAAAGATATTCGGCAATTCTTGAAATCTCTCCATGCTTTAATAGCAAGTTGTTGATGATCAAATTGTGGAGTGTATTTATATGCATGTACTGCATAGTTTTTATTAATTAAACTCTCTATGAATCTCTTATAAGTTAAATCTGGTTTAGAAGCAAGATAACTTCCACCAATAAACTCCAAAATTTTTTTAGGATTTGAAGGCCAATAACAAAAATTATTAAATTGATATTTTGTAAAAGTCATCTTTCATAAACTAAAAATGTTTCAAAAATCACTTTCTAGTCAATTTTTCTTAATTTATATTAATTTAAGAGAAATTTTTATTAAATGCGTCAAGATAAATGAAAGTGTTTTCAGCTAATTGGAACTATCTAACAAAAAAGAATTAAATCAATTGGATATTCTTCAGGATCAAGTTATCAGTTATCCCTCTGAAGATAGTGTTCCTAATCAGAATAAAAAAATTGAAAAAATTTTAATTCTTGATACTGAAACAACAGGTTTAGATGAAAATAAAGATGAAGTGATAGAGATAGGTTGTATTTTGTTTGATGTTTCTTTTAAATGTGTACTTTCACAGGCCTCATTTTTATTCCCGGTTAATAAGAATGAAGCAGAATATGTTAATGGCATATCTGCAGAAGCAACTAATATCTCTCAACCATGGGAAGATGGATTGAATTTCTTTTTAAAACTTGTTGATTGTTCGGATTTCATTGTGGCGCATAATGTAGAGTTTGATAAGAAATGGTTTGGCAAAGGAAGATTACCTAAACTTAATAAAAAATGGATATGCAGTTTAGAAGATATTAATTGGTCTTTTCAAAAAGCACTAAAAAATAGACCCTCAGTAACTGATCTAGCTTTATCTTTTTCAATACCAGTTTGGAATTTACATAGAGCTTTATCTGATTGCTTTTACATATCTGAGGTCTTCAAAAAATGTGATAATTTAGAGGAACTTTTATTAAAAGCTACTGAACCTAGGTTTTTATACAAGGCACTGATTAGTTACGAAGATAGGTCTTTAGCTAAAAATGCTGGGTTCAGATGGAATAGTCCTGTACAAGGAGCTTGGTCAAGAAAATTAACTACTGATGAGGCAAAAAATCTTGATTTTAGAGTAGAGATTTTGAATTAATATTTAATAAATTTCTGACTAAGAAAATATTTAGTGCATCTTACAAGGCATCCATTTATTACCCATTTTATGTGCTCCAATACATCCGTATTTTGAGGTAGCCTTTTCAGCTTCTCGTTTAGTGTTAAATAGACCTGATATCATATTTTCTTTGCTTGAATTTGAAATTTGTTTGGAATGATTATGATGATTGTTTTGAGAATTAGGTGAATACTCCCATATTCCCATAGTAGTAACACCCGCAGAGATAATTCCCATACCAACTACTGATAAATTGACTATTCCCATTGCTACTGCTCCAAAAGAAAATACTCCCATTGGGACTATTCCAATACTTATTACTCCCATTGGTACTATTCCTATCGAGACTATACCAAGTGGTGCTATTCCAAAAGCAATTTTTTTTGGTTTTGTGCCGCAATGTTGATTCTCTTTATTTTTTTTTATTTCCAATAGATTTTCTAAATGTTAAATTAAAATTGTCTCACAAAACAACCAATCAAAGATTAATTTCTAATTGAATTAAAAATTTTGAATTATTTTCTAGAACTTTGAATAACCTAAAAAATCTTAGAGGAACAGTCGACTTATTGCCTGATCAATTAATAAAGTGGCAAAAAGTCGAGAAAATTTTATTAGAGCAGCTAGCAAGAGCATCCATCAAAGAAATAAGAACACCAATATTGGAAATGACCGAATTATTTTTAAGAGGTATTGGTGAAGGGACAGATGTTGTCAGTAAGGAAATGTATACTTTTCTTGATAGGGGGGAGAGATCCTGCACTCTTAGGCCTGAAGGAACCGCTTCCGTTGCGCGAGCGTTAATACAAAATGGCATGTCATCTAATCCACTTCAGAAACTTTGGTACATGGGACCTATGTTTCGATATGAAAGACCTCAAGCAGGCAGGCAAAGACAGTTTCATCAGTTAGGTGTTGAGTTTATAGGATACGATTCAGTTAGAAGTGATGTTGAAATTGTTGCTTTAGCTTGGGATGTATTGAGTAAATTAGGAATAAAAGAACTTAATCTTGAAATAAATACATTAGGTGATGTTAGTGATAGATTAAATTTTCAGAAATCCTTCCTAAAATGGCTTGAAATAAATAAAAATTCTCTAGATTTAGATTCTCAGAATAGGATTACTAAAAATCCCTTAAGGATTTTGGACTCTAAAGATATTCAAACAAAGAAAGCTCTTAAAAATGCTCCAAGATTATTTAATTTTTTGTCTGAAAAAAGTCATAAAAGATATTCAGACTTTAAAAAACAATTAGAGGTTTTAAAAATACCTTACGTAGAAAATTTTAATCTAGTAAGAGGTTTAGATTATTACACCCATACAGCCTTTGAAATTACTAGTGGCTCTCTAGGCTCTCAAGCTACAGTTTGCGGAGGAGGAAGATACGACAATTTAATAAAACAAATGGGAGGACCAAATACCCCTGCAATTGGTTTCGCTATTGGTTTAGAAAGATTAATTTTACTAGCGGGGAAAGAGCTCGAAGTCCCAAGAAATACTGATATTTATATTATTAATCAGGGCTCGATTGCGGAACCATTAGCTATGGATCTATCAAGAAAATTAAGAAATTATGATTTGTTAGTTGAGTTGGATTTAAGTGGATCTTCATTCTCTAAACAATTTAAAAAGGCTAATAAACTAAAATCTAAAAGTATTATTGTTATTGGTGATGATGAAGCGACTAAAAGGGAATTTATTATAAGGCTCTTTGATCAATCAGGTAATGGGAATAAAGAAGAGGTTATTTCTTTAGAGAATGATTTTAAATTAGAAAAGTGGATAAACAATAACTTACTTTCAAAGTGATGCTCTTAAACTTAGCAATAATTTTTCTTTTTATATTTATTTTTTTTAATTTAAGGAATTTTCTAAAATTTCAAAGAAAACAAAAAGTTTTAAAGGCTAAAAAATTAACAACTTTTAATAAGAAGAATCTTAATAATTGGATGAATTTAACTAAAAAAGAAAGATATAACTTATCAAAACAAGATTCAGTTAACTATATGGACAGAAGAAAACTTTTATTAGATCAAATTAGAAATGAATATAAAAAAATATCTAAAGAAAATTCTGAGGAAAACATAAAGAAAAAATAATTGTGGAAAATTTCTGGACTTCTACTAAACCTATAAATGGATTGAGACATTTTGTTTTAGTAAATGAGACAAAAGAAAAAGGAAATATTACTTTTTTAATGGTTTCTGTAGTTGATTCTGAAATTAATATACAAACTACTTATGAAGAATTAATAAATAGTGGAAATTGGCATGAGGGTTGGACCAATCTCCCAAAGCATCAATCGATAACTGAAGAATATGATGACTATAAATCTCTCAAGAAAGGAGAAAGTATCGACGAGATATTTGTTAATGAAGATTCTGTATTTAATATTTCTTAATTTTAAATAAATCTTTCAAATCTCTTCACTTTATAAATACTAGGTTTTTTGTAGCTTAATAATTACTTAAAAGTTTTACCCCTTTCAAAAAAATAAGATTAACGTTATTAAGGATTAATAATATTTACTTAATCCAATGTTAGGGGATATATGGAGCTCATCTGAGTTGACCGCGGAACAATTAGGAATTACTGAAATTAAACTTTCTTTTTTACGTGAAAATGGAATACTTAAGCCTGGGATTCATTGGAAAAGCTCTCCACTCGGTCAGAAAAAACCTTGGAAACCCAAACCTCTTTATAATGTAAAAATGTGCAGAAAAATAATTAATAAATTTTATTTTAAAGGTAAGTATAATATTGCAGCCTAAAAAAATTTTTTTTATCTAGAAAAAAAATGTAAAATCTCTACTCTATTAGATTCTCATCCTTACACTCAATTAGAGTATTTTGCAAAGTTGGATATAAGTTAATCATATTTATATATTGTTTTGATTTTCTGTATGATTTCGCAGCCTTTTTGTAATGAACTTCCGATTTCATTTCTAGTGAAAATTTTCTAGAAGAATCTTGAGAAGTAGTCATAATATTAAATGTCTTATTCCATATTTAATAATTGTTTGAGAATGAGGCAATAAAATGGATGGTTTAATGAAACAAAATATCGTTTAATGTCAGCAAAATGAAATTTAATTAACTTATTTGAATTTAAAAACAATGATTTATTTGATAGAACTTATATCTCTAAGAATAATTTTCCTCATTAAATCTACCTTTTTTGTTATGGGATTGCCCTATGAAGACTTCTTGTTTCGTAATAGTTAGGATTACTAACCTTTACAATTTTGTTATGAATTCAACTGTTTGGTGAAATATAAAGTATTCTCAAAACGTTTAAGCTAATCAATTCCTAAATGCAAACCTATGGAAATCCAGATACTACCTATGGATGGTGGGCTGGTAATTCAGGTGTAGCAAATCGCTCAGGAAAATTCATTGCTGCTCATGTAGCTCATGCAGGATTAATTGTTTTCTGGGCGGGTGCATTCACCCTTTTTGAACTTTCACGATTTGACCCCACTGTCCCAATGGGTCATCAACCTCTAATCGTTCTTCCTCATTTAGCAACTCTTGGAATAGGGTTTGATGCTAATGGCGTTGCGATGGGAGATACTAAGCCTGTTCTAGCGATAGCAATAGTTCACTTAGTTTCTTCTATGGTTTTAGCCGCAGGCGGACTTTTACACTCTTTACTTCTTCCTGGAAATCTAGAAGATTCTGATGTAGCAAGAGCTAGAAAATTCAATATTGAATGGGATAATCCAGACAAATTGACATTTATTCTTGGTCACCATCTAATTATTCTTGGTTTCGCAGTTATCGCTTTTGTTGAATGGGCAAGAGTTCATGGAATTTATGATCCAGCTATTGGTTCAGTAAGACAGGTTGAGTATGAATTAAATTTGGCCAAAATTTGGAATCACCAAACAGACTTTTTGACTATTGATAGCCTTGAAGAAGTAATGGGAGGCCATGCCTTTCTTGCTTTCGTTGAGATCACTGGTGGTGCTTGGCATATTGCTACTAAGCAAGTTGGTGAATATACCAAATTCAAAGGTAAAGGACTTCTATCTGCAGAAGCTGTTCTCTCATGGTCACTAGCTGGAATAGGCTGGATGGCTATTATCGCAGCCTTCTGGAGTGCAGCTAATACAACAGTTTATCCAACTGAATTCTTTGGTGAACCACTTGAATTGAAGTTTAGTATTTCGCCTTATTGGGTAGATACTGTTGATCTTCCTGATGGTGAATACACTTCAAGAGCATGGTTAGCTAATGTTCACTACTATTTTGGATTCTTCTTTATTCAAGGTCATCTATGGCACGCTTTAAGAGCACTAGGCTTTGATTTCAAGAGAGTTACAAATGCTATCAGTAATATTGATAGTGCAACAGTTACTCTTAAAGATTAATTTTCAAATTTTATTACCAATATCAAAAGGCTCCTCTTACCGGAGCCTTTTTTATTTGAAAAATATTGTTTATTAATTTAGATTTAGAATTATATGTTTTTGAAATCATTGGATATTTTTTCGATACAGGATAAAGATATTTTTTCAAATTCTCTTTTGATAAGTTTTTTGGGATTATTAATTATATTTTTTTTGTTGATTTTTGGGAGAAAATTTAAACTAGCTGTTCAACTCGAGAGGTTTGGATTGCCGATAGCAGTTATATCAGGAATTTTAGGTATATCCATAGGCCCATTTGGGGCGATACACTTTTTACCAAAAGAAACAATCAATGTTTGGAGTAATTTTCCTACTCCTCTTTTATCATTAGTCTTCGCAACTTTAATGATGGGAAGACCTATCCCGAATATAAATGGTTTAGTTAAACCAATTTTTAATCAATTTCTATTAGCTCTTTCACTAGGTTTTGGGCAATTTTTTGTCGGTGGCCTTGTTGTTAAATACTTTCTACCTCCATCTATGGATGCAAATCCTCTAATGAGTTGCTTAATAGAAGTAGGTTTTGAGGGTGGTCATGGAGCTGCATCAATAATTGGAGAAAGTTTTAATAAACTAGGTTTCCAAAATGGTTTAGATCTTGGTTTGGCTATGGCAACAATGGGTCTTTTATCCTCTTCAATATTGGGGAGCGTATTTATCTTTCTTGGTAGGACTTTAGGCCTATCAGATACTGAGGAAATTCTTGAACAAAAAGATACTCTAAAAGGAAAAAATAAGACAGGAATTTTTGCAGATTTAAGAATTTTTATAATAAATCTAGGATTCTCTGGTTTGGCAATTTCTTTTGGTATTTTGCTACTTAAATTTTTAAGGTATATTTCAAGTTCTTTTGGAGATTTTTCGAAGGAAATTATTTTTTCACTACCAGTATTCCCTTTTATCCTTATAGGTTCGCTCCTTATAAGATATATTTTAGAGAAAACCAAAAATACAGAATTTATTTCAAATATTCTGCAAAGGGAGATTGGTATTTTATCCACAGATTTGTTGATTTTTACAGCTATGGCGAGTTTAGATATTGCAGTTGTTTTTGATAATTGGATACTTATTTTAGTGTTTACTATTTTCGGTTTATTTTGGAATTTAATCTGCATTGCTTATTTCGCATACTTTATTTTTGATGATTATTGGTTTGAAAAAAGCTTGATAGAGTTTGGGAATTCTACAGGTGTAGTAGCTTCTGGGTTACTTCTTTTAAGGCTTGCAGATCCTAAAAATATTTCTAAGACTTTACCAATTTTTACGTCAAAACAGCTTTTCGCTCAGTTAATTCTTTCTGGGGGACTATTTACAGTTCTTGCACCATTAATGATTTCTAAAATTGGGTTAGATTATTGGACAGAAATTTGTGCCCTAATTACATTCGCAATTCTTTTTATTGCATTGATTTTTAATAGAGTAGAGATGAAAAAGTTTCAATAAGAACCCTAGAATAGTATTAGCCTAAATTTTATTTTAATGTCATTTACTCCCTACGATATTCCATCTCAAGAAAATAAAGGGAAGTGGTTCAGGAGTCATTTACTCGGAAGGGAAATCGAACTAGGAGAATTGTATAGTCTTGGATCAAATGATTTAGATTTGCTAATGGCGGAGACTGCAGAAATTAGAAGCGATCTTGATTTTAAGGAAAAAAATATTGGAAAATTTAGGACTGCAGGATATTTTTTGGAATTAGCAAGAATTATTGAAAAAAGGAAGTTGTTAGAAAGTTAATTAAAAGGAAAATAATTCTTTCTATAATTTGGTTCCCATAATTCGTATTTATACATTAAGGTTTTAAATTCTTTATTTTTCTCAAATGAATCTAACCAGTTTTTTATCGAGGGTTCAAAATAATTTATCCTTTTTTGACTTTCACAAGCGATTTTAAATTGTCTTACAAAAGGCCAAACAGACCAATCAGCGATTGTGGGGATATCTCCAAAAAAATATTTGTTATCTGCAAGTAGTTTGTTCCATCTCTTTATAAATTTAATAGCATTTGTGAAATGAAATTCTTCATCACTATCTTTATATCTTGTGGCATATTTAAATCGATCTAAATGATATTTGAATTCGTTATCGTTTTCATTAATTATTTTAAAAATTTCTTCCTTTTTGTTCTCAGGAAAATAAATTAATTTGATGTTTTCCTTTTTCGACTCTGAGAGAGCCCACAGGATGATTTCAAGACTTTCTTCAATAACTTCACTATTTTTTTTTATAAGAATTGGAACCGTTTTCGTCTTTGAATTATTTAAAAAATCTAGAGGTTTATTTTTTAAATCAATTTCTCTTATCTCTACTTTTATTTCGCAAATTAATAGGGCCCATCTTGCACGAATTGCATATGGACATCTTCGAAATGAATATAAAATATCGTTTTTCATATTGTAAAAACTTTTAATTTCCTTAATTCTTTTAGTATTATCTAAATAGGAACAGTATTAATTTTACAACGCAAATGTCGGGATATGTTTACCTTATTAGAGTGGGAGACCTTTATAGGATTGGGAAAACAGATAATCTCGAAAAGAAAATTAAAAAATTAAAGCCAGATGAATTATTAACATCAATTATGACTAAGGAGCCAGAAACTCTTGAAGCAAGATTACTAAGAAAATATAAGTCGCAAAGAATTCCTGAAACTGGTTATTTAAAGCTTTCTAAAAGACAAATTAGAGAATGTAAAAAGCAATTTGAATTAAAGGGTAGCTTACCTCATACTTTAGATGCTGAAGTTTCTATAACTCTATTTGCATCTTTTTTATTGTTTTCATTAGGTTCTTTTATTTTTAATTATTTAAATTTTGGATTTGTAAGATCTATTTCTTATTCTTTCGGAATGGCATCTCTACCAATGGTTATATTATTTATTACAGGTAGTTTTGGCGGATACTTTTCTGAAGATTTATCTCTTTTTTCATTGTTAACTAATCGAATAAAAGGTTTATTTATTGCAATTGCAATGCTTTCAATGGCTTACTTAATTTTTAATTTAGGCTAAATTTCATAGTTACAATTTAAGGCGATTTCAAATGGAACTGATTGGGTAGGTAACTTAAGAATAGTTGAGCATATTTCAGCAATATCTTCAGGTTGTGTCATGCTTGATTTGTCTAAAGAAGAGATATTTTGGGCCATTTTTGTATTAACCCAGCTTGGGCAAATTGCAGAAATCCTTATATTTTTATCCCAACCTTTATTTTTCATGGTTTGGCATAATCCCATCAAAGCAAACTTTGAGGAAGAATAAGCGGCTAAATCACCTTTGGATCTTTTACCACTCATTGAAACTAAAACAATAATTCTCCCTCTTCCAGAGGTACATAAATGATCCCAAGAAAGCCTACATAAATGCCAAATTGCCAAAAAATTGATATTTAATGTATTTAAAATATCTTCTTCATCACCATCTTTGTATAAGAAAGGAACTTTCGATAATACTCCAGAACAATTTATTACTGAATCAAATCCTCCAAATTCATCTACGGTATTCTTTATCCAATTTTCGGTTGTAATTTTTTTTAAAGCATCATAGTGGTTGATTATAATTTTCCCTTCGGGCCATTTTTTTGGATCAATAGCGCTTCCTTTTAATGATTCTAAATCTCTTATGCCAACACTAATTCTATTGCCTTCTTTTAATTCTTTATGTGCAATATTTAGTCCAATACCTCTACTGGCTCCACTTATTAATATGGTTCTCATTTTTTAACTATATGTTTGGAAATATTATCCTAAGTAACATTTTAAATTCTCTTCCATGCATAATCATAAGACCTTTCTTTACACTCCATGGAGCCTTTATAAACATTACGCACATAGCATATACAATCTCTTTTAAAGAAAGAGTATCAGTTAGAAACCCATACCATTGATTTTTAGGTAGTTGGAAAAAACTGCCAAAAAATTCTCTCAATAGTTTCTCATCAAACCTCATGAGTTTTTCTAATCCAAATTGGTAAAGTGATTTTTTCCTAATTAATTCTTTTGACCATAAAGTTTCCCAACCTTTTCTAGCAATATGATAGGTACTTAGATTTTTGTTTTTAATTGCTTTTGAGACTGCCTTTGCGACAAGTGGAGCTCTTCTTAATACATTACCAATTAAATATCCAGATGCAGGATGTACCATTGAAGCAGCACCACCATATCCAAGTATTTGTTGTTTGAAATCTGGGATTGGCATATTCATAGGAAGAAATAAGCCAAGCTCTTCGTGCTGCATGCTTGTGATTGATATATTTCGATAAGAAAGCCTTTTCTCTAGTCTCTCTTTTAAATTTTCCATTGTTAGAGGGTTTACCAAACCAAGAGATGTCTCTTCAAGAAAATATTTCCCATCCCCCATATCCATGGCATAAAGAAAAGTTGGCGGTTCTTTTTTTTGCTCATCGTTAAGATGATCATTTCTATAGTCCATTAATACAAACTGCCCTTTCTTAAGTGGAGGTTTACTAAAATTACCTACTATTCCATAACAAGTTTGGACTGCTAAGGGACCACAGGATTTTAATTTAAGAAAAACAGGATCATACCCTGTTGCATCTACTACTAATCTTGCAGAGTAAGTTTTGCCATCTTTTGTAGTTACTGTACTTTTGTATTTTTCAAAATGTATTTTGTTTGCAAAGCCTTGATGCCATTTAATAAAAGACTTATTGCATTCGTTAAACCAATAATTGTGGAGTTTCTTCTTATCAAATAGTCCATAATCTAGTGAATGTTCCGTGGCTTTATTCTCGTCGTCCTGCTCTTCTAAAGCGCCATGCCCAAAAAAACTTACAGTATTCTTCCATCTATATTCAAGTAAATCCTGAAGCCCGAGTTGATCAACTTCTTCCCCCCAAATGCCATATGTATTTGGCCAAGGTTCATCTGGTCCATTTGGAGAAAGCACTTCAACATCTAATTTTTCCTTCCCTAAAGCTGAGGCAATAGCCATACCTGCAGGCCCTGCACCCAAAACAAGAACATCTGGCATATTTTCTTTTGACATTAAATATAAATCTTATGATTAAAAAAATTTATGGAACAATTTATTACTTCTGAGCCTAAAATTATATTTTTCATCCAATACTTAAAATGAGAGTAGATTAATAATAATCAAATTACTCAAATACTAGTGACTAAGTTTTCAGTGTTTTAACAATAATTTATAAGATTACAAAATAAAAAAAACTTTATTTATTTTTTTATCATAAAAAAAATATAGGAATTTAAATGATTAAAAATAAAAATATTTTAATTACTGGAGGTAATTCAGGAATAGGTTTTTTTGCCATTATTAATTTACTGAAGACGAAAAATATTTTATATGTTGTAATAAAAAACGAATTTAGAAAGAATGAATTTCTCAGAAAAATCGAGAAACATTTTGATAAAAATTACCTTAGTAAATTTTTAAATATTATTGAAAATTGTGATCTTTCAGATCTAGAGAATATTAAAAAAATTAAAGATTACTTTATTAGTAAAAAGATATTTTTAGATGTTGTTGTTTTAAATGCAGGATTGCAATATACAGGCTCTTTTTACCCTAAAGTATCAAAACAAGGTATAGAACTAACTTTTGCAGTAAATCATCTTGCACATTTTTACTTGGTAAATGTCCTAAAAGATTTTATTAGAGATAAAGAAGAATCTAGAATCATTATTACATCATCAGATGTACACGACCCCAAAAGTTCAGGTGGCAATATAGGAAAGAAAGCGGGACTTAATAACCTAGTTAATTTAAGAAAAAAAGTAACTGGGCAATTTTTAAATTTTAATGCTGATGAAGCTTATAAAAATAGTAAGTTATGTAATATTTTGTTTGCTAAAGAACTTGAAAAAAAATTAAAAATTTCATCTAGTAAAATTTCTGTAATTACTTGGGCTCCTGGTCTAGTAATACCAAATGATGATCTTGGTTTTTTTAGATACAGTAAGCGTTTTAATCTCTTTGGATATTTAATTTTTTCTAAAGCTGCAAAAAATATTTTAGGAATTTCTGAAAGTATAGAAAATGCTGGTAGGATACTTTCTGAAATTGTTTTTGATTCAAATTTAAATAATATTGGTTACGTTCATTTAAGTAATAAACTTATATCTTTTAAAAAACATAAATTAGTTGAAAGTGAGGTTAGTGATGAGGCAAATAATTCTGAGTTGGCTTCAAAACTCTGGATTTTAAGTGAAGAGATTTGTAGATCATTTGGCTTTGTTACTTTCAATATTTAAGGTTTGTGTTGGGAATGCAAACTCTATATTATTAACCGCAAATTCCTCAATAATTCTTAAATTTATAGATTGTTGAGCTTCCATTGCGGCGAGATAATTATTTGTTGGGATGTAATAAACAAGTTCGAAATTAAGACTGAAGTCGCCGAAATCTGTGAAATGACATCTATCAAAAGACGCATCTTTTGTCTCTTCAACTATTTTTTTAATTATTATTGGAATCAATTTCATAAGTTTTGGAGAGGTTTCATAAACAACTCCCAATTTATGCACTAACCTTCTTTTTTCCATTTGTGCGTAATTTGAAATTATTCCATTTGTTAAAGCGCTATTGCTCATTACTATTACTTCCCCATTAATACTTCTTATCCTTGATGATCGTACTCCCACTCTCTCAACCATTCCGAGGACTCCATCAGATTTTATAAACTCACCTTTTTGAAAAGGTTTATCAAGCAAAATTGTTATATATTCAAAGAACTCCTGAACTGGATCTTTCAAAGCTAATCCTGCTCCAATACCTCCTGCACTTAGTAAAGCCCAAATAGCAGTCATTTGAACACCTATATTTTGTAAGAAAAAAATTGAGCCAATAGTCCATGTTAATGCTTTTATCAATGGAGTTAGTGAAGATACCATCGAACTAATTGAGGAATCATTAATTTTCGAGGTCGATTCGGTTAAAGATTTTATTAAAACTTTGTTTAGAGCTTTTATAATAATTATTAATATAAATAATTTCAAAATATTCAATAAGACAGAGATGAAAGTTATTTCATCAGCAAAAAAATAGTCAATTGAAAAATAAAATGATAGGAGGAAACCTATAGGTTTTATAATTCCAGAGATCACCTCAAAAATAAAATCATCGAAATTTGTTTTTGTTCTTTTGGAAATCTTTTTAAAAAATATTTTTGAAACTTTTGAAATTATTATCGACAATAAAGTTCCAATAAAAAAAATAGATATTGCCAGAAGGAAGTTTTCAGTAAGTAATTTCATATTCAAATAAACCCTTAAAATTTAGCTCTAATAAAATTTTAAATTATCTCTAAATAACAAACCAGTCTTTATTTTTCATTTAACTCATTATTATATTTCTAATTTCTTTAAATTCTT
>OZSS01000325.1_pt1 | contig 22462 bp, 24 predicted proteins | sample 1779911 | NCBI WGS metagenome assembly OZSS01 (sample SAMEA2603589, study PRJEB24840) | metagenome | biome: Water; feature: Photic zone; material: Seawater sample | place: Mediterranean Sea | collected 2013-11-12 | depth 10 m
AAAAAACTTAGGGCATTCCAAGATAATGGACATATTGCAGTTTTAATTATTGGGGATTTTACTGCTCAAATTGGAGATCCAACCGGAAAAAATAAAACAAGAGTTCAGTTATCGGAAAAACAAGTGAAGGATAATGCAAAAACATACTTAACCCAACTAGGGATGGGAAAGCCAGCCAATGAATCTATTTTAGATTTTGATGCAAAAGATAGAATAGAAATTAGATATAACAGTGAATGGTTAAAAGGATTAAATCTTAATTCCATAATTGACTTAATGGGAAGTGCAACAGTTAGTCAAATGCTAGCTAAGGAAGAATTTAATAAAAGGTACACTGCGCAAGTTCCAATTTCTTTGCATGAATTCTTATATCCACTATTACAAGGTTACGATTCGGTAGTTGTTCAATCAGATATTGAGCTTGGAGGCACAGATCAGAAATTTAATATTGCAATAGGAAGAGACCTTCAAAGGCATTTTAAACAAGACCCTCAATTTGGAGTTCTGCTGCCAATCTTGACAGGTTTAGATGGAGTTAAGAAGATGAGTAAATCTGAATTTAACACAGTCGGGTTAACTGAAGATCCTCTTTCAATGTATTCAAAATTAGAAAAAGTACCCGATAATATAATACCCACTTATTTTGAATTACTTACTGAATTAGATTTAAGTTTTCTGGAAAACACAAATCCTCGTGAATTACAGAGAAGAATGGCTTTAGAAGTTACTACTTTATTCCATGGGGCCGAAGAAGCATTAAAGGCGCAATCAAACTGCGAAAAATTATTCCTTGGACATAAAGAAAAAGTTGGAGAAATTCCAGCTATTTCTTTAAAAGAAGTAGTTTTTCCAGTAAAGTTTTTCTACTTATTAAGTGCTCTAAAACTTTTCAAATCTAGCAGCGAATCCAAAAGATCTATCAAAGGTGGGGGTGTAAAAATTGATAGTCAAAAAGTAATAAATCCTGATTTAGTCTTTAATTCAAAAAATGATTTAGAAGGAAAAATTTTGCAAATTGGAAAAAAAATAATTAAGAGGTTTGAAAACTGAAAATTGATGAATAATAGATTTAATTCAGAAGATAAAATAATATTGGCAATTGATGGATTAGATTTAAGTCAAGCAAAATTACTTTTGGAAAAATGTCCAAATATTAAGTGGGTTAAAGTTGGTTTAGAACTTTTTGTTAGGGAAGGTCCAAGAGTTATTGAAATATTAAAAGGTTTAAATAAAAAAATTTTTTTAGACTTAAAATTTCATGATATTCCAAATACAATGCTTGCAGCATGTTTCCAAGTTTCAAAATTAGGGGTTGATATAATTTCTATTCATGCTTCAGCAGGTTTAAAAGCTCTTAAGGATTCGAAAAAAGCATCTTTAGAAGGAGCTACCTCAGTCAGTGTAAAACCTCCATTAGTTGTAGGAATAACTGTTTTAACAAGCTTTTCTCTTAAAGATTTTCAAACTGATCTTGATAGAAATAATTCAATTGAGGAAAATGTATTGAGACTTGCAAAGTTGTCTTTTGATGCTGGATTAGATGGATGTGTTTGTTCCCCTTGTGAGGTAAAAATGTTGAGATCTATTTATAAGGATAATTTTGAACTTATTACACCAGGTATCAGATTAAATATTGACAATAAAGATGATCAAAATAGAATTATGACTCCCTATGAAGCTATAGATAATGGCGCTTCTAAGTTGGTCATTGGTAGATCAATTTCAAAAGCTATAGATCCTAATAAAGCTCTGATAGAGATATTTAAATCTATAGATTCTGATTAATTTTGGATTCTTCTCCCTTAAGCAATCTTGTTATGTTTGTTCTATGTTTCCAGATTACTAGAAATGCAACAATTAAACTTATAAAAAAGTATGTGTGCATAAATTTACCTAGGTAAAAAAACATAAAAATAGGAAGTAAGATTGCAGCTGAAATACTTGATAAAGAAACAAATTTAGTTTTTGTTAGGACTATTAAAAAAATGCCAAGAGATGCGAGTCCAACTTTCCAAGAAAGAGCTAAAAACATACCTAATCCAGTTGCAACAGCTTTCCCTCCTTTACCTCTAAGCCATATTGGCCAAATATGTCCTGAGATAGCGGATATCCCTGCTATAACTTCTATTAATCCTTGATCTGTGTAATATTGAGCAATTTTTACTGCAATAAGGCCTTTCCCAACGTCAATGATAAATACAAAAAGTGCTGGCCATTTCCCAACATTTCTTAAGACATTTGTGGCACCTGTAGATCCAGAACCTATAGTTCTTAGATCTATGTTTTTGAGATATTTCCCAATTAAAAAACCTGTCGGAAGTGATCCTAAAAGATAACTTGCAAAAATTATTAAGATATTCATAAAGCTTAGTTTAGTTCAAGATCATCGTAAATTTCATTATCTGAACCAGCAAATGCAACCCATAATGGGAATTGAAGTATTGGAATTTCAACAGAGGTTTCTGCTGCATCAATGATAATAAATGGCAATTCTTCATTCGCTTCTAATCTATCAGCTCTCTCGATGACACCTTCAGGCCTTTCAAAAAGAACAATCCCACTATTAGGTCCAAAGTCATCCCTTGTTAGACCAAGTGAATCTTGAAGAATTCTTCTCCATTCACCTAATCGTTCAGGCTGCGAAGCTAAAATAAGAGTCTGAAATTGATCTCCATATAATTCGCCAAGAATAGATATTAAGCCAGCTGATAACAAGGCATTTTTTTGTCGAGATCCTCTACTTTCAAGAGAACCTCTTCCACCCATGTTAAAGAACCAATCATCCATAATTTCTATATCTGAGGAATCAAGACTCCGTCTTAATTTCCAAGGTTCTGCATAAAAGTCGGGTTGTTCTGTGAAACTTGAAAAGCAACTTTTTATAATCTCTTCATCTGGCTTAAATGTCTCGGAAAGAGCAGGAACATTAACTACATTATTTGTGCTATTGTCTTGCTTTTTCTCATCAAGGGGAGAAGGCTTTACGATTATTGGTTGAGAAACTAATTCAAGTTTCTCTACGTTTTGTGAAAGATTCTGCAAAGCTCCAGTTAAGTACTCTTGAAAGCCTTTAACTCTTTTAGCAATATTATCTGACTGTCCTTTAAAATTAGTCTCAATATCTTTTTCTATTTCATTTTTTTTTGTTTCTAACTCTTTTATTTCTTTAACTAAAGAATCTTTTTTTGAAAAGAGATCTCTAAAAATTTCATTAGAAATTTCATCAAAAGATTTAGTTGATTTATGGTTTTTCGGTGTAATTTTTTTATTTTGAGTTGTATCTTTCTTACTAATTTGTTTTGTTTTATCATCTGAAATTGACTTATCTGGTAATAATTGCTTTTCAGGATTATTGTCGGAAATTTCTGTATTGGTCATTTAAATAATTTTGATGATTAGGCAAAGTCTGAATTTTAAGAATTTTTAATTTCCAGGGAGTCAACTTTTTTTATGAGCTCATCTTTTAATTGCTTTGGATTAAATAAAATTGGTAATAAATGAGGACTGGACTTTTCTCTAAAATAAAAAATACCTGGGATTACAGGGAAAAAGAATTTCCATGATATCCAGTTCTTGAATGGAAAAGTTCTAATCTCTTTCCCTAATTGTAAAACGATAAAATCATCATTTGTTATTTTTATTCTTAAGGTGAATGACTGAAGTAATAAAAAAAAGCTAAAAGAAGCAAAAACTATTGTTGGCAAAGAACCAATATTCAAAAACAAAAGCATAAAACTTAAAACTATTAGAATGATTGGCAACTGAAATGAAGGAGATATTATTACTGGCTCCTCTTTTTTTGATTTAGTATTAAACATAGGATCATCCAAATAAAATTTGTGTTAGTAATACATCCATTAAAGATACAGTAACGAGAGTCATTACAACTGCACCTGTTGTACTTGTTCCAACTTCTTTTGGACCTCCTTTGGTTGTAAGTCCATATCCACAAGCAATGATTGAAATAAGTAATCCGAACACAACAGATTTTATTAACATTGAAGTTAAGTCTGCACTGGTTAAACTCACATTGCCTGATCTTACAGATGTCCAAAAAACTATTGGAGGAACTTTATAAAAAATTGTGCTCCAAATTTGTCCACTCCATAAAGCTACAGATAAAAACAAAAGACACTGTATTGGAGACATTATTACCATCGATAGTAACCTTGGGACTACCAAATATTGGACTGGTTCGGTCCTTAACATTGTTATTGCCTCAATTTGTTCTGTGACTTTCATAGTGCCCAGTTGAGCAGCATAGGCAGTGGCAACCTTTCCAGTCATCAAAGTAGCAGTTAGAAGAGGAGCCATTTCTCTCGCCATGCCTACTGCTAATAAACCTCCAATTTCACTTGAAACCCCCATACTTGTAAGTTGAGATGCAACTTGAATATTAAAAACTGTACCTGCTGCAATTCCTGTAATTAATACAATTAATAAACTGCCAGGACCTGACTCCATAAGTTGGTCAAAGAGATCATTTTTGGAAATTTTACCCTTAAAGATAAAATTAATTGCTTGCCCACCAATGATTAAGCTGCTTAAAAGTCTTTTGAAAAAATTAAGGTAATACATATCTTTATATTAGTTTATAGTTAATTTTCGATCCCATTTTCGCATGATTAGAAGACCAATTATTACTAATATTGAGGGTATAAAACCAATACATAATCTAATAGTTAATTGTGCTGAGTAGCATTGTTCAATAATATTTAGACCATCATTATCAACAAAGCATGATTGATAACCTGATAAATACAATAAAAATCCTAATAATTGAACACTAAACGCGATACCAATCTTCTGAATAAGTACCATCCAAGCAGTATATAGTCCTGCCGGTTTCTCTGGGTCTTCGTCTATTGCATCAGGAAGTAGTGACCAAGGGATAAGAAAAGCGGTTGAAGCTCCAATACCAATAAGACAGATTATGAAAATTAAAAGAATGAACAGAAATATGTTGCCGGCATTTAGGAATAAACTATCTCCAGCTCCTGAAATTTTTGATAATGAAGGTAAAAATAAAGCTGCTGTACATGAAATAATCCACACAATCGCTCCATAGTTTAACGCTGAAATCCTGTTCAATTTATTTGATATTCTGGTCCATATTTGTAAACCCACTAAAGCGCTAATTTGGAAAGGTATCGGGATCCATTTCGCAATATATGTTGGTACGTTAAGTACATCCTCGACATAGATTAACGCTACTGTTTGCATTAATTGTAAGGCGCACCAGAGAAGAATATAGAGCGTAATAACTTTTAGAAATTTTTTATTTCTGAATATCCTTTTGAATTGAAGTGTTATAGCTTCAACTTTTCCTGAAGGCCTTCTTGCTTTTTTTGCGAATGGAGCTAATCCCCAACAAGAAATTAATGTTGCAGCAACTGCAATACATCCGCTTATTTTACCCATTAAAAAATATTCATTATTTGCTGATCCTTCGGAACCTAATACAACTCCAGCAATTATTAAACCAGTTAGTCCTGCAATTATTGAGCCAGTAAATCTAGATGCGTTTAGTCTTGTTCTTATTGCTGTTTTTTCAGAGATTTCAGTAGAAAGAGCTGCGAAAGGAAGATTAATACTTGTATAAGCAGTCATTACGATTATAGAAATTATGGCATAGTAAATAGTCTTGGTTAGCACTGAACCAGTGGGTGTCCACCATATCGCAGCTAAAGAGAAACCAAGGGGAACAGATGCTGCTACCATCCAAGGGATTCTAGGCCCCCATCTTGATTTAGTACGATCACTTAACCATCCAATTAACGGATCATTTACTGCATCCCATATCTTTATTAACATTAATAATGATCCTGCAATTATTACTGGTAAACCAGCAGAAATAAAGAATTTGAAAAGAAAAAAACCAAATTGTGTCGCGACTAAACCTGTGCCTGCATCTCCTAGCCCATAAGAGAACATTAATCTTGTTGTTGATCTAGAAATATTTTTTTTCGAGTGTGAATTTTCCAATCTTTTAACTTTGCTTATTGTTTGATAATGTATTATTGCAATGGTAATTCAATTACTTAATGCGGGCGTGGTTTAGTGGTAAAACCTCAGCCTTCCAAGCTGAAGATGCGGGTTCGATTCCCGCCGCCCGCTTTTAGAATAAATTATTTTTTGCCCCAAATACTTCTTCTGAAATGATTAGTAAAGAGCTTCGACTCTTTATTGAAACAGATTTTTTATTAATAGTTAAGGGTTCAAAAATTTCAGATATGCTAGTGTCGATAACTTTTAACCAATTATATTTGCATTTCGGCAAGGGGAAATCGATACTTTTGGAATATGCATTTAAACCTATCCAAACCAGAGGATTAGTTATGCCTTTGTTAATGCTAAAGGCAACTGTGTGAGACCAACTACTCCAATCTGGGCTATCTAACTTCGTTCCATGCCAATGATATGTTGGAATATTTTCATTGGTTTGATTATTAGGGAAGAATGATGGATTGAAAATGTTTATTAGCTTTTTTCGGATTTTTATAACGTATTTAAAATATTCTAATAATTCCAAATCTTGTTGACCATGTTCCCAATTCATCCAGCCCAATGAATTATTTTGGCACCAAGAATTGTTGTTCCCGCCTTGTGATCTTCCTATTTCATCACCCATAAGTATCATTGGAACACCTTTAGAGATAAGTAAACTAAGAATAAGATTTTTTTGTTGTCTTTTTCTTAAATCATTGATTAATAAGTTCGTAGTTGGTCCCTCAGTACCATGATTCCAAGAATTGTTATGGTTATCTCCATCTCTATTTTGTTCTCTATTGGCAAAATTATGTTTTCTATTGAAAGTTACTAAGTCTTTTAGAGTGAATCCATCATGTGAAGTAATAAAATTTATCGACTTTGGAAAAATATTATCTTCTTTATAAATAGATGGCGTCCCTTTTATTTTATCGCTCATATTCCAAGCTGTATCTTTATCCCCCTTCCAAAATCTCCTCAAGTCATCTCTAAAATGACCATTCCAAGTGAAAGTATTCTTAGATGGGAAATCACCTAATTTATATAAACCGCCACAATCCCATGGCTCACTTATGAACTTGATATCGATAAGTTCTGGTTCACATTCTATATCTTCAAAAATTGGAGGATTATCAAGCGGTGAAAGATTTTCTCCTCTTGATAGGGCAATTCCTAAATCAAATCTAAAACCATCAACTCCTAATTCACTCGCCCAACATTTTAAAGATTCAATTATTAGTTTTCTAACTAATCCTCTGTTTGCTGCAATAGTATTACCACATCCGGAGACGTCCTGATAATTTTTATCTTTTCCAATAAAGTAATAAAGATTTTCATCTATACCTTTCCAAGATATTGCTGGCCCTTTTGAATCACCTTCGCAAGTGTGATTGTATACAACATCTAAGATAACTTCAATGTCTGCTTTATGACATTCCTCTACAAATCTTCTAAATTCTTCTCTATTCTTTTCGGCGGATTCATTCGAAAGATATTCAAAATGCGGAGTAAACCAATTAATTGGACTATATCCCCAAAAATTTTTTAGACCATTTGGGGCATCAGTAGGATCAAAACAAAAAATTGGAAGTAATTCAATTGTTGTAATACCCAGTTCTTTGAGATAAGGAATTTTTTTTAAAAATTTCTTAAAACAACTTTCATCTTTATCAGTTGATTCAGTAAAAGCTTTGATATGGAGTTCATAAATAATTGTTTCTTCCCAAGAATGTTTCGGTCTTGGATAATCCTTAAAATTAAATAATTTTCTATCGCAAACAACACTTTTAAGGCAAGAATAAGTATTTTCTTGATTTTTTAATGCATTTTCTCTTTTATAACTTCTCCATCCGGTAATACCCCTTGAACATGGATCAAGTAATACTTTTTTTTCATAGTTATTATTAATCTCATTGTTTTTTTGTTTCACTCTAAAAGCATAAATACAACCTTCATCTAGATTTTTTATTTCCGCATGCCAGTAGGGACCTGTATTATGAGTCTGATCTAATTTGAATGTGCTTCTTGGGGAAATAGAGTCCTCTTTCTCAAACAATAAGATTTCTACATATTCTGCATTTGTGGCTACTAAGGAAAAATTAATCCCTTGTGAAGTTAGAGAACTCCCTAAAGGAAACGGTTTACCTTTATTGAGATGAATCACTTTTTCTTTATCATTGATTAGTTAAATATTGAGATAATTTATTTAAATTACTGATATTTGAATAATAGATGCAAAATTAAAAAAAAAACTCAAATTTAAGGCTTCACTTATCAACTTTATTAGATCTTAGAGAGTATTAATTTTCTAATTAATTACAATTTCTTCATCCATCTGCTCAGTGCATAAAACGATTTATAGAGAAAGTTTAATAATGAGAAAACTAGATTTTTCTTGATTTCAAAATACAAATTGTGTTTTTTCATGTGATGAGAAGGAAATATATCTGAAAATTAATAAAACATAATAAATAGCTCAAATTCTTAAATTCACCCCCACTTTAACATTCCCCCCTTTGCTAAATGTAGTTAGATTGTTAATGATAAATCTAGTGCCACCAATGCTTCTTGCTGTTCTCTAAATGAAGAGGCTATTTTTTATAAATGAAAAAGCGCGGTTATAAGAAATAAATAATGTTGCTAAAAATGTCCCTAAAATTTGTATAAAGCTTTGCGCCGCCGGCATTTTCGGTTGCCGTATTTGTATTTGCTCCATATGATGTGAAAGTTCGAGGTTTAAACTCGATTTAAATCTTTTTTAACCCCTAGCTTTAATTTAAATTTCAATGAACAAAGCTGATTTAGTAAATCTTGTTGCAGCTCGTACAGAGCTCACAAAAACTGATGTTTCTTTAGTTGTTGATGCAGCTATTGAAACTATTGTTGATTCAGTAGTGGAAGGCAAAAAAGTCTCTTTACTAGGATTTGGTTCTTTTGAACCAAGAGATCGTTCTGCAAGACAGGGTTTAAACCCTAAGACAGGCGAAAAAATAGCAATACCCGCTAAAAGAGTTCCAACATTCTCTGCAGGTAAACTTTTTAAGGATAGAGTTCAAGGATAATTTTTTTAATCTATTTCTTCCTTTAATAACAAGGTGCTCTTTTAGGGCATCTTTTTTTTTAAATTGCAAAAAGATGCAATTAGCTCAATGCCCAATGCACTTAACGAGGTATCCAAAATTTTGAAATCTTAAGAAGTAATGAAATGTTTAACTATTTTATTCCTTAAATTTTTGTTGTTATCTAATTTTGTTATGGCTGAAACAATACCAACAAAGTCTAAGATTTTAAAACAATCTAGTGATTGTTTTAAAGATTCTCGAACCCAAATATGTAAAGAATTAGTTTTTGAAATAGAAAAATTTCAATTAGTAGTATTTGACCAAAAAAGATTCAAATGTCAATCAAGTTTATTGGGGCTGCAAACGGAAATTATTGAAGCTTATTTTTTTAATAATTTCTCAAATGAGAGCGTTTCATTAATGATCCCATATGTGATTAAAAATTGTTAATTATTAAAATAATTTATTTTTTTGGAATATTATAAATTTGTTATTTAATTTGTAATGGTAAAAGGTTTTTCTGAAAATGAAGTTAAGAATAATACTCAAAATACTCAAATAAAAGAAAAAAAAGGCTTAGCTGGTTTTCTTAAAGGCAAGAAATTTACTTACACTTTGCCAGGCAAAAAACAAATAAATATTTTTGGATCAATAGTAATAGGCTTAAATATCATTTTAGTATTGCTAGTAATCCTGTATTTAAAGAATCAAGAATTCCATGACTTTGTATTTAATGTTGGACGTTAGCTATATTTTTAGATCGAAAGATTTTATTAGATGATATATTTAAATTTTAGAATATCTTATGAAGGTAGTTAATTTAGTTTCTCAAGTATTTTTTTTGTTGATAACTGTTCTATTTTTGATATATTTTCTAACAGGTTATGACTCCGCTTTTGAGGCAGACCAAAATTGTCATTCATATCTTTCAAGTTACGATAACCCATCTGGAAATTATGGTTGTGACCATGATACTGAGACTCATCAGTGGATACTTTACGAGTCTAATGAAAGTAAAGAACCAGCAAAAATTGTTAAGAAATTTAGGTACAAGTTTTTATAAATCAATTTTCTTATAAAAAAACTTTGCGGATATAATAGAGATAACAGCTGTGATTGTGAAAGTAAGATATTGATATATGCTTCCTTCTAAGTAGATTTTATTTTTATATAGAGGAAAATCGACTAAAGATCCTAGAGTACCCCAAATAATTACCCAAACAGATATGTATAAGAATACTTTTATTGGATTAGATTTTTTTGCTTCCATTTTTAATTAATACCAAAAATTGAGGAAGTAACAGGTCTGCCGCTAAAAACTAACTCGGTTAATATGAGCATTAAGAATCCAATCATTGCTGCTCTACCATTTACAAGTTCAGCACTGCTATTAAATCCAAAAACATTCTTTACTTCATCTCCCTGATTGTCTACCCATTTTGAGTATTCATTATCAGTTGATGATGTATCAGTAAAATCATCATTTTGATTTTCTATAGGAGAGCCGTTTTCTTGCATAGATTTTTATGGTTTATTCTAGTAATTTTAAAACTAGTTTATTATTAAATTAAAGTTGAAATTATAAAAAAAATTAAGACAAAAATTATTATCCATAAAAATTGTAATCTCAAAATTAAGTGACAAATTAATTTAATTTTCTCTCCAGTGCAATTATCTCCATCCGCATTGATCATAGGCTTTTTAATAATCTCATTTTTATATTTACTTTTCCCACCCAATTTTATTCCAGAAATATAAGCAAATATAGCTTCTGAGATCCCAGCATTAGGAGAATCATATTTTTTGCCATCAAGATAGCTTTTTTTTATAATTGATCCATACTCATTAATTTTGAGGCTAACTAAAGGTAATGTAATTAAAACTAATCTTGAAGGAACAAACGTAAAAATATCTTCGATTTTTGCACTAAAAAAACCTAAATATCTAAAATAATCATATTTGTAACCTATCATTGAATCTAAAGTACTTATGGCTTTATAAGAAAAACCAAGTGATAAAGGCCCTGGCAGAAAAATTGAAAATTTCATCAAAAACATTCCAATAAAAATCCAAAATAATGGACCAAATATTCCATCAACAGAATTTTCGGTAAGACTCTCTGTACTTGATCTCAAAAGATGTTCTATAGAAGATGAACTTACATCCCTGCTTACTATCCTTTGTACCTTTTCTTTGATTATTCTCTTATTTTGGTCATTAATTTTTTCCCGTTCTATTAGCTCTGCAATCTCTTTCACACTTGAAATAAGTCCCTTAGTCGCAATACAACTTGAAAGTCCAAAAAAAATTAGCAATCCACCAAAAAAATTATTTTTTGATTGCACATAACTGAGTTCTATCAATTTACCTAAACCAAAACTCATTCCTATGGTGGATATAGCTACTATTAAACCTCCCCAAAACAATATATTTTTATTTTCCCCAAAATTACTTATGAAGTAATCAGATATTTTTTTTATGTAAAATCCAATTATTTGAACAGGGTGGATTAAGAATCTTGGATCGCCGATCAATAAATCAAAACCAATCGATCCAAGGAATATTAAAAATAAATTTATTTCAGCCAACTGAACATCGAGCGCAAACCTTTACCTACTTTCTCAATTTCATGTTTTGAGTTCTCTTCTCTTAATTTTGTCATTAAGGGTTTGTTTTTATCGCATTCTTCCACAAAATTCTTAGCGAAAGTTCCATCTTGAATATCTTTGAGAATTTTCTGCATTTCTTTTTTTGTATCACTATTGATAAGTCTTTTACCACTTACATAATCTCCATATTCTGCAGTATTTGAAATGGAATCTCTCATTTGAGATAAGCCTCCTTTCACCATTAAATCAACAATAAGTTTAACTTCATGTAAGCATTCGAAGTAAGCAAGTTCGGGTTGATACCCTGCCTCTACAAGAGTTTCGAAACCTGACTTGACCAGTTCTGATAATCCTCCGCACAAAACCGCTTGTTCGCCAAATAAATCAGTTTCTGTTTCTTCTTTAAAGTTTGTTTCAAGAATCCCAGCTCTCGTTCCTCCAATTCCTTTAGCGTAAGCCATTGCTAATGATCTTGCACTTCCGGAGGAATCCTGCTCAACTGCAAACAGTGCTGGAACTCCTTGACCGTTCTGATATTCCCAACGAACAGTATGTCCAGGTCCTTTTGGGGCAATCATTACAACATCAACAAAACTAGGAGGTTTAATAAGTCCAAATCTTATATTGAAGCCATGAGCAAAACTTAGTATCTTTCCTTTTTTTAAGTTTGGTTCTATTTCTTTAAGGTAAACATCTTTCTGAAACTCATCGGGGAGTAGAATCATAATCCAGTCTGCTTTTTCGCAAGCTTCAGAAACGCTAAAGACTTGTAGACCATCGCTAATAGCTTTGCTTTCAGACTTACTTCCTTTATATAGTCCAACAATTACATCCATACCGCTATCTTTAAGGTTTAGGGCATGTGCATGACCTTGTGATCCATATCCAATAATCGCTATTGTTTTATTTTTTAAAAGACTTAGATCTGCATCTGTGTCGTAAAAGAGTTGGGTCATTAGTTGTAGCTTCTTTGCTTTTGATAGTTATTATTTTAGACATTAAGGTGGCAATAAACCAAAAAATTATTAATTTAAAAATTAAAATTAAAATATTAATTTAGAGAGTTTAAGAATGATTTACTTCGCTTGGATGTGTAATTACTCTATCGATTAATCCATAATTTTTTGCTTCTTCCGCACTAAGAAAATAATCTCTGTCAGTATCCTTTTCAATTTTCTCAAATGATTGGCCTGTCATATCTGCCATAGACATGTTTAACATATCCTTAATTCTTAAGATTTCCTTAGCTTCTATTTCAATGTCACTTGCTTGGCGTTGAGATGTCCCACCTAAGGGTTGATGAATCATTATTCTGCTGTGGGGCAAGGCAACTCTTTTACCTTTTGTACCAGCAGCCAATAGGAACGCTCCCATGGAGGCTGCGAGGCCTACGCATATGGTTACTACATCACTTTTTACGTATTTAATAGTGTCATATATAGCCAAGCCAGCAGTTACTGATCCTCCTGGGCTATTTATATACAGATAGATAGGTTTGGAATTATCATCAGAATCTAAGTAAAGCATTTGTGCCACGAGGCTGTTAGCAATACCATCATTTACTTCTTGACCAAGAAAAAGTATTCTTTCAACACCTAGTCTTGTATAAATGTCAACCCATCTTTCGTATTGACTTCCTGGAAGTCTGTAAGGCACGCTTGGAGTTCCTATTGGCATGATTTTAAAATAGTTTTGTGAGTGTTAAATTTTATTTGGGAGATCTTTTTGACTTGTTAGTATTCTATCGATAACTCCATAATCTAGTGCCTCTTGGGGGTTGAGATAACTCATCCTATCAGAGTCTTTTGAGAGCTCTTCGATAGTCTTACCAGTATTACGAGATAAAATCTCCAGCATTGATTTTTTATTTTTCAAAACTTCCTCAGCTCTTATTTGGATATCGGTTGCTTGGCCTCTTGCTCCGCTGATAGGTTGATGCAATACAATAGAAGCATGTGGAAGAGCTGCTCTTTGCCCCTTAGTGCCAGATGAAAGAATAACTGCAGCAGTACCCATTGCTTGTCCGATACATATTGTGTGTACGGGAGGTTTAATGTAGCTTATTGTGTCGCAGATAGCGAAAGCTTCTGTTTCAAAACCAACTGCGTCACCGGTGTACCAACTTGTCCCAGTTGAATTGATATAGAAATAGATTGGTTTTTCTGGATCCTCAAACTCTAGATAGAGAAGTTGAGCAATGATTAGCTCAGTAACATCCATTCCTAGTTGTCTTTTCGCATCATCATCTGAAAATAATGGTAAACCAAGATAAACAATTCGCTCTTTCAGCAAAAGAGAGGGGAGATCAGGTGGCGGGGTCCTCATAACGGTGTTTTCGCCGTAATAAGGAGCAGATACAGTCATGTGTATCACAAAATTAAGATTGAACTGATTCTAGCTAGATTTAGCCCTGTGTCGCTGGTGATTTAAAAGATTTGTTTGACTCAGGATTATTTATTAGTTTTCCAAAGACCATTCTTCCAGTTGGAGTTTGTAATGCTCCTGTGATAACAATATCTAATCTGCTTCCCACAAAATTCTTTGCTTCATCAATAACTACCATTGTGCCGTCATCTAAATATCCAATACCTTGCATTTTTTCTTTGCCTTCTCTCACTATTTTTATGTTAAGTGATTCTCCTGGTTGTACTTCTGGCCTTAAAGCAATAACCAAATCACTCAAATTCATAACTTTTAATTCTTTAACTTCAGCAATCTGGGAAAGATTGTAATCAGCCGTAATTAAAGTTCCTGTCATATCCTCAGTAATTTTCAAGAGTTTTTCATCTACCCCATTACCTTCATACTTTGTTGGGTTTATTACAAGTCTTCTCCCATATAAATCTCTTAATTCTTTTAATAACTTGAGACCTCTTCTGCCTTTCGACCTTTTTTCATTACTACTTGAGTCAGCTAAAGTTTGTAATTCATCAATTACACTTTGAGCAACAATTAATTGACCTTCCAATAAGCCACAATTTAATAGGCCATTGATTCTTCCATCAATAATTACGCTAGTATCTAGAATTTTTGGACTTGCAGCAGGGAGGATTCCTTCATTTATTAGATATGCGTCCGTATTATTTGGATTAAATAATCTCAATAATGTCCTTCCATGTGTATCTGCCAACTTATAACCAAGGACACCAAAGAAAATGTTGCTTAATACGGCCGCTAAAGGTTTTGCGAAAAAAACCTCTCTAGGGAAGGGAATTAATAGTATTGGAGCAAGTAGGAGATTCGCAACAAGTAATCCTAAAATTAATCCAACGGACCTACTTATCAGTAAGTCAGTTGGCATTGTTCTTATTTGATCAAGAAACGTCTTTCTAAGTTGAAGAAATACAAAACCAGCTGCTAATCCTACAAAAAAACCAATTATTGCTAAAACAATTCTAAAACCTTCTACATTAGATACCTGTTTGAGTATGTCTACTGGCAATAAATCAACACCTAGCCATCCTGAAGCTGCCCCAGACAATACAAATAAAATTAATACTAAGATATCTGTCATATCTATAATCTACTAGGATTTATTAATTGAGTAAATAAGGATTTTATTTTTTTCGATCCTTAATACTTTTTTGGAGCTTAAAAATGAAGCTAGATTATGAATAAGTTTCCAAGAAGTGCTTATGTGCACATTCCTTTTTGCCACAGAAGGTGTTTTTATTGCGATTTTGCTGTTATTCCATTAGGAAACAAAGTTGAAACTTTAAAAGGTTACGGAAGCAAAACTGTTCAAGAGTATTTGCAATTTTTATATAAAGAAATATTGTCAATTGAGCATAAATCACCTTTATCGACAATTTATGTAGGAGGTGGGACACCATCAATTTTAGATCCTGCCCAAATCAAAGAATTAATTGATCTTTTTAAAGAAAATTATGGAATTGACTATGGTGCTGAAATCACTATGGAGGTTGATCCAGCAAGTTTTACTCAAGATGATCTTTTTGGATTTATAAATGCTGGGATAAATAGATTTAGTCTCGGAGTCCAAAGTTTTAATAATCAAATACTTCAAAAGTCGGGAAGGCGGCATTTGAAAGAAGATGCAGAAAAATCTTGTTTGTGGTTGAAGAGAGAATATGATTCTGGGTTAATAAAAAGCTGGAGTTTAGACTTAATTCAAAACTTGCCCCTTAGTGGATTTAAAGAATGGCAAGATGACTTAAAAAAAGCAATAACATTTTCACCACCGCATCTATCTATTTACGATTTAAATATTGAAAATGGCACTGTTTTTAAAAAATTAGTTAATTTAGGCAAATTAAAACTCCCAAGTGATGAAGAAGCTTTTAGAAATAGTGAATCTACCCATTTAATTTTAAAAAACTCCGGGTATTCAAGATATGAAATCTCGAACTATTGCCTTCCGCGGCATCAATCAAGACATAATAGAGTTTATTGGAGTGGTTTAGGCTGGTGGAGTTTTGGTCAAGGTTCCACTAGTTCTCCTTGGGGGGAAAAGTTTACTAGACCAAGAGTTAGTAAAGAATATAAAGAATGGGTATCTAGACAAGACGAATTTAATTTAGATCCATCCCTAACTAATAAGAAGTTTGTCTATCAAGAACTTGATGAGAAAATAATGTTGGGATTAAGACTTAAAGAGGGCGTAGATATCAAAGCAGTATTAAAAGAACAAAACTGGGAATACAAAAAATTTGATAGCAACTTTAGTAAATTGCTTGATGAATGGGAAAGATTTCTTGAAAGTGGCCTATTAGTAAGAGAGGGGAATAGATTCTTTTTAAGCGAGCCTAACGGCATGGAACTAAGCAATCAAGTTCTTGTTTCTATGTTTAAGTGGTGGGATGAGATTAACTAAGTCTTTCAGAGTTTACCCATTCTTTTAATTTATCATTAAATAATTTCTTTCCTTGGATAATTGGTTGGCAAAATGGTGGTTGATCATCATTGAGGCCTAACAAATCTGCAGTAACTCTTACTTGTCCATCGCAATAATTACCTGCGCCTATACCTATTGTAGGAATTGTTAAAGAATTTTGTATTTCTCTAGCAAGCGAATCAGGAATATGTTCAAGAACTATTGAAAAACATCCTAATTCTTCAAGAATTGAAGCCTCTTTCTTAATTTTTTCTTGGCTTGCTAAGCTTTCTCCTTGTTTTCTTAATCCAATATTTAGATAGCTTTGTGGTGTAAGACCTATATGACCCATAACTGGGATTCCCATTCTTATTAATCTAGAAATAACTTTTTGTATTTCTGGTTCAGCTCCTTCCACTTTTACAGCTTTTGCATAAGTACTTTGAATGATTTTCCCTGCATACTCAACAGCCTTATCCTCACCACATTGGTAGGTCAGAAAAGGCATATCTGAAACGACTAGAGGTTGTTCCTCAATTTTTTTCTTAAATCCTCTTGAAACAGCATTAGTATGATAAATTATGTTTTCTAAAGTTATTGGCAATGTCGATTTGTATCCTAAGCAGACCATTGCTAATGAATCTCCTACTAGTACGAGATCAACATTTGCTTGTTCTGCAATAGACCCTGATATAGAGTCCCAAGCAGTTAGTGCAATAATTTTGCGAGATTTTTTTTTATAATCAATTAGGTCTGAAGGTAACATAATAAATTTATGTATCTTTTTTAATCAAGAATTGCTAATATAACTTTGACTCGGCCTTTCGCGGTTTTAACGCCTAAACCTGGTCAGGACCGGAAGGTAGCAGCCACAAGGGATGCTTGAGGCAGGCGAGATAACCGAGTCACTCTATTTTACCTTTTAACCTATATCTTTTTTATTTTGCCTTAATCTCAAAAACTCAGGAATACTGGCTCCTGATTCTTTATTTTCGGAATAATTATATAAGGGTTGATTAGATAATCTGTTTTTTATTCTTTGCTGGTTTAATGGTTGGGTTGTTTCAAATCCTGTAGCAATTACAGTAACTTGTATTTCCCCTTCCATTGCCTCATCGACTACTGCACCAACAATAATATTTGCTTCTTGATCAACAACATCATAAATAATTTCAGATGCAGAGGTCATGTCTTCTAGAGTCATGTCTTTGCCACCAGTAATATTTATAACACAGCCTTTAGCTCCATCAATTCTGGCAGCCTCTAATAAAGGACTATTCATTGCTGCCTGTGCTGCCTCTATAGCTCTCGATCTACCTGAACCTATACCTATTCCGAGGAGAGCAGTGCCAGCTTCCGTCATAACTGATCTTACATCTGCAAAATCAACATTAACTAATCCAGGGCAAGTAATTATGTCACTAATGCCTTTGACTCCCATCCTTAGTACATCATCAGCATTTCTAAATGCTTCTTGAAGGGGAGCACCTGCTATAACGTCTTTTAATCTGTCATTTGGAATTACTATAAGAGTATCAACGTTTTCAGCTAGTCTTGCGATTCCCTCCTCTGCTTGACGCATTCTTCTTTTACCTTCAAAAGAAAATGGTTTGGTTACTATACCTACTGTTAGAGCACCACTTTGTTTGGCTACTTCTGCAACAACGGGAGCTGCCCCAGTACCAGTTCCTCCACCCATTCCAGCGGCTATAAATACTAGATCAGATCCCTCTAAAGCTTGTTGAAGCTCTTCTTTGGATTCTTCGGCTGCTTTTTGCCCAATACTTGGATTGCCACCTGCACCTAAACCTCTAGTGAGGTTTTGTCCAAGTTGAACCCTACTCTCTGCAGAAGATTGTAGTAGGGCTTGTGCATCGGTATTGAGGACTCTAAATGAAACACCTTCTAAATCACTATTTATCATTCTATTGACTGCATTACTGCCACCACCACCTACACCAATAACTTCTATTTTGGCGTTTTGGCTTGGAAGGATTTCTCTCGATTGATCAAAGTTTGGATTGTTACCGAAGCTCATCTCTTAATAGGAATCTAGTACTAATATTGGGTGCATTATGAACTTACTGAGCTCATCTGTAGGAATTTGTTGAGGAAAATCCAAAAAATATTTATTTATTAAATATTTTGTTTGAATGCAAAACCCATATCAACACTACAATAATTAAAAAAAATTACTCAAAATCCTTTTTCAAATATTAGGGTTTGAACACTTTTATTTTTGGTTTGTCTGGATTAGTAAGATCTATACTTTGTATTTTTTTTGAAAAGCTATTTTTCTTAAGTTCATTTTTAAGATTATTGATTTTTTGTAATTGATAATTGATCAAATTTGGATTAAATCCTAAGAATATTGTTTTTAAATCTTTTTCCTCAACTGTTAGGAAACCATCGGATGAAAAAGTGATTTTAACTATCTCTAATTCATTATTTTCAATAGCGATAAAAATTTCAGATAATATTTTTTGAAATTTTTCTTTCCATCCAAAAACTTTTATGGTTAATTTATTCAAATTTTTTTTATTCACATTTTGTTTATTGATAAAAATTCCATCTTTATCAATGAAGCCTAATATTTTTTCGTCGTTTAATATTCTCTCACCGTAAGCTATTGGAATTCTTGAATTAATATGAACTTTCAAACCAAAGGGAAATAATTCTCTGTTTACCGAAACATTCTTGAGAGATAAATTTTGTTTTAACTCTTTTTCTAACAAATTAGTTTCAACAAAAATTAATCGGATCGGAAAATTTAAAGATGAATTTTTTTCCACATCATCCTGCGAAAATAATTCACTACCAGAAATCCTTATGTCCTGAAGTTCAACTTTTTTGAGAGTTTTTATGCTTAATAAGCTTGTTAAATATAAAAATGAAATTAGAAAAAAAAAGCTTCTATTTTTGATTCTTTTTTGGTTTTTCACAAATCACATCGAGCTTTTTCCATCAGTTGCTCCATCCATTCTCTCGCTTGCTCTGCATCTGAAAATGGCACATCCATCTCTTTCCCATCTCCTACTAATCTCAACCTGCACTTACCTTGAGATTCACTTGTCAGAGGAGCTTCTCCTGAGGTTAGTGCCATTAATTCAACTAATTCCAGTTTCTTGATTATAAAACAATCTTTTTCTTCAAATTTACCAGCCTCAAATGCGCTCCACTTTAACTCCCCATCTTTTAAGGAAGCTGCACATGAACTATCTAACTTGCACAGTTCAGAATCACTCGCCCAACTTCTAAAAAGATTTTGCCTTCTTCTTTCTAACCATCCAAGTGCAGTTAATAAAATGAAGATTAAAAGTAATGGTAACCAAAGTAGTCCATGCAACATTTGATTTAAATTACAAATCTAAAGATATATCTACCAGTTTAGCCACAAGTTGTTCAATTTTTAAACCTGAAGCTTCCCAAAGCATTGGAAACATACTGTTTTTTGTAAAACCAGGAATTGTATTTATTTCATTTAGCAAAATTTTATTTGAAGATTTTTCTAAAAAGAAATCTACTCTTGCAAAACCGAAAATATTTAGTGCTCTACAACTTTTAATAGCAATGTCTTTAATTTCTCTAGTGATTTTAGAATCTATTTCGGCTGGGATAATTATTTTATTATTTGAATTATATTTTGAATCGTAATCATACCAATCACTTTCGTAATTTACCTCGCCTATCTCAGAGATTAATAGTTCTGAACGCCCAATTATTCCGCATTCAATCTCCCTGACCTCTAAACCCTCTTCTATTAAAATTCTTGGATCTATTCCATGAGCCTTTTCTAATGCTTGTGATATTTCTGATTCATTTATGACTTTAGAGATGCCAAGAGATGAACCAGAGTTCGAAGGTTTAACAAAAACAGGAAAATTTAATTTTTTTAAAATTTTATTAATTATTTTATTTTTTACTTCCTTATCGTTGATATCTTCGTTTTGAAAAACTAGATAATTAACTTGTGGAAGTTTAAGATTTGAGAAAATTGTTTTCATCAATATTTTATCCATTCCAAGTGCAGAGCCAATAATTCCACATCCGACTAAAGGTTTCTTTGTAAATCTAAGTAAGCCATGAATTGATCCGTCTTCACCATTAAATCCATGTAAAAGGGGAAACCAAACATCAACATTTTGAAATTCAATTCCTTCAAGGAAATTAATTTTTTCTTGATTAAAAATTTCTTGTTTTATTGTTTTATTGTTTTGAATTTCACCAATTAGGATTTTTTCTGAACTATCACTATCAAGCCAATCTCCATATTTGTTTATGTAAAAGGCTTTAACTTTAAAGCGTTCTTTATTTATTTGTGCATTAAATGCTTGAAAAACTGTTTTTGCAGAGGATATCGATACTTCATGTTCATTGGAATGCCCGCCAAATATTAACCCAATACATTTTTTCTTTCCCCCGATCATTTAAAAAAATTTATAAAGAAAGTGCTCCTGTTAAAGAAAAAGATCTTGCTTCATTTATTTTGACATTTATCTCATCTCCCAACGAAAAATTAAAGTTAATGTTTTTTGGAATCTCTACGAAAGTTAATCTATTTGTTCTAGTTCTACCCATAATTTGAGAGGAATTTTTTGGATTTAAACCCTCAATTAAAACGCTTTCGATATTGTTTTTATATCTTTCATTTCTTTTCTTAGAAGTAGTTTCTACTAATTCATTTATTTCTTTTAATCTTTCTTTTTTAACTTCTTCAGAAATTTGATTATGCCATAAAGCTGCAGGAGTATTTGGTCTTGGAGAATAGGCAGCTGTCATAACTTGATCAAAGCCAATATCCGTTATTAATCTCAATGTATCTCGATATTGTTCTTCGGATTCTCCAGGAAAAGCAACTATTGCATCTGCAGTAATAGAAGCATTTGGCATCAATGATCTTATATTTTCAATAATTCTTTTGTATTTATCAATAGTGTATCCCCTCGCCATTAATTTAAGAATTTCATTATTTCCACTTTGAAATGGAATATGAAAATGTTCACAGACTTTGTCTAATTCATAACAAGCTTGTATCAATCTTTTAGAAAAATATCTTGGATGGCTGGTGGCAAATCTTATTCTACGAATTCCTTCTACATCGTGAATGTAGTAAAGGAGATCAGTTAAGGTATTCTCTTTTCTACCCTCTTTTGTAGTTCCTGGCAGGTCTCTACCATAAGCATCAATATTTTGACCCAAAAGAGTGATTTCCTTAAAATTTTCGTGCGCTAATTTTTGAATTTCACTTTTTATTGCATAAGGATATCTTGATTGCTCTTTTCCTCTAACAGAGGGGACTACGCAATAAGAGCATCTTTCATTACATCCATAAATAATATTAACCCACCCACATATTGAGCTCTCCCTTCTTGCATTTGTAATATCCTCAGAAATGAAAGTTTCTTCTGTCGCGGCTACTTGATTCCCTGAATCAACTTTACCCAAAAGATTCTCAAGATTATTTACATGTTGTGGCCCCATTACTAAATCAAGTTCTGGAACTCTTCTTAGTAAGGACTCACCTTCTTGTTGAGCAAGACATCCAGCGACAACAAGCTTTAAACTTGGTGTTTTGTGCTTTCTTTTTGCCTGCTTTCCTAAGAAACTATAAACTTTTTGTTCTGCATTATCTCTAATTGTGCATGTGTTGTATAAAACTAAGTCTGCTTTTAGTTCCTCTTCAGCTCTTGTATATCCCATTTTTTCCAAAGTTCCCGCCATTCTCTCAGAGTCAGCTTTATTCATTTGGCATCCAAATGTTGTAATCCAATAACTGCCAACAGTTGAATCTTTTTGGAATTTATTTTCCTCTTTTATTGTTTTTGTAAGCACTTTTCGAAGAAATTTAATGATTCTTTAATTCAAAATTACAAGTTATGTAATTTCGGTGCAATTTTTTGAGGGCGAGCGAGGGGATTCGAACCCCCGAATAGCGGCGCCACAAGCCGCTGCCTTAACCACTTGGCGAC
>OZSS01000327.1_pt1 | contig 22392 bp, 23 predicted proteins | sample 1779911 | NCBI WGS metagenome assembly OZSS01 (sample SAMEA2603589, study PRJEB24840) | metagenome | biome: Water; feature: Photic zone; material: Seawater sample | place: Mediterranean Sea | collected 2013-11-12 | depth 10 m
GACTTGATCTTGTTGAAGCTTTGAACGCTGAACCATGGTTCTGCTTTGATACTATTGCAACTTCTTGTTTTGCGCGTCAAATCATTGTCAGTTGTTTTGGCTGACTCCGCCGCCTCCTCAGCCGCCGCCGCAGCCGCCGCCTTTGTTTGTAGTTGAACGAGTGTTTGTTCATCCTCTGGCACAGCGTCTGTCTTGGTATCGTCAATAGGTGTTGACGCAATCGCCTTGCCTTCTTTGCGAGTTGTCTCCGCTGCCTTTGAAGAGCGCATGACATTTAGACAACGACCCACATGTTTTGCATATTTCGAACAGCCTGGGGTTCTGTTGCAAGTAAGCACTTCTGCAACTGCGTCAGCCTCGTCGACATCTGCTACTTCGTCCTCGTCGACATCGTTGTCGACAGCTTCTTCTTCTTCTTTGTGAGAGGTCGCATCTGGCTTTGTCTTTTCGGATTGTGCAGATTTATGTGGCATGAAAGTAATGCCAAATGGTACTCCTCGTTTTCTCTTATCGCGTTCAAGGCAAGCAGAGCGTGCAGCGGCCAATGTTGAAAAAATGCTTCTGCCACCCAATGGTGTATTGAGCAAGTATCCATCATGACGCTTAAATTGGCACTGCGATTTCGAATCGTAAATCCAGCTGATTGCCTTAACATCTGCAACAAGTTTTGTGCCTTTGCATAATCGGAAAACTCCACCAGGAGTGTCGGACTCAAGATAATTTGTAGCGAGAGCTTTGGATTGCGATGGCTTGTTTGGAACAAATTCAACGCCGTATTTTGTCTTTGCTCGTGTAAGAGAAGTCGTGATGATTATCCTCATATTGTCATCGAGATTCGGATACTTTTGCTTGATGATCTTCTTGACTGTGACTGCGAACTGCATCCATTTGCCTTTTTCGTAGGTTTGTGCGTTGATAATGTCGTCGACACTTTTGGTGAAATTGTCAATGCCTTGATTCTTCTCATCATCATCTTCATCTTCAAGTTCTGTATTGCTGAGATATTGTGCCGTAGTGTCCTGTTTATTCTCTTCTTTCTGTTCCTCAGACGCAACTACCGGTAAATAAACATCCTTTTGCTGCTTCATTTCATCTTTTCGCTCTTCTTGCTCTTCTTGCTCTTCTTGCTCTTCTTGCTCTTCTTGCTCTTCTTGCTCTTCTTGCTCTTCTTGCTCTTCTTGCTCATCTGAATAATATGATTCGTGTTCTGAGTCAGAGATGTCAGAGCTGTCCTCTTCTTCTGTAGATGACCCTCCGCTAGTTGTTTTTCGCGTTGTTGTTGCCGGACGCTTTGTACGGTTAGCGATGCTATGACGATCAGAATTCACTTGATTTTCCGGCGTTGTCTTCTTGTCATTGCGCGCAGGCACAAGAGGTCGCAAATTCAATTCTTCAGTATCATTTTCGTACAAAGAGTCTGCTTGCTGAATTGCATCTTCCTTGCGTGATTTACCATGAACGCAATCGACTTTGAACTTGTTACATCCTGGATGATGACATCTGTATTTTTTGCGCACGCCACCGTCTTGAGACGAATTCTTTCGCTTCCTATTGATAGGTCGGATATCCGCAGCATCTTCAAAGGAGTATCCCAAATCTGTGAGACGTTTGAATTCTGTTGGATTGTTCATGGCGATTTGTGCGCCACATGCTGGGTTCTCGCAGTCGAAGGCGTTTCTGCTTCCTGTACCATTTCCGTCTGTATAAGCCACTTTTCCTGCTGCTCCATTTGCTTGAAGACGTCCAACTTTACAAACTGGGCAATTTTTGAGGTACTTCTTGTCGATCCGTTTATTGATGTGAGGTCGGATTGGTGCAGAATCTGTTGAAATGCCCCCCCCCACAAAGATTGAAGCACGGTGATCCATCAGAGCGCTTCAAGCTCAACAAATCATTCAAAACGTTATGCTGAACGTGATCCTCCCCCAACATGACGTTCCCCCCCAACATGTCAAGCAAAGTTTGATTGTCTTGTCGTTCGGCACTGTCCACGAGAGCCGCTATCTCTTCATCGCAGTCAGGATCATCTTGATTCCACGGCATGCCTTCGGGCAACGGGAAGTGTTGCAGCGATATCGGAGCCTCCGACATGTCCAAAAATTTTTCGCCTGCAGCAGGATTCCCAAAAATTTTTCGCCTGCAGCAGGATTTCCCAAAAATTTTTCATTTTGGCAAACTTGTTTTGGGAAACATGGTGATGATCACTTGTTTTCACGCATCTTTACACTGATAAGTAGGTCTTTATAAAGCCTAAATATACATTAGGTGAACCTTACATTCATTCGCACATCAGATCAGTTGGCACCCATCGCTGGGTAAAGAACGACGCCTCTGAGTCCAGATCATCCTCTGTGCTTCCGGTCTGCGGCGGGTGGTGCGCAAAGGCCGTAAGAATTTCTTGGCCGCTCAAGTAGGCGAGTGGCATTTCGAGCAGCTGCTGAGGTTTGGCGGTCTGGTCGACGGCAACTTGTGCGGTGTCGTCACATCGATTGAGCTCTGCTTCTTCTGATTTATTGGGAGATGAAGGTGGAGTAGGTAGAAAATTCATGTTGACATATTCCTGTAATTTCAATGATAATCGTCGTTGCTCATGATGAAAAAGGCTTTGCTCCTGTTTCAATACTTCAGCTAAAGCTTTGTTGACATCCTGTTGCTCGCGTAATTCAGTTTTCAATTTCTCATTTTTTTCTTTCTCGTTCTGCAAATCTGAACAAGTCCTTTTGAGGATCGAGTGCAATCGTTGAATTTCTTCAGTCATAAGAATGCAGCGCTGATTGTAACTTTCGTTTTGATGTTTCAGTTGTGTGAGTTCTGAAGTCAAAGGAAGAGACATTGATTGCCACTGCAAATTCAGAGGCAGCATGTGAATAAAAAATTTTTTGACTAAAAAATGAAGAGAAAGACAGAAGAAAAACATGTTGTTGCACACATGCTCTTTAAATACAAAGACAAAATAACTCAATGTGATTCTTGCGATGACTTTGTGCTGAAAGAGCATACACACTATTATAAAAAAGAAAAGCGATGTCCTGATTGCGATTTACCTGAGAAGTGGTCTTCAAAGTTTTCAAAAAAAACTCATCGTCTATACTTCGTCTATTTCGATCACAAAGAACCAGGTAAGCGATATGTTCAATGGGGACATCCGACAAAAGGAAATCCATTACATATTGCAAAAGATTCAGATTCGGAATCGAATTCCGTTTCTTGTTGGGCTAAGTGAAACGTATTAAAAACAATAATTATTCCAGGCGCTTGCGTTTTGAATCTACATCATGTTTACACTCCCCTGAAGATTTATGCAACAAGTGCTGTTTCACTTCTTCCCATATATTTCCAATCATATTTTGTCCTGTACCGAAATCCCATCCCCAGAAATTGTCCGGTAATGTATCTTCGCGTACGACTCCAACAATCTGTTGCAAAGTGTCGCGAATATATTGATGCTGTTCACACGCTGCAAAAAGTAGCTTTTTCATGATAGCAATTTTGTTTGCATCCCATTTACGTACATCTAAATCAATATTGCCCTTGGAACCACCCCAAAGGTTCACAGTTGCCAAGTCTGCGTTTGCAAATGGTTGCATTTTTCTTTTTTGTTCTGTTTCACAATTATTCCCGGTGTATTTCTTGTCATAAAGAACCTTATGAGCTTGAAACGCATGCATTACAGATTTGTACTTGATTCCATTTTGTATCACATCTATATGCAATGGAGAAAGATGTAAGTGAGATGTGAAAATTGCATCAGTGCTAGATTCATCATCCAATAATGCATCCAATGCGGCATCCGTTGTGACATCAAATTCATCAATATGTGTTTGAATAGCCTTTTTCAAAGTTGTATAGTCATCATGTAATCTTTGTAGTACAACAATGTCGGCAGGCGTCTTCATTGTTTCAGGATCTTTCAAACGAACAAGTAGTTGTTCATAAGCATCGTCGTTTGTCATTCGCATTAAAGAATCATGAAGTGGATCCATCGAAAAAAGGAAAAAAAATTTTTTGTTTCGTCAAAAATGCTGCCGATGGTCAGTGCAAAACTCACAAACGGTCACTCTGTTTTACCAAGCTCTAGAAGAGACGGTAAACTAGTATGGGAAGGTCAAGATGACACCATATTTGAAGTCTCCGTCAACATAACTGTCAACATCGAAGACACCGGAAAATATTTAGTAGCGTGTCACGTTGATGGTATCAATTGTGGGTATGAATATGCTCTGACATGTCCAGGTCAACATACTTTTTGTTTCAATGGGTTTAATGCCTCAAATGACGGATCAGAAAGAAGGCATTTTGCTTTCGGAGTGACAAATATGGTTGCTTCTTTTCAAAGTCAGACAAATGAAACTGGTGTTATCAAAATTATGCTATATGAAGCATATCAGTCCAAAATCCAACAAAGCGGTCATTTAGATCCCCTACTAGCGCTTCAAAAGACAAAAGATGTTGCTGAAAAGCCAGGGTGTAAGTTTTTTGAACACCAAAGGTTATGTGCAACTGCTGGCAATAAATTCTCATCCACTCCATTTCAAACCGGGGATAAACTCTCTCTCACACACGATGTGACGCCATGTGCAACTGTAGTGCTGCATTATGATGACGAGACTTTCATACATATGCGCAATCGAGACCGGACACCGCGGGGACCGCGCTCACCGGACTTAGTCAGAGACCCGCGCAAGAAAGCAAAACGTTAGTTAGTGTAGGTACCAGTGTAGGTACTAAACGAGTCTAATAACAGGAGTCGGTTTTGAGTGTTTACAGGTACACTCGTCTAAACCCACCAAACTTCATTCAAGTATCCGCACAGGTCATACCGGACAAAACTGATTCGGAAACGATCGAAATTTACACGATCCACAAAAACCCACAACCCACACTCTAAAATTATGAAACGGGAGGGCACCCATTCAAAAAATGGAACATGGCAAAGTCGCGTTTCTTGTCCGATTCTAGTGAAACTTCCTTGTCATCAAATAATGCACGCTCTCCCAGCTCATAAAACGATCCTGAAGAAGTGAGAACAAAATGGCCTATATTCTGGTCATAGAACTCATATTCAACGCCGCTGCTTGACATATAGTCGGACCGCGTCGGATCTGTGCTTCGCCGAAGGTTACCCGATATCCTGAACCACACATACCCGTCTGCCTTGCACCAATTGTCGAATTTACCGTCGCAGCCCTTGCGGACAAGAGCAACAAGCTTGGCCTTCTTGTGCTGGTTCATCCATGCACTAGCTTTTAAAAATGTCCAAAGCTGGCAGTACCATTGAATTACAGCAAGAGCCCGCTTCTCCCGCTGCTTCTGAACTGCTTGCTGTTCCCTTTGGGGAGCTTGTCGTTCCCTCCGCCGAGTACGAGCCGCATTCTTCTTCTGTGCTTTAGTAAGCATAATGCTCGGATTGTGAACCGATCGATTTTTTGAAAAATGGGCTCTCTCAAGACGATTCTCAACCCTGCGACCGGACGGCGTGTCCTTATGAAAGGTAAGACTGGACGAGAGGTTCAGGCTAAGATGAAGGGCAAGAAAAAGAAGGGAAAAGCCCCAAAAGCTTGCCTTACCAAGCCGAAGTCAAAGATTACGAAGAAGGTCAACATGTGCTCTACTAAACGTTGCACAAAGAAAAAAGGTGGCCCAGTTCCTGGCCGCTTCTACGGTTATGAAGGTGCGACGAAGTGTGCATCTCCGGTGGTCAAGCGCGCTGGCAAGACAAAGAACTACGCGTCGCGTCCTAGCGCAAGAGCTTGCTTTGATCGCGGAGATTGTGGGCCTGTCTGCTATGGAGGTAGCGTTCACGTCATGGCTTTCCGCTCTAACGGGTCCCCGTACTGGGTCAAGGCTTAGTATGTAATATGTAAGCCTTGGAACAATATGATTGAAAGGAGAGAAAGCACGCATCTCTTGTCCCAAGCAAGCACAACTGCCGCACCAATCATTTTGACAGAAAAATTATCTAGCCGCGTTATGGGACGAAACAAAGAGTTGAGTGCGTGGCGCATTCAGGGGCTACGCTCTGCATATTGTACAATTACAAGCTTGATTGTACATTAGTATCAATTTATATCTACATCCAATTCGTACTTTCCATTGTTGTTCCTATACACTTGTTTAACTGCGATGGTTTTGATATCTTTAACCCATCGTCGTCTTGTTTTATCATTGAATAGTTCGGAATACTTTTCATATATTTTGTGAGCAAGAGCGACTCGACTGAAAGAACCAGTTTCACTACGTAATGTTTCAACAAAAGGACCATTGTCAAATTCAAAGTCGAAACTCATTTTGATTTTACTTTTGCGTATGACAATGTCATCTTTGTTGTCCATATATTTGATGCAGCGTGTGAATTCTTTTGGTGAAACACGCAAATAGTCTATACTGTACTTGTTACGTGTATCGAATCCAATGAAGTCAACATAATTGCGAGATTTGTTTTTGTTTTTCTTGATTGTGACGCTGACGCTAGTAGGAGGTGCAGTCTCAGTCCATGCACAATGAGCATGCCTTTTGATCTGTTTCTGGTGCATTGCGATGAAAATAAATGGAATCCCAAAAAAATTTTTTTCGAGTGTAGTTTTTTCAGTTACGCCAACAACAACAACGCATAATAAGTACATGGCTACGAGCTATGGATCACACATGAAAGCTTTCAACTTTAAGTTGTAGCAGCTATTCACAATGCATATAGTGCAGCTACCTTATCGTCTTCTGCTTTGGCTTGCTTCAAAATTGCTGCAGGACACCAGTAGCAGTCAACATCATTTGGATTCAAATCATCTAACATTGAACCACGCTCTCCATCTTTGTCTGGAAGAAACCATGCATGATAGTCTTGCGGTTCGTCCATCACTGAATAATAGCACATCTCAAACTGTTTGTCTTTGTTCTTCTTCTCTTTACCGAATGGTCCATCGATTGCCCATCCAACCTTGATGATATTCTTGCTGTGAACATGCACGATCACATGTTCACCTTTTTTGATTTTGTCTTTCGTGATCTTTCTCATCTTTGATTTCACATGTTTGAAGCTGTCAACGCTGTACCATGGATGATCTGTTATCATAGTTTTGCGACTTTTTGTTTCGCTTTCGAGCGTGGGCGTCGAATTGTTGTCAATTGTATGAGTAGACGCGATCGTTTTGCGTTTATTGTCAGTTGTTTGCTTTGAAAGGATGACATTGTCAAATTTAGGACCTCCGCCACCACCACCACCAAGTCCACCGCCAGTAGTATGCTTCAATGAAGAGATTGTAACTCCAAAAGCACAATCGACTCCGTTGTCATCTATGTAGTCAACATTGAATGTACCATCGTCGTGCGCTTCTCGTATGATGCCATGCTCAAATTTTCCTTTGTATGTCTTGACTTGCACATGCATGTTCACTTCAAATTTGTTTGATTCAATGTCAACGACATCGCCGACCTTCTCGTCGGCGGCAGCGGGCTCGGCGGGCTCAGCGGCGGCGGGCTCGACGGGGGGTTCGGCGGGAGCTTTGGCGCCGGGGGGTTCGGCGGTGGCGGGCGCTGTGGGGGGCTCGGCAGCGGCGGGCTCTGTGGAGGGGTCGGCGGCGGCGACGGCGGAGCTCTCACTCTTGTTGTCATTCGAGATGAACCAGAAAGGATGTTTGGGTAAAGGTTTACGAGCTGCAGCAACGCCGACTTGATGAACAGTTGCAACGTACGCAGACCAATATTTTTTCAAGCCTGGTGGAACCAGAAGAAGATCAATACATTCAAGTGTTTGATCAACTTGTTCGCTTGTCTTGTCGACACTCTGATAGCTGTCGTCCTTTTCCTGCACGACAAATGAAGCTGGTGGGCGCGAAAGCTCTTGAGAAAGATCATTATTCATAGTCACGTTCAAAGTTGCTTCTTGCAGTTGTTGCACACTACTCTGTCGAAGTTCAGTCAACTTCTCTTCATTGTCTGCATTTGCAACACATTCGTCTACCTGATTCCGTATGTTGTCTAAGATGACGGGGGGCGAAAGAAGCTGCGTCATAATGTTGCGTGCACCAGATTTTTTGTCTGTAGCAGGATTTCCCAAAAATTTTTCGCCCTGTAGCAGGATTCCCAAAAATTTTTCGCCCTGTAGCAGGTGAGCAGAAGAAATATTGCAATAATCAGCAATATATGTACAGTATGCGTAAGTTGAACACAAGTGCGAACGATCATAACTATCGAACAATAGCGCTGACGAGCTGGCGCCCATGAATACGCAAGAGGTCGCGTGCTGTTTAGCTTGTGATAAAAGTGACCGGTATACTACAAGTGACGTCGTAAGCATAGATGTGTCAAATTTCATGATTTCTTACAGTAGAAGTGAATCTACTATACATACTACCTGTGCTACACTCATACATAATTGTGACTGGAACACTTACTCAGCTCAATACATATATGCAGACCAATCTGACCATTCACTTTCCATGTCATCTGCCACTATTTTGAGTCGTACACGAGAAACATCTTGATTTTTGCAAACCATCGGCCGCAATGAATTGCCATAAGGTATGGTTGTTGTTACCGAATCTCGATGTTTAAGAAATTCTTGTTCCAAAATGTAAGATTGAATTCTCCCACAACTGGGCTTGAACGATTTCAATGTATAAGATGAGGTTGCATTCTTCTTCCAAACTGGAACACTAGGAGGTACCAAGCATAGTGTATCGTTGCCTTTATCAGGAGGAAAGTATAGGTCACTCATAGATATAGTGTGTTGGACTTGTGAGATGGGATGTGTGAGAATCCGATGATCTTTGCAATATATTATCTCATTGTATGTGTTGTCCGCATATGCCAAATCTTCATCAGATAGCTTTTCATGTGAAGCTTCAGCAAATAGTATATCATGTTGTCCAATTTCAGTGAACTCTCCAAATACTTTATGAAGAACCTTATCTTGTACATCTTCAACCTTAAGAATGCTTTCGTCAAAATCGTCGCGTGCAAACAATTGATCTTCCGTAAAAATTCTTTCAACATCTTGATCGTCAATTATACGACAAGCTGCGAGACTTTTGTGAATCGCACATCGGTAAATTCGTTCTTCAATTGTATCTTTCACAATGAAGCGGTAAATGAAAACTTCTTTGACTTGTCCGTATCGATAGGCACGAAAGCATGCTTGTCGATCGTATGTTGGATTCCACATAGGATCCAGGATTATTATGCGATTTGCTTTAAATAAGTTCAAACCGAACCCTCCCACTTGAGTTGTCATGACAAACTCTTTGCTGTGTCCATTCATGAAAGATTGCACTAAGTTCTCTCTTTCTTTAGCGGTATGCTCTCCTGTCATATGAATGCATTGAAGCGCTTTTGATACTTCGTGAACAGTATGTTTACTTTTTGAAAAAATCAAAGTTGAATCTCCCGTCTTTCGTATTTGTTTGACAAGTTTATGCATGAGATGAATCTTCACTTTCAAGGAAGCTTCTGCTATAGCATAAGTGCTTTCAAATACTTTCATACCTCGTGTATCAGGAAGTTCAGGAATAGTATAAACACATTTGTAATCAGTCATTGGAGGGAGAGCATGCGCGAGAACCGCCACCGAACGTCTATGGACCACTCCATCCGTCAAACGTGCAAAAACCTTGATCTTTGTCTTTGCTTCTAAAATTGCATCATCATCTGCATCTGCCATTGATCCTTTGTCGATCGCTTGTTGATAATTTGTTTTGAAATCATCTTCCTCAATCAAACCTGGTCTCACAAGTTGCAACATCGTGAAGTATTCCATGAGGTTGTTTTGTACTGGGGTACCTGTCAACAATAGTTTACGAGTCGTTTTCAAACTTTTCATTGCTTGATAAAATTGATTCCTCTCATTTTTAAGATTGTGTGCTTCGTCCACTACCACGACATCTGGATTGAATCGAAATGTGTGAGTCAATTGATGCATCCTAAAACGATTATGTGACATCAAAAGCACACCGCCTTGCTCAGCCCATACTTGTATCATATCTAGCTTGTCATCTGATATTGGCGTGTAATACTTAAAAGTCAAATGAGTATTCCATCGATTCAATTCCTCAAACCATGTAGAAATCAAAGTGCTCTTAGGACACAATATCAAGAATTTCGGAAGTTTAAAACACTTAGACAAAGCTTGAAGAATGGCAATAGTAGTCAAAGTCTTACCTAAACCCATTGCATGAGCTAAAATTACACCTCGTTCGTCGTTGCAAAGCTCTTTCAAAGCAAATATAACACCTTCTCTTTGATGAGGTTTGAGTATGCATGCAAAGGAAGGTTTGACGACACTTTTCCCGATAGTAATTGCAATATCATCCGATCTGTAAGCCTCCTCGCAATCATTTGCATCGTCTTCATCATTGTAGTAATTTATCTTAGCACATGCTTCAAGATTTTCTTCATGTAAGTTATCATCTTCTTCAAGAACCTCAATTTCATCAGGTTCCTCTTCATCTCGCATGCCACAATATCCTGACGCGCCAATTTCCATCTTGTGTACCACTCCATTTCTCTTGACCGTGCATGGACGAATTTTGTTCAAATGCGAGTTGCATTGTTGAACCCATGATTCATTCTTCTTGGAATCTGCTAGTTGAATTTCTTGATGTAGATGATAATGCTCGACAAGTATATCATGTCGTTGCAACTCTTTGCTTAGCTTTCTCATTTTCTTTTTGCAAAAAATGAGCATATCATTATTCTCATCAATGAGTTCCCTGCTACGTTTTCTGACTCTATTGTTTGAATCATCCGATTCTATGTTGTGCGCATAATCTTCCTGTGATGTGATATTTATGAGATTCTCAATGTTGCGCGTGCTTGCATCATGCGCATTGCTCCAATGCTGATATTCATTCCAAACTTCTTCAATCGACATTATCGGAAAAATATTTTTTGATTTCCCGCCAAGAATCTTGTACGAAAAATTTTGATCAATCAATTTCATCAAGCAAAATGGTATTCCTGTGTGGATGCAAATGCAAATGCGGAGCGTGTGTTCGAGTGAACACAAGCAAAGGATGCGAATGTGCGTGTCATAATCTTGATCCTTTGAACGATGAACAACTGAAAACCTTGATTATAAAGTACGATGCAGACATTGCACCAAACGTTCGCAATAAAAACAGAAATGATCTTATGAAGATCATCACGGAAACAGGAGATGCGAAGAAGATCCTGAAACTAGGAATCAAGATGATTCAAAATGGTGTCAAAACAGATAACAAATCGTGGACAGATGAGGAATTTCAGCTTTCAGTCATTGCGAATCGTTCTGAGAAGGAGACATATGATAGATTGGTTCGCATTTGCAAAGAGACAAAAAAAGCCAAAGCGAAATCGAAAACAACGAGACCAAAAGCTAAAAGACATTCCGAACTTCGACGACTATCTCGTTGCCAACCCTGATAAACAAGTATTACTGATATAATTGAAATTAACTTCTATATATGATGTATGTACAATGAAACCGAAAGGACATGTACGACGGAGATAATAGAAGTATGTATGTCATGAATTAAACAAAGTGAAAGCACTAAATCATTCTTAACTTACACACATATGATTGATTCATCATATACATTTTCCTCACATACGTTCACCTCTTATACGACGCGCAAGTTGCAGATCTTTTGGTGCGATTGTTTGTCTATTACGATGAATAGATTCAAGATTTGTGTCTTCAAAAAGTTTGACTAGGTATGATTCTAATCCTTCTTGAAATGCTAATGCGGCGTTGGGCGTGATCTGTGGTACATTCGGAAATGCCGTCCCAGATGCTAGTTCTCCTGCAAGATGTTTCAGAATTCTGAAAAAAGGTCTTTTCTTGATGTAAAGTTCAGTGCTTCTCTGACACTTTCTGATTTCGCGTAAGGCAACTGTGCCTGGTTTGAATCGATGCTTTTTGTTCTTCTTTGGTGCGGCAAATTGTTCTAGTGATTTTCCTATTGTTGATGCTTGTTGTCCTTTTCCACCCTTTCCAGAAGAATTGTACATTGGAGCAGTTCTTTTCTTACCCCCTTTTGCAGAAATATGGTGTCGCTTACCGCCTTTCCCCATGTGAGCAATTTGCTTACCCTGAGAAACGATATTGACATTTGTCGTCACCGGCATTATGAAAAAAAGAAAACGAAAAAAATTGTTTGAACGAAAAATTTTTTTTTCCGATGCAAATCAATGCATGCGATGCAGAAACATTTGAATCTGTGTCTATGAATAACCCTGATTTCGAACGCTCTGAAAACGTGCAAATCGATGATGGAAGACATTGTAAAAAGTGGAGTATGAGTCGTAATGAATCTTGGGGAAATCAAAGACTGACAGTGTATAGATCGACGTTTTATAAGCAGATGCTTTGGTTCTATCCGAGATACAAGATCTGGGCTTTACTACATGCATACGACGAAGATAGAGAAGATGATGATATGATGTATGCAAACTACATATACCAATTGATGTCACAACCAAGCTCTGTGTATGATTTGAGAAATAAGTCATTGGGTGAATCAAACAATTCATCTGAGAATGTAGCAACAGTTACTGAAAATACAGTTGCATCTAAGAATGTAGCAGATGATGCACACCTTGCAGATGGTGTGTCGGGCTCTGCGCTCAAGCCGCAGCCTGTGCCCACTTCCAACGACGACAAACAGGATTACAGTTTTTGGTGTGGTGCCGGTCCGAATGCTAAGATACGATATGAGGAAGCACTGAAAATCAAGAATTCATGTGGAAAGATGCAGTCGACGACGACTGCCAAGCCATCAGACGAGGATTTATTTGGAGATGACGATGATGATATGCAAATGGCTATGGATTCTATCGTCAACACTGACCCTGGTGTGCATACTGGGGCGGTCGAGTCACCGACCAAAGACACAGCTGAAGTGAACGCGGTCAAGCACCGGCGTATTTCTGTGGAAGAGCGGATTGCGATTGTCGAGGAGAAGCACGGCAAGGGAGTTCTCGACGGAACGGTCGAGAATGCAAAGCCTGCCGCGACTGATGATGCTACAAAAGCTACTTCAAATGATTCTGAAGATGATTTGCTGTCAACTCGCGTCAAATCTATTGTGAATACTAGGTCTGATGTTAAACAATCAACAAAGGATGTTGCGTTTACAGACATTGATTCGGAAAGCGACAGTCCTTTGTCAAAACGTTTCAACAAAGAAGCGCATGCAACAAATCAGAATCCTGATTCAAATTCTGCAAATAAAGAATTTTGTGAAGATTTGACGGAAGTCAAACTTGAAGTAAAGAATGCATCGTCTGCTTCGACACAGCAAACAGACGCAGCTATTCAAGATTTAGAAAAAATGAAAGCAGAATTGGAAAAGTACAAAAAGCAACATGCTCTTGCTGAAAGTGAAAATGTAAAATTACGACAAGAAGCTTCAGTATTTTATGATAGGGAACAAAGTTTACTAGAAGGAAAACAGAATGCGGAACGACTTCATGAGAATTACAAGAAACGCGAGTTCCGTAAAATCAAACAAGCAACACAACAAGCAGCCAGTTTGACTGCAGAACTTTCACGAATCAAAGGTGAAAACGAAAGTTTTGATCAAGAACGTCAAAGAATGCAAGATGAAATCGACAGAGAACGAGCAAAAAAATCTAAGACAGATACTGCTTTACTTCCATGTATTGAGGCATACAAAGAATTAATCAAGCACTGTCATATTTCTTTGCAATCTCAAATTGAACATGTAATGAAGAATGGAAGTAACACCTCTTCTTCAACTTCAAAGTACACAATCTTTGATGGTGGGACTTGGATTAATATTTCTGCTCCAATTGAAGCAGAAATTGACAAATTGAAAAGTAAAACTGATTGCGTCACATACAGTATTGGATCAAACAACTACGAGACTCGTCTTCATCAAGACACGAATGATAAGTTTGTGTACGCTATTCAAAAGAACACGAACCCACAATTTCTTACGGAGCGATTGATCAGAAAAACATATGCCGCAAGTACGAAAGCGTCTGACAAGACATGTTTGAGTGAAGATCACAAGAAAGATTTACTATTTGGGAAATCATTCATAAAACTATGTCCAATAAAAGTCGATACGATGTTGATGCGCTTTAATTTTGATGAGAAACAATCAACTTCAGACGGGCTAGAATTGGCTCAGCTCGCTGAACTGTTCAACACTTTAAGTATGAATTTCAAGTACACACATGGGAAAACACACAAATCTCGTGTATTTGTGAAACCATTGGCACTACAAAACTTTTTGCACATAGCCAAGTCAAGACAGTATACATACATGCGGATTGGTTTGCATGCAGGTTCAACAGAAGCTTTGGATGGTGTTGAAAAAGATCCGCTTGGAATGAACATGTTTCATGCCGGAAAAAATGGTCAAGCTTATGGTAGTGGCTTCTACTTTGGATTGTCTTGTCATGTGACGAAAAACTACTGCTATCCAGCACAATATGGAACAGCAGGTCAGTCAGTTTTGATAGCTTTGTTATTGACGAACCAAAACCTTGATCAATTGAATGGTTCTTACAAAACTTTTAATTTGGCATATCCAGCAGATAGAGTTACCCACAACTGCATTGTTTACCACGAAACCTCTTTGATACTAATTCTTGGGAAGGTGGTGATTATGTAACTAGTTAAGATTGTTCCAAGATTGTGAATTCTCAAGTTCAATGTAGAAGTTGTAAAGTTAACATAAATTAAGAGTTTACACCTAAAATTATTATACATCTTTACTTTGCACCCAGCAAGTGGGCCATTTGTGATGATTCAGGCTTATGCGCCGTACATTGCCAGTGTGCTATGGACAATTTTGCACGATTGGTGAAGGAGGAGGTGGTGGTGGTGTAAGATAATGATGTGGTTGAGACGACAGTCGTGTCGTTACTTGCGCCGAAATTGTCAGTACATCATCAATCAACCAACCAGAATGTGGGGCCGTAATATCGAACAATGTAGGAGATTCGTTATTGTATTTCATGTAGTTTTGTATGCCCCATGTATTGCAATCTTTGTCAAAAGTGCAACCTGTTCTTCGATTTATTGTTTTCAAAGGATTGACATTATGCAAAGTAAATACGCAAAACACATTACGATCTACCTTTTCTGCGGATTTTATCTCAGCAATTCGACTGCCATTGGAAATCTGTATGGGTATGACAATCCCGTTCATAGATTGCAAATACAGTGATAAATATTCTCCCGTGATATCGCTGCCACGAGGAAATAGAAGTAATCGCCACAAATTGTCCTGGTCATCTCTAAACTCTTCTGAACAAAGTTTATACGAGTTGATGCTCGAAAAGTTTTGTACATGCCAGGTGTAAGTTGCTATCCATGTCAATCGTGCTGCTTTTTTAGCTTCTTTGAATAAAGAACTTGAGTTGAGCAATATATGATATCGACTGCAAGACAATGATAATTTCGGCACAGAATAAGGCCCACTACCGCGAATGCACAAAAGATGTTCTGCTATCAATTGTAGTATGTCGTCGCAACAATCAAGCAATTGCATTGCGAGCCTTTGTCTTAGAAAACAATTTTTCCGAAAAATTTTTATCCTGAAAAAATTTTTTTGCTGCACAATTTCAAATGTTGTTGCATCTTTATCTTCTTATCTTGTCATCGCTTCAGATTAATCGTATGTTTCTTTTGCAAGATGTCATGCATATAATACAATCTCGTACGAATACGCCAAAAATCACTTTACTTCAAGATATCCCCATAGAAACTTTGAAATCAAAAGTATATACGACAAAGCGACCAAAATTTGTGATTGTTTCTTTGAAATCTGACAAACTACACATGTTCTTACATGATTACGAGTATATTAGTCGCTGTATCTGGGGCGACGTCATGCAATTCAAAGAAAAGAAAGAAATCATTCGAAACATGTTACAGTGGTGGGATAAAGAATATACTGCATTTGACGCTAACATGGTGAATTATGAAGATAAACTTGCATACATTGAAGTTATACAAGACTTTTCAAAAGATAAGGGTACTTAAATTGCAATGGACGCTTGTGTACGCTTTTCATATGAGCTTCATGTGTACATACAACAACATAATTATATAATGAGCGTCGGTTAGAATGTATTTAAATGGCTCCATTAGCTCAGTCGGTTAGAGCATGCGTCTTATGAGCGCAAGGTCGCCAGTTCGAGCCTGGCATGGAGCATTTCTGATTTTTCACTGTAATTTTGCGAATTTAGTCTTGCGTCTCATAGACACATATTCGTGATCATCATATGTGATTTCTACGATACTTATTTGTGCTCCTCTGTGATATGAGATTTTTTGAGGCAATCGTTGAGCGGCAACTTTACTTCCATAGCTTGTGACAAGCTTCTGATTTTCAAAAAACTTAACATCATCCTTTTCAACACCAATTGAAACTTCTTGTTCTGTCATGTTCCGAAATTTTTGATCTGTGACAGCTTTACCACATTCATACACTTCCAATTTGATTCGACCGGCTTCAGATGAAGCTGCAGATGAAGGTTGCATGACCAGTCTTGAAAATTTGAATGTATTCAAGTAAGCACCTTCATCCATGGCAAATCCAACATACCGTACATTTACAGGTTTCATATATGGTGCGTAAGTAGTATCTAAATAATAATTGTAGTTCAATTGCTTGCCATCCACATACAATTCCAGCATGTAAAAACGATCATCGTCAGGTGGACGGATAAACTTTACATTGATATGATATTCTTGCCCTTCGACAGCACGATATACAACTTTTCTATCAATGATATCTTTTTCGAATATCATATTCTTGTCATGTGCTGCACAAAGAGTTATCTCGATCAAAGGCACCGTCATTCTGCAGTACAAAAAATTCGGAAAATTGTGTTAATGACATCTTTGACTCAAACGAGTATTGAGGAATTAATTGTTCAACTGGAGCACTTGAAAATCATATGGTACAAGCTTTTATATGATGATGAATCACTTCATCATATTCACAAAATACAACCTACGCAGACTGTCAACTTTATTACGATTCACGAATCAACTGCTGAAGAATGTGCAAATCATCTGAGTGTATGCACTGTTTCGAAAAGCATACATAAGGGAAACAGCAGACACCAGGATTACACATCTGATTGATTTGCCGACACTCAGTCATGAAAAACATCGGAATCATAAAATTAAAAAACATTGAGATTGGATCTTAGATTCCTTTGCAAAAAATTTTGTTGCATCTCATGAAACGCGTGCGCAATTTACGGAATTCAAGTGACGACATACTTGATCATGTTCTGGCACCCTACCTGTATGATAGACGAATTGAGAATGGCACATTGCCTCTACCTAAGGTCGGGGTGCAATTTCTACATAAACGTGTACTATATGACAGCACGTTTTTTCACAAACAAACATCCATACAGGTAAATGCAAGACAACTGCAAGAAGTCGTTGTCGGTCGCTCATCTGATGAGATGCTTGCTGCATTCAATATGATTTTCATGGCAGATTAATACTTTGTACATCATTTGAAGTCTATGGACATATATATATACGAGTGCAGAAAAGCATCTTATACGGAAAATATTATTTGAGATTGAAAATACTTCCTACTCGACCCTGCACCTTTTTTGTGAAATGTGAACTTTTATAGATATGTTGCGGCATAGTTTTTTCAAAGATGGAAGTAATTCTCCAAAATTCAATGCTTTTTGTATGCATTTTATTGCCTGAGCTTGTTCAGATTGATGGCGAGGCTTGCGCACTATGCAGAGATACAGTTCGATAGAACATTTGTGTGTGCCGATGTATCTGGTGTCATACATTTCAAAACCTGGTTTGGGAATCCAATGTTGAGTTGCAAATATTGCTGCATATTGTCCATCAGGTAATTGTATAGGTAGAGGCTTGTATGCAAGATAATTGCTGACAGATGAAGCTTGTTTCCGAAACTGTAGAAGAAGCCGTAAGTCATCTTGTTCCTGTAGATTTAAATGAACTTGAATCATGACCTCAAAAATATTTGCTTGATTTTTGAAAAATCCTGAAAAATATGACCGCCGCTTCTGCTAATGTCTTCTTGCGTGAGCTGCACCGCATCCACCGCGACTTCATTTTCCCTTTGTGCTTTAAGCGTCTTCAATTTGGCATGGTCGCAAGCTTCGAGTGCGAGATCGCGCGCACGAATAATGTCATCAGACTTAATTCCACTACGTTTTGGATGACTGCTGATCGTGACTCATCTGGGATGATGCAGATGATGTATGACGATGAACTCAAGATACGCATTGGACACGCTATCAACAATGAAAGCCTTACTGCTGCATGTGGTCAGACTGGCGACATCAATATTGTGATCGGATTTTCGCCCACTGTGGAAGAAGCGACTAAAGCTGTGAGGAATGCAACTCCTTATGTGTTTGCACCAGCAAAGCTTTTTGAGAACTCTTAGTTTGAGCCACTGTCCTCGTCACTGTTACTGTCCTCGTCACTGTTACTGTCCTCGTCACTGTTACTGTCCTCGTCACTGTTACTGTTACTGTCCTCGTCACTATTACTGTCCTCGTCACTGTTACTGTCCTCTTCACTGTTATTGTCTTCGTCACTTCCACCATAACTGTCTTCCAGTTCTTGAAATGAATCCAAATTATATTCCCAATCTCTATCTAAGTCTTCTGTGTCTATCATTCCATCTTCATCAACTCGTATGGGAAAAGGCCGCCTACATTGAGGGCAACACATGCCGCCACGTCGCATGTAAGAAGTAGTACACTTATTATGATATAAATTTAAACAAGATGGACATTGAAGTAGTTCATGATACGCGTACAAGCTAATTTTGGATAGGCATATAGAACACTTATACAATTCATCATCGTTGATGCCTCTCAGCATTCCATTCGATAAAAAAGACACACGACGCGATACCCGTCGCTGTGGTTGTGGTGGAGCCAATCTTTTTCCTGAACGAGTCAACATAGAAAAAATTTTTTTTTTCGATGACTAATATTTTGGATGATATCATTGACAAATCGTGCATCATTGATGATGTATCGCTCTACACAATTGAGGCATATGTATCTTGGACAGATACTGTAGTTGAGATCACATATCCTTCTAAAAATCCAGCATGGTTGAAACGTTCAGATTGTGGCAGTCATTCTCAGCACAGATGGGGATTGTACAATGATCAGCTGCAAGAATGCGTTCAGGCTGTTGTTATGCATAACTCATGCCTGAAAGCTACATTCAACAAGGAAGAAATTTGTCGAAATTGTGAATTTCGTAATGTATGGAGAAAAACCTGCACAACTCCTGAAAATATCTTTTATATCATTGCTCTTTCTGATGTGAAAGAGTGTGAGAATCTATTCAATCCATTGATAATTTCACACAAACAAGTGGCTTCTAATGATTTGGATGCTTACAATAAAACTGTACCTAAAGGTGCATTCCAAGTTAAACAAGTGCGTAGTAATCCAAAAAAACGTATGCAAATCAATCGTCTTGAAAAAAATATTGAGGAGTCTGTGAAAGCTAGCAATCAAATGAAAGAAAAGCATTACAGCGCTGCCACATGTTTAATGAGATGTGCTCAACAAACACTGATCCAAAATCAAGAACGCTTAATGTTGGAACAAAAAAATGCGATTGAACAAGAAAATCAATTGAATGAAGCAGAATTGATATACCAGAAACAAAAGTTGAAAGAACAGAGGTTAGAAGCTGAGAACATACAACAAATAGATAAGAAAACTGACTACGACTATACAAATACTCGCAAACGCAAGCTAGAGCTAGACGAATTAGAGACGAAATCGCTTTGATTGATTCATGAACGACCATGACGCAGATGTAGGTCTCTTCTTATATAACTGTAATTCCTGTTTCAGTTGACTGTTTTCCTCGTGTAAGCGAGCATGAATCAATAAAATTCCTTCTGAATCATCGATTTCATCGTGAGTTTTGCGAGGTTCTGTTTCAGTATCGTAATCTTCCAGTTCTTTGAAGCGTTTCATGATGTGTTGAATCACATTTTCATTGATATTGAAAATCTTGCTTCCTATCGTCTTATAGTCGTTCTCATCACATGAGAACATTACTCGTCGTAAATGTTGTTGTTCATGCAATACTCTTTTAATACGATCAAATGCATAATCGACAGCTAACTTGCTGAATCTGTCAAATGATTTGAAGCCTCCAGATCCAACGCACCATCCAGTTGGCACACCAACTGCTCGTGGATTGTCACATAATTTATATGTGTAAGGTCTTACAACTGCAGATCCAGCACCTTTAGTTGTTTCATTGCATTGTGAAGCAATGTAATTTTCATTGAATATGAATAACACATCACTGTACATCTGTTGCTGTATCATCCATTCGAAATCTCCATGCGCACCTTTTATTGTGAAAGGTACTCCAATTATTGAAATTTGCATTGAACGGAAAATAAATTTTTCGGAAAATGTCAATTTCTTTGGCTGACGATTTCTGGATGCTTGTTTCGACATACGCAGATGCCGCTACATGTGGTAATCTGGAATGTGTCAGCAAAAGTTTACGCTTGAATTTACATGAATGGAAAAGTGTACTACATCGAGAAGTGAACAAACACATACATTTGCCTTTTACAAAAGTGCTACAACCAGAATTACATTTGGCCTCCATTTTGGGCTATAATCATAACACAAGAATTACACTTGACGACTGTCGCAGATTAGCTGTAAAAAAATATGCGCTGCAGGTTTCAAGTCGCATTCGAGAAAAAATTGCGGAGACAGACATTGCACACTTCCTTATTCATGGATTGGCGAGTCTTCTGCATGGAGACGTTCACAGGTTCACATCAATGATGACTTCGAAACCACGAGCTCTGCTTTGTTTTGATTCTGTTGACAACTACTTATGCGCAAATGATCCATTTCTAATTTTGCAAGACACAACAGATCATCGTGAGGCATTAGAAAAAGAATTTCATGAATTTTATCAATTATTTCCCCCTCATGGGATGTTTGACCTATGGTATTTGCATTCCCGTAGTGGAGATGCAAATTCAGATCCAGTTCAACCGATTGGTTTTTCAGATCTCATGCAGACATTGTATAAGAAACGTGGCGAACTTCCACAAGACAAAAGCTGTGACATGCCAATACACAAGCTAATACGAGGATTTATTTCAATCATGCTGTAGGGTCATAATGTAGATATGTAAAGTTGTTTTGTAATATCAGATTACTGTCATGAAAATGTAATCGACATTACTTCTACTAAAGCTATGACCTGTACAATTCACCAAAGATTGCCACTACGCGTATTCGCCAGCGTCAGGCATTTCCCGAAGAATGTTTGTCAGAATCTCGTGCGCACATATATCGGTCGGGTGAATGTCTTTGAAAAGCTTGAAGTGACCGATATTGAATCCGTTGCCACAGGTGACATAAAACGTCGTAGCCGACGAAAATTTTGCAGTCACAGAATGTGATGTTTCAATAGCTATAGGGGTGTCAACAAAACACGCCCGAACTTCAGCAATGATAGCTTGAGCCGCTGAGTTTTGAGACTGAAAGCTCACCACCTTTTTGCCATGCCGTATCGTGTAGGTCGCGTAACCGTCAGGGGTATGGGTACACCACAGAACAATGTCGCGAATGTGCAGATGCGCACCGTTTACGTTCTGATACGATTCGTTCACCACCTGACCGACAACAGGATCGATGACTGAAGACGCAATCGCAATCGACGCCTCATTCGTCGTGCTTCGTGAACAGACGCTCCCCATACTTAAAAAAAAATTTTTGGAAAAAAACAAATTATTTTTCGAATGGCAACAGCAACAAACATTTGTATGGATTGGTTGCGTGGAAAAGACGGTTGCTCATATGGTGTTTCATGCAAATATGAACATCGCAAGATTTCGGAAGTATGTAGGAATTGGGTCAACGGAAAATGTAAGTACAGCGCACAGCGTTGTCAGTTCATTCATGCAGTCGAAACAGATAATGCATCGTTCAACGCTGTATGGTCTGATGGCAGATATTGCGAATATGTGAGTGGTGATAGCGTAAATCATATCGTTCAAGGTGACTCAACGATTGTGGAAGAATTGAAGATGACGAAAAATTCAAATGGAAAGATTTTGAATCAAAAGAGCTTGAGTAAATCACGTATGGATGCAGAAGAGACGCTCGCAAATCGTTTGCAGCAATCAGTTTGGAATTCGCAATATCACAATTCAAAGTGCAAAACGACTAGTGCAGCTATAGAAAGTGAAGAGAATTCCAGAAATAGGAAAAACGATTTATGCGGGTCAAAATATAATTGGAATTGCCAGGAATCGGAAGTCAGTAATCACGAAAGTATCAGCAGCAGAAATACCGTGGTTTGTGATGTTGCAGTTGCACATGCGCAAAATCTGGTGAATCCATCTGAAC
>OZSS01000328.1_pt1 | contig 22374 bp, 22 predicted proteins | sample 1779911 | NCBI WGS metagenome assembly OZSS01 (sample SAMEA2603589, study PRJEB24840) | metagenome | biome: Water; feature: Photic zone; material: Seawater sample | place: Mediterranean Sea | collected 2013-11-12 | depth 10 m
AGAGATATAGGCGGAATGGAGGTAAGGAGAGTGTTGCCTCATTCTACTAGACAAATGGTGGGTCCGTTTATTTTTTTATATGATGATATTATAGAAAAAGAAAAATTAAATCCAAAAATTTACATGGAATTATTTAGGCAAATAATAAAATTTTTATCAGTTAAAACAGAAGAAGGCTTTATGTATGAAGTCGATACCAAACTTAAACCCTCAGGTAAAAGTGGACCACTTGCATGTACATATTCAAACTTTGAGGAATATCATTTAAAAAAATCTTATTCATGGGAGAAAATAGCTCTCAAAAAAACAAGAATTATTAATGAAAATGACTTTAAAGCAAAAAGTATAAATTTACTTAATAAACTGAAAGCTATTCCTATTAACCCAGATGAAGTTGTAAATGAGATCTCTTTGATGAGAACTGATAAAACCTCAAACAATGATGATGTTAAAAAAGAAAAGTTGAAATGGTTTGAAACGAAGTATGCTGGTGGTGGACAGAGAGATATCGAATTTTTGGAATTTTTGAATGAAAACAATTCAATTTCAATTTCTCAAGAAGAAAAAGATAAGAAATTTATGCTTATAAAGAGAATGAAAGCTCTTTATTTCAATCTTGATCAAATTATGAATATTTGTTTTGAGGATAAAAAACAAGAGCACCTTCCATCAAATGCAGTTAATATACTGATTAAGGAAACAAACGAGAAAGATCTTGGATCCCTAAAAGGAACAGTTAATCTAGGAAAAAAAGAAATATACAAATTCCTTAATGAGGTTGTAGAATCTGTTAAGATTGCACGGCACAATAAATAAAATTAATAAATTCAATGATATTTTTTTGATCAAAAATTAAACAATTTATTAAATATCCTTTTTTAATGCCTATAAAATAGGCGTTTATTAGTAATTTTTAGGTATTCTTACCTGTGTTTTTTAAATTACAAGTTTAATCATTCATATTCCATATGAAAAATTTTAATGGAGTTTATTATGACTAAATCTATGAAGGTATTGTTATTATTACCTTTTACGGTATTTGGATTTGCAAGTTTAAGCTATGCTGCACCAGATGCTGAAACCGCTTACATATTTAATTCATTTTCTTTTTTAGTTCATGGATTTTTGGTTATGTTAATGGCTGCAGGTTTTTGTATGCTAGAGACTGGATTAGTAAGAGCTAAAAACGCTGTTGTACAATGTGCTAAGAACATTGGTCTATATTCAATTGCTGGTATTATGTTTGCTGTTGTTGGATATAATTTAATGTATATGGATGTTTCAGGTTGGATTGGCACCCTATCCATATGGGGTCCATCAGATGAATTAAAAACTTTTGGTGGTGAAAACGATGCAACTTACTCATCTGGATCTGATTGGTGGTTTCAAATGGTCTTCTGTGCAACGGCTGCTTCTATAGTTAGTGGCGCGGTTGCAGAAAGAGTAAAATTAAAAGCTTTTTTTGTTTTTGTAGTTTTACTATGCGGTTTTATTTATCCAATACAAGGATCCTGGTCATGGGGTGGTGGCTATTTAAGTGAAGCTGGTTTTCTTGACTTCGCTGGTTCATCAATTGTGCACGGTGTTGGTGGTTGGGCTGCTTTAACTGGTGCAATTATTTTAGGTGCCAGAAAAGGTAAGTATTCAGACGACGGAAGCGTTAACCCAATGCCTGGATCAAATTTACCCTTAGCTACATTAGGAACTTTTATATTATGGTTTGGTTGGTTTGGATTTAACGGTGGATCACAACTAGCAATGGGATCTGGTGCAGATGTTGCAGCTATTTCAAACATTTACATCAACACTAATCTAGCTGCTGCTGGTGGAGTTGTGACAGCGCTAATCTTAACAATGTTATTTTACAAAAAAACTGATTTAACAATGGCATTAAATGGTGCATTAGGTGGATTAGTAGCCATTACAGCTGAACCGTTAGCTCCATCACCGATGCTTGCAATCTTTATAGGTGCTGTCGGTGGATTAATAGTTGTATTATCCATACCTATGCTTGATAAATTTAAGATTGATGATGTTGTAGGTGCTATACCAGTTCATTTATTTGCAGGAATCTGGGGTACTATAGCTGTTATCTTTTCAAATTCAGATGCAACAATAGGTGCTCAGCTTTATGGTATATTTGCGATCGGCGCATTTACAATTATAGCGTCAGCAATCGTTTGGTATATAATTAAGTTTACAATCGGTATCAGAGTTACAGCTGAAGAAGAACTTGAGGGCGTGGACTTAGCTGAAGTTGGTATGGAAGCTTATCCAGACTTTAGAAAATAAATAAAATTATATCTTTTGAAAAAGGGAGGGAAACCTCCCTTTTTTTATATTCCCATAGAGCTATAGCTCTGTACTATTCTCTTAACCGCTATCATCATTGCAGCTGTTCTTAAATCTGGGATATCTGCTTCAGAGTTCCATAATCTGCTGATAGCTTCATAAGTTTCTGTCATAGTGTCTTCCAAACCAGAAAAAACAAGATCACGCTCAGACAGACCTTGAACAGTTCTTGATTTCAATGCCAAAGGAAATTCCTTTCCTGTCATGGCCTCTATACCCTTAATTAAATTAGACATTTGGCTTTCTTGGGCCCGCCTTTGAAGTCTTCCTAACCTAATTCTGCTCAAATTTTTAATCCATTCAAAGTAACTTACTGTAACTCCTCCAGCGTTTGCATATAAATCAGGGATAATAATTTTTCCTTTTTTTATCAGTATATCATCAGCTTCAGATGAAATAGGCCCATTAGCAGCCTCAATAATTACTGGTGATTGTATACGATCAGCATTATCTTTGTTTATAACTAATTCCATTGCTGCAGGTATCAGAATGTCTGATTTTTCTTCAAGAATCTCAGGACCACTGTCCACAAAACCTTTGAATCCCCTTATAGTACCATTAGAAATTAAATAACTTTTAAGAGATTTTATATCTATTCCTTCTTCATTTATTATTGCTCCGTCTCGTTCAATGACATGTGTAATAATCGCATTGTCTTCAGTAGATAAAAAATATGCAGCGTAATAACCAACATTACCTAAACCTTGAACAATAATTTTTTTACCCTTCAAACCCTTCTCTAAACCTGTTTTTTTAACGTCTATATCATTTTCAAAAAATGCTTTAAGTGCATATTTCACCCCCCTTCCTGTTGCTTCCGTTCTTCCAGAAATTCCACCCTTATTAACTGGCTTTCCTGTTACACAAGCCCAAGCATTTAGCTCTGTTGGGTTCAATCTCCTAAACTCATCGGCCATCCAAGCCATTTCGCGTTCTCCAGTTCCCACATCAGGTGTTGGGACATTTTGTGAGGGATTTATTAAGTCTCGTTTTGCTAATTCTTGAGTAAAACGTCTTGTTATTTTTTCTAGCTCTTCAGGTTTCCATTCATTTATATTAATAATTAATCCGCCTTTAGCGCCACCAAACGGAACCTCCACAAGTGCACACTTATAAGTCATCAAAGCAGCCAAAGCCTCTACTTCTTTTTGATCAACTAAGATATCGTATCTTATTCCTCCTTTAACAGGCTCAAAGTGGTCAGAGTGAATAGAGCGATATCCAGTAAATATGTAAATCTTTCCTCTTAACCTTACACCAAACCTCACTACATATGTTGCGTTAGCCATCATAATTTGACTAGCCAAGTCATCGGTTAAGAATTCTTCCCCGTTTATTTTTTGCAAATATTTGGTAGCTTTTTGGAAATTAACTTCTATTGATTTTAAAAAATCGTCACTTGCCATTTTATTGTTTCCCCAAATTATAACAAAATAACATAATTGAAGTTTTAAATGTTAATTAAGCTCAAATCTACTTTAAAGTAATAATAATAAACTTGAAAAAAAGAGTTTAATAATTCATTTTGAACAATTAATAACCAAGAACATCCTCAACAGACTGATAGGAAGAATATGTTTTCAAATTTAAAATCTGCATTTCAAAAAGCAATATCCAAAGAAATCAACGAGTACGCAAATGATGATGAAGACATACAGGCAATAATAATTTTACTCTTAGAGGCGTGTCAGATTGATGGCACAACCGAACAGGTTGAAATTAATTTCATAAAAAATTTATTAATTAATAAGTTTAATTTTAGCCAAGATGAAGCTGAAAAAAATATTAATAGAGCTCTTAAAAATCATGAGGAAAGTATAGAAATTTTTTCTCAAATCAAAACTATACTTGATCAGATGGATCATAAAGAAAGAATTGATGTAATTGAAATGATGTGGGGGGTTATTCTAGTAGATGGAATAATAGATGATTTTGAAGCTAATTTAATGCGACGTATGAATGGCTTATTATATGTTTCAGGAATTGAAAGTGCAGAGGCAAAGGAAAGGGCCTTAAAATCATCACAACAAAGTTAATTTATTAATAAAAGATCTTATGTTCTAATATTAAATATTAAAAGACTAATAATGGGGGTATTCTTTATATGTTTTTTCATTCTATGAATTTTTCAATTGGGGAAGATAATGAAGCATTAAAAGATACTATTCATAAGTTTTCTCAAAAAGAAATAGCCCCTATTGCAGATAAAGTTGATAAAGAGAATACATTTCCCAACGAACTTTGGAAAAAACTAGGTGACCTTGGACTTTTAGGGATCACAGCTGACCAGGAATTTGGCGGAAGCCAACTGAGTTATCTTGCTCACTGCATTGCAATGGAGGAAATAAGTAGGGCAAGCGCTTCAATTGGGCTTTCCTATGGGGCGTTTTCAAATTTGTGTGTAAATCAAATTAATAGAAATGGAAGTAAAGAGCAGAAGCAAAAGTATCTTCCAAGCTTGTGTTCAGGAGAAAAAATTGGAGCACTTGCAATGAGTGAAACAAACTCTGGCTCGGACGTTGTTTCAATGACACTACATGCAGAAAAGCAAGGTAACAACACTTATCTTCTTAACGGCTCAAAGATGTGGATTACAAACGGTCCGGATGCAGACACATTAATTGTTTATGCAAAGACGGATTTATCTGCAGGCTCAAAGGGAATAACAGCATTCATAATAGAAAAAACTATGTCTGGTTTTTCAACTGGTAAAAAGTTAGATAAATTAGGTATGAGAGGTTCAAACACCTGTGAACTTATTTTCAAAAATTGCCCTGTCCCTGAAGAAAATATATTAGGAGAAGAAGGCAAAGGCGCAGCCATTTTAATGAGTGGCCTGGATTATGAAAGAGTTGTTCTTGCAGCAGGCCCCCTTGGCATTATGGCTGCTGCAATGGATATTGTTGTTCCTTATATTCATGAGAGAAAACAATTTGGTAAATCAATTGGTGAGTTTCAACTAATGCAAGGAAAAATTGCCGACATGTACACAACAATGAATGCCTGTAGGTCATATGTTTATGAAGTTGCAAAAGCTTGTGACCGAGGAGAAACAACACGAAAAGATGCTGCAGGATGTATTTTGTATGCAGCTGAAAAAGCTACTCAAATTGCCTTAGAAGCAATACAAATACTTGGCGGAAATGGTTATACAAATGATTTTCATGCAGGACGATTACTTAGAGATGCCAAACTTTATGAAATTGGTGCAGGAACATCTGAGATTAGAAGGATGTTAATAGGTAGGGAGTTATTTATGGAAACAACTCAATGACAATTCTAAAATCGAATATAAAACCGGATAGTCCTGATTTTTTTTTGAATAAAAAGAAACTTGATCTTGATCTTAAATTAATTTTAAAAGCAGTTGACCACGCACTTGATGGTGGAGGAGATAAACTAAAAGATCGGCACAAAAAACGCGGGAAAATGCTGCCCAGAGACAGAGTTTCAAAACTTTTAGATCCTGGAAGTTACTTTTTAGAAATTGGATTAAATGCTGGTTATAACATGTATAACAATGCTTGCCCCTCTGGAGGAATTATAACTGGGATTGGACAAATTCATGGCATAGAAGTAATGATAATATGTAATGATTCTACCGTAAAAGGTGGAACATATTACCCTATTACTGTTAAAAAACATCTCCGTGCACAGGAAATAGCGTTAGAAAACCATCTTCCTTGTATTTATTTAGTCGACTCGGGTGGTGCTAACTTACCAAATCAAGATGAGGTATTTGCAGATAGAGAACATTTTGGCAGAATTTTCTTTAATCAAGCCAATATGTCTTCACAAAATATAGCACAAATTGCTGTTGTAATGGGAAGTTGCACTGCTGGAGGCGCTTATGTACCTGCAATGTCAGATGAAACTATTATTGTAAAAAATCAAGGAACCATTTTCTTAGCTGGACCTCCACTTGTAAAAGCAGCAACGGGTGAATTAACTGACGCAGAAACACTTGGGGGTGGGGAAACACATACAAAAATTTCTGGAGTAGCTGACTATTTAGCTAACGATGATGAACATGCGCTTGCAATTGCAAGACAATGCGTCAAGAATTTAGCTGTTAAAAAAAGTAAAAACTCAAAAGATTTCATAGATAATCCACCACTATATGACCCAAAAGAACTACTCGGAATAGTCCCAGCAGATGAGAAAAAATCTTATGATGTAAGAGAAATAATTATGAGAATTTTCGATGGATCTGAGTTCGATGAATTTAAAAAAAATTTTGGAGAAACTTTAGTTACAGGTTTTGCAAAATTGAAAGGCCAGATTTGCGGTGTTATAGCAAATAATGGAGTCTTGTTTTCTGAGAGTGCTCTTAAAGGCACCCACTTCATAGAGTTATGCAGCCAAAGAAAAATACCTTTAATATTTCTTCAAAATATTACTGGGTTTATGGTTGGCGAAAAAGCTGAACACGGAGGCATAGCAAAAAATGGGGCAAAATTAGTAAATGCTGTGGCAACAACAAAAGTCCCCAAAATAACACTTCTCATAGGAGGAAGTTTTGGCGCAGGCAATTATGGAATGTGTGGCAGAGCTTTTAGCCCAAAATTCTTGTGGACTTGGCCTTGTTCCAGGATCTCTGTAATGGGAGGAGAGCAAGCCGCGAGTGTTCTTGCACAATTGAAAAAAAGTAACGCAAAAAAAAATAAAGAAAATTGGAATAAAAAATTGGAAAACCAATTCAAGAAACCAATACTAGATCAATTTAATCAACAGTCTCATCCTTTATATGCATCTGCTCGTCTATGGGATGACGGTATTATAGATCCAACTAAGACACGTGATATATTAGCAACAAGCCTCAAAATATCACTTAATAAAAAAATAGACGATACCAAATTTGGTATCTTTAGAATGTAACTAAAATTAAAATAGTGATGAAAAAAATAAAAAAATTATTAGTCGCAAATAGAGGCGAAATAGCATGTAAAATTATAAATTCTGCAAAAAAATTAAACATACCTACAGTAGCTATCTATTCTGATGAAGATGTTAATTCCATGCATGTCAGTCTAGCTGATGAGGCTGCAAATATAGCTGGTTCAAATGTCTCAGAAACATATATGAATATGTCAGCAATAATTGAAGTCTGTAAAAAATATAAAGCTAATGCAATTCATCCAGGATATGGTCTTTTATCTGAGAATGCAGACTTTGTAGAACTTGTTGAAAAAAATAACCTTATCTTTATTGGACCTAGCAGTAATATTGTTAGGAATATGGGACAAAAAGATAAAGCCAAGTCTCTAATGGAAAATGCAGGTTTACCCGTCGTTCCTGGTTACCATGGCAAAAATCAAGAAAAAAAATTTCTAAAAAAAACAGCATCAGTTATTGGATATCCCGTCCTTATAAAAGCAAGAGCTGGGGGTGGCGGAAGAGGAATGAGAATTGCTGAAAATGAAAAAACCTTTTTGTCAGCACTTACCGAAGCATCAAATGAAGCTAAAACAAATTTTCAAGATCAAAATTGTTTAATCGAAAAATATATACCATTTGCAAGACATATTGAAATTCAAATATTTGCTGACAAACATGGAAATGTAATACATTTGTTTGATAGGGATTGTTCATTACAAAGAAGACAACAAAAAATTATAGAAGAGGCCCCTGCTCCTAAAATTGACGAAGAAATTAGAAATTTTCTTGGTGAAATTTCTGTAAAAGCTGCAAAAGCTATCAAATATGAAGGGGCAGGCACTATAGAATATATTGCTGATATTACTAATGGCCTTGATAAAAATAAAATCTATTTTATGGAAATGAATACAAGAATTCAAGTAGAACACCCAGTTACGGAAGCAATAACTTCAACAGATTTGATAACTTGGCAAATAGATATAGCTAACGCAAAGAAGCTTCCTAAATTACAAAACGAAATTATTATAGATGGTTGGGCAATTGAAGCTAGACTGTACGCAGAAGATGTGAATAAAAATTTTATGCCTCAAACAGGTTTAATTAATCACTTTACCTTACCCAACCAATTAAAACATCCAAATTGTTTTATGGAAACAGGTACCCAATTAGGCGATTTTATTTCTCCATACTATGATCCCATGATTGCAAAAATCATCTCGCATGGAAGAAACAGAAATGAAGCAATAACAAACCTTACTAGTTATCTTAGTGAATTTGAAATAGCAGGTATAACTACAAATTTAGATTTATTAAAAAAACTTCTTAAAGATAATGATTTCAAAAAAGGGAATATTAATACAAAATTTGTTGAAAATAACATTATAAAATTTATAAAAAATAATATTCCAAATGCTCACATAGCACTAACTGGTCTTATAGTTTTTAAAAATTTAATTAAAAATCAAGATAATTACTGGAGTATGTGGCGACCTTCTCACTATCCTATTAAACTTTTAATTAATAACACCATATACTCATTTAATTTTATATATTCAAAAATCGATGAAATTGAGGTTCATTTTGATGAATTAAGATATAAGTTGAGCTCAATAAAACTTTTTAACTCTTATTTATTTGCTAGACTAAATAAGAAAGATTTAAGAATTCGGTATAAATTATTTAAAGAAAAAAAATTAGGCAAAGAAATATTCACAATTTTTACTGAAGATAATACTTTTGAAGCTCATATTTTTAATCCTTTAATAAATACAGAAAATCAGAAAAGAATTTCACAAGATACAATTATCTCACCAATGCATGGCATTATAAAATTTAAAAATATTAAAACAAAACTAAATGTAAAAAAAGGAGAAGTTCTTATGCAGCTAGAAGCAATGAAAATGCAGTATTCGCTAACCTCTCCTCGTGACGGTATAATAGAAAAAATTTATATTAAGAATGGTGAGCAAGCTATTGAAGGAATGGAACTATTAAGTTTAAAAAAGAAAAATTATGATTGATAATTTTATTAATATTTTTGAGATGAGCCCAAGGGATGGCCTGCAAAATGAAAAGAATTTTATTTCAACAAATGATAAAATAAAGTTTATTGATAAATTATCGAGTTGCGGTTTTAAAAAAATTGAAACATCTAGCTTTGTAAGTCCAAAGTGGGTCCCTCAACTTTCAGATGCAGGAGATGTTTTTAGAGGAATTAAAAGAAAGAAAGGTGTGAGGTACACCGCTTTAACACCAAATGAAAAAGGTTTTGATGACGCAATGAAAGTTAAGGTAGATGAAGTAGCTATTTTTACAGCTGCTTCTGAAACTTTTTGTAAAAAAAATACTAATTGTGACATTGAAACTAGTTTAATACGTTTTAAACCTATTATGAATAAAGCAGTTAGAAACAAGTTACCCGTGAGAGGGTACATAAGTTGCGTCTCTCATTGCCCATACGAAGACTATGTTGATCCCAGCAAAGTTGCGGAAATAGCCAATAAACTAATAAATATGGGATGTTATGAGGTTTCTCTAGGAGACACAACCGGTAAAGGTAATGCAGAGCAAACGTTAAAAGTAATTAAAGAATGCTTAAACTTTATTAATCCTAAGTTTTTAGCTGGTCACTTCCATGATACTTATCAAAACGCATTAGATAATATTAAGGTTTGTATTGAAAGTGGAATTAGAACTTTTGATTCTTCTGTCGGGGGGTTAGGTGGATGTCCATATTCTCCTGGAGCTAAAGGAAACGTTGCCACAGAAAAGGTAAATGAATTAGTTTTGTCGATGGGATACAAAACAAACTTAGATAGTTTAAAAATTAATGAATGTAGTCATATCGCAAAACAACTAAAGATGATCGGAAGTTGTTCATAAGATGAAAAAAGAAACAATAATAATAAAACAAGAACTGAATGGTGTTTGTGAAATTATTTTAAACCAGCCTGAAAGGCATAATTCCTTATCAGCTAAAATGATTGAAGAACTTACTCATGCCTTTGAACATTTTAGTGGAGACGATAAAACAAAAGTATTGATAATTTCTTCAACTGGTAAATCATTTTGCGCTGGAGGTGATTTAGATTGGATGAAGAAACAAATTTTTTCTGATAGGGCCACGCGTATTAAAGAAGCTACAAAACTAGCTGATTTATTATATAAAATGTATCACTTCCCCAAACCTCTTATTGCAAAAATTCAAGGAAATGCTTTTGGAGGGGGGATAGGAATTATTTCTGTTTGTGATATTGCTATTTGTAATGAAAATATAAAGCTAGCTCTTACAGAAGTAAAGCTTGGCCTAATACCAGCAACAATAAGTCCATATGTTATTTTAAAAATCGGGTCTAATAATGCTTTAGACCTATTTACTTCTGGTAGAAATTTTAATGCCCAAGATGCAAAAAAAATGGGTTTAATAAAAACTATTTCTAAAGATGATGATATTGATAATCTTATTTCTAAAGAAATTAAAACTTTTCTTGTTAATGCCCCATCTGCTATTTCAGCATCAAAAAAGCTCGTAAAAAAATTATCTCTAAAAATTGATCACGAGACTGTTAAGTTTACTGTTGAAGCTCTTGCAGATGTATGGGAAAATCCTGAAGCTATTGAAGGAATAAACGCGTTCTTTGAAAAAAGAGAGCCAAAATGGCTTATGGAGAATTAAATGGAAGAAATTATAAAGCAAGGCCAAAATACTAATATTACAAAATTAAACCTAAATTATGATGGTCATAAGGACGGTGAAGAAGGTGTAGAAAACTATCTAAAAATAGTAGAAGAAAAAATTGGCTTTATTCCGAACGTTCTTGCTGCATTCGCTAAATTCCCAAAACAATTTGAAGGTTTTACAAAGCTATATAACTCACTTATGTTAGGCGAATCGGGTTTAACAAAGCTTGAAAGAGAAATGATTGCAGTTACAGTTTCATCTGAAAATCATTGTTTCTATTGCTTAGTTGCTCATGGTTCAGCTGTAAGAGAACTTTCAGATGACCCTCAACTAGGGGAACGCATTGCTGCTAATTTTAAATCTGCCGAATTACCTAGAAAACAAGAAGAATTACTTAATTTTGCACGGCAGTTAACCCGAGACCCATCTGAAATAGCTGAAGATCAGAGGAAAAAGTTAAAAGATGTTGGGTATACCGATAGAGATATATGGGATATTAGCGCAATAGTCGGTCTTTTCAATATGACCAATAGGTTAGCTTCAGCTACCGAAATGGAACCTAATAGCAACTATCACAACATAGCAAGATAGTTTAATGAGTTTTCAATTTAGCGAGACACAATTATCTATTATTGATTCAGTTCATAACATTATGAAAAAATTTGATGATGATTACTGGCTTAAATGTGACCAAGAAGCTTCATTTCCTGACAAATTTTATAACGAAATCGCTGAAGGAGGTTGGTTAGGTATCTGCATGCCAAAGGAGTTTGGCGGTACTAACCTGGGTGTTAGTGAAGCTTCAATTTTTATGCAAAAAATCTCTGAAACAGGTGGAGGAATGGCAGCTGCGTCCTCTATACATATAAATATTTTTGGCCCACATCCTATTGTAGTGCATGGGAACAAAGAACAAAAAGAGACTTGGTTACCGCCTCTAATTACAGGTAAACAAAAAACATGTTTCGGAGTAACCGAACCCGATGCGGGTTTAGATACTGGCAAATTGAAAACATTTGCAAAAAAAATTAATGCTGGATACTTGGTTAATGGCCAAAAAATTTGGACATCAACAGCCAAAATAGCTGATAAAATTCTTTTATTAGCTAGAACTACTCCCATTGAAGAGTGTAAAAAAAATACAGATGGCCTTACATTATTCTATACAGATTTAAATAGAAATAAAATTGAAGTTAAAGAAATTTCTAAAATGGGAAGAGCCGCCGTTGATAGTAATCAAATATTTATTGATAATTTAGAAGTACCTGACTTTGATAGAATAGGAGAGGAAGGAAAAGGTTTTAAATACATTTTAGACAGCCTAAATCCAGAACGAATTCTTATTGCTGCTGAGGCACTGGGTATTGGTAAAAATGCTTTATCAAGAGCAGTTCAGTATTCTAAAGACAGAATTGTTTTTGATCGACCTATTGGGAAAAATCAAAGTATTCAGCATCCATTGGCCGAAAACTGGATAGAATTAGAAGCTGCTGAGTTATTAATCGCTAAAGCAGCATACCAATATGACAAAGGTGAAAACGCTGGTGGAATGGCTAATGCAGCAAAATATTTTGCTGCTGAAGCGGCCTTTAAAGCTGCTACGCAAGCTGTTTTAACTTTAGGTGGAATGGGTTATGCTAAAGAATATCATGTTGAAAGATTATTGAGAGAGTCCCTTATACCAAAATTAGCTCCTGTTAGTGCTCAAATGATTTTAAATTACATATCAGAACGTGTGCTAGGATTACCAAAATCATACTAAACAAAGAAAAGTGAAAAAATGACCATAAAACATAATATTATAAATAGTGCTCTCGATGGGATAAGAGTTTTAGATCTTACCAGGGTTCTTGGAGGTCCTTACTCAACTCAAATTCTTGCAGATCATGGAGCTGAAGTTATTAAAGTTGAGTCTAATTTAGGAGACGAAGTCAGGGGATGGGGACCACCATTTGTTAATGATATGGCTTCATATTTTATCAATGTAAATAGAAACAAACGGTCTATAGCTATTGATTTAACCAAACCTGAGGGCAAGGATATTATTTTAGAACTTCTTGCCAATTCTGATGTTCTAATTGAAAACTTTAAGACTGGAACAATGGAAAAATGGGGTATGGGCTATGAAGAAAATTTAAAAAATAAATATCCTAAACTGATCCACTGTAGAATATCAGGTTTTGGAGAAGAAGGGCCATTAGGGGGAGCTCCTGGATATGATGCTATTGTGCAAGCAATGACTGGTATGATGTCAGTTAATGGCCATGAAGATGGTGGGAATGTTAGAGTTGGTATTCCAATGGTTGATATGGGAACTGGTTTGTACGCAACCATAGGTATCCTAATGGCAATTCAAGAAAGGAATAGCTCCGGATTAGGGCAGTTTATTGATATGTCTTTATACGATTCAGCTTTGGCATTAATGCATCCTCATACTGGAAATTATTTCTTGTCGGGTAAACCTGGCAAAGCGACAGGTAACGCTCACCCAAACATCTCTCCTTATGATAAATTTAAAACTGCCACTAATGAAATTTTTATGGGAATAGGTAATGATGCTGGCTTTGCAAGACTATGCAAAGCTCTTGAATTAGATGAACTAATAACAGACAAGAGATTCATGACCAATGGTGACAGAGTTAAAAACAGATTAGAACTTACTAAATATTTAGAAGATGCGCTTAGTGAGGTTGACGGGGTTGAGTTTTCAGAAAAACTATTATCTGCAGGCATACCGGCAGGACCTGTTAGGAATATTGAAGAAGCACTTGGTCATCCACAAACTTTACAAAGGAAAATGACAATTACCAAGGATGATTATAAAGGGGTTTCTTCACCTATCAAGTTTAGTAGATCAAAGACAGTAGACGTCAAGCATAAACCTCCTAAAATTGGTCAACATACCAAGGAAATATTACTAGAAAATGGTTACAGCCAAGAAGCTATCAAGGAAATGCTTGCTGGAAAAATTATTTTTAATTAACTAACAAAAATTTAAATAAATAAAGTCTTAAAATAATGTTGTCTAAGGTGATTTACTTGATCACTGATTTCATTATTTTTGACTTGGTCATGATTAAATAATATAAAGGCATCAAGTGCTTGAAAAATAAAAAGGTCAATACCCGAAATAACTTTTGCTCCCACTTTTTCTCCTTTTTTTATGAATTCTGTTTTAGCAGGAGTATAGACAACATCAAATATCCATTGAATTTTTTTAGGTTGTAGGGATCCTAGTGGGCATCCTGGAAAATCTTTATGACCAACTGGTGTACAATTAATTATAGCATCGAAATTTTTAATTCCTTCGTCTAGCTCACCAATTTCAATTAGTTTACAATTTATATTTGATGATAATAATTCTTTAACTAATTGCTCGCCTTTCAATAAATTTGTTTCTATCAAATAAAGACCTTTATTTTTTAAAGATCCTAATCCAAATAGAATAGATCTTCCAACTCCACCTCCGCCAATAATAAGGATTTTTTCGAATTTATTTTCTTTAAAGTGAAAATTCATCGTTCTTAAAAATCCTGAAAAATCTGTGTTTTCTGCTATAACCTTTTCTTGAAATATTAGTGTGTTTGCGGACTTAACATAAGCAGCTCCTTGATTAATCTTATTTGCATAATTTATTGCTTTCTCTTTAAATGGGTAAGTGACGTTAACGCCCCTAAAGCCATCAGACCTTAATTCTTCCAATAGACTTTCAAAATAGTCTTCACGTTTTTCCTTAATATCAAATAATTCATAGCTTAAAGAAATTCCAAACGATTTACCTAAACGATTATGTATATCAGGCGCCTGGGAGCTTTCTATATTATGTCCTATTAAACCAAATTTATTCATTTACAATTTATCTCTAATTAATCTTATAATGATGGTTCCAAACCATCTCTCCAACTCCATTCTGACAGGTAAAGTTCTACCCAAGGAAGTTTCCCCAAAAAAAATTTTAAAGTCTGAGAACTTATCTTCGTTAGGCCTCCATTTAGTTTCTAACCTATGGCCACCTAAAGGTTTAACTTTTAAGCCACACACTATTACTTTTCCATTGAAAGATTTTGGCCTATCATTTTCTAACAAAGTTATTCCTAAAGATTTTATTTTTAGATCATACCTTCGTCTGCCATCAAAAATTTTAAAAGTTTCATCACATTTTTGGTAAGCATTAATTTTTTCAATAATATTAATAAAGGCTGTTATAGGGTCTATTACCCCAATCAATGTTGATTGATTGAGAGGATGGACCTTTTTAAAATCTAAAACTGGATAATTTTTATATTTTACTAAATTATTTTCAAAATCTAATTTAGAAGAACGTTCTTTATTGTTAAAGATCCCACTTGCAGAAAATATTTTTGGAAACCATTGGTTGTTTCCCCTTACTGAAGAAGCATATAAGTCTCCTTCATATTTGTATAAAGCATCGAGGAAACCTGCAGTCTTCGATTTTGAATTTAAAATAATGTGGCTACTATCAGCTTGAATAAAAACATGAGACTTACCTACAACAAAATTGCCAAACTGAACTTCATAATAATAATTTTCTTTATATCCAAATGCTTTATTAACGTTGAAAACAAAGAAAATAACTAAAAATTTAATAAACAAATTATTAAATTTTATAAACTTACTTATTTCAATTAAGCTAAATATTTTGTTCTCTTTTAATGGCAAGTGCTGATGATATTGTAGAAACACAGAAGGGGACACAGAATGTAATTAATACTTTTATCCAATTTGTGAATGTCATTGTGCCAAGTAATATATGGTCCCCATGATTAATTGCTGCCAAGATTATTCCAACTATAGATGCCATCTTAAGAGCTCTAAAAAAAACATCTGGTCTTTTAAATATATGAAACATATGTTGAGTCCATTAAAGATTTAATTAATTACAAAAATATATAATATAAAAGTACTATTTATCCTATAGGTGTGTAATTTAATAATATAATGGTGATAGAATGTTAATAAAAATCTTTGTGAGAACCTTCCCATCTACAGAAGATTGTGAGTTGTTTGAATCAATACTTGAAACGAGATGGCCAAAACTACTCCAGCAAGTTAAAGGAGTAAGGTTTAGAGCAATAAAAAATCCACAAACTCCAAATGTGAGTGTTGTTTTGTGGGAATTTCCTGAGTTAGATTCGATGAAAAAAATAGAAAAGCTAATTGAAGAAAATATTGCAAAATATGTAAAAACTCTTGCTCCAAAAACAGTACAATTTACAGGTGCTGTAGTACAAGATTTTGGCGAAACCACTTTCTAAGTTAATGAATAAAAGTAATATTTTTCCTCGTCACACTAATTACGAACTTCCTATATCTGCCTACGGTGAAGGCTGTTACGTTTTTGATATTAATGGAAAAAAATATCTTGATGGTTCTTGTGGAGCAGCGGTTTCGTGCTTAGGTCATTCTGATAGCACAATTAAAGATGCTATAATTAAACAAACAGAAAAATTAGCATTTGCTCATACATCCTTTTTTACAAGCGAGCCAGCAGAAGAATTAGCAAGCATTTTATCACTAAATTCTCCAAAAGGATTGAATAAAGTATATTTTGTCTCTAGCGGATCTGAGGCAGTTGAGGCATCACTAAAGTTAGCTAAACAATATTTTAATGAAATTGGTAAACCCCAAAAACATAAAGTTATTTCAAGAAGACAAAGCTACCACGGCAATACTTTGGGAGCTCTTGCTGCTGGGGGTAATATTTGGAGAAGATCTTTTTTTGAAGATTTACTAATTGACACAAGTTTAATTTCACCCTGTTATCAATACAGACATCAAAGCCCTAATGAAAGCAGTTTAGATTATGGCCTTAGAGTTGCTAACGAGTTAGAAAAAGAGATAATTAAACTTGGCTCTGAAAATGTTATGGCTTTTATAGCAGAGACAGTCGTTGGCGCAACCGCAGGGGCCTTAACGCCAGTGGAAGGATATTTTAAACGAATTAGAGAAATTTGTGATCAATATGGTGTTCTATTAATCTTAGACGAAGTTATGTGTGGCATGGGTAGAACCGGATCACTATTTGCTTGTGATGACGAAGAAATTGTCCCCGACATAATAACTATAGCTAAAGGATTAGGAGCGGGATATCAACCGATTGGCGCAATGCTTTGCCAAGACTTTATCTACGAAGCAATAGCCAATGGTACAGGTTTTTTTCAACATGGGCATACTTATCTTGGTCATCCTGTTGCGTGTGCGGGATCTCTAGCTGTTATGAATAAATTAATTAATGAAAATTTCCCTAATCAAGTTAAAGAAAAAGGGGAAATACTTCAGCAAAAACTAGAAAAAACATTTGGACAACATGAATTTATTGGAGACATTAGAGGAAGAGGTTTGTTTAGAGGTATCGAAATAGTTAAAAATAGAGCATCAAAAAATCCATTTGAAAAAGATCTTAATATAGCCGGAAAAATTAAAAAAGAAGCTTTAGATAATGGATTAATTTGCTACCCAATGCAAGGAACTGTTGATGGATTTATTGGAGACCATATTTTAATTGCTCCACCTTTTATAATAAATAATTCAGAAATAGATGAAATCTGTGAAAAATTAAAAAAAACAATCGATACTGTTTGTTATTGATAGAAGATCAAACACCTAGATATTTTTGAGCAATTTGCGTAGTTAATTCTTTTGAAAGTCCTTTCCATACTGTTCTACCCTTTTCTAGAATATAGAATTTATCAGCCAAACTTTGTAATTGTTTAAGTGATTTATCTATAATTAAGATAGATATATTTTTATTTTTTAAAATCTCTATAACTTTCCAAATTTCTAATCTAATTGTAGGCGACAATCCTTCTGTTGCCTCATCTAAAATTAATAACTTTGGGTTAGTCATTAGTGCTCTACCAATAACTAACATCTGTTGTTCACCACCTGACAATGAGTAAGCGCCTTGAAACTTTCTTTCTTCCAGTTTTGGAAATAATTCAAAAACTTTTTCCATAGTCCATTCTCCTTCAACTGAAGTAGCAATAAGATTTTCTAAAACTGTTAAATTGGAAAATGCTCTTCTTCCTTCTGGAACCAAACCTATTCCTAATCGAGCAATTTTATAACTAGGCATGCCCAATAGGCTAATTTTGTTAAAATTTATCTCACCATCAAATTTATCCATTAAACCACAGATTGATTTGATAGTAGTGGATTTCCCCATTCCATTTCTACCAAGTAAAGCTACAATCTCTCCTTCTTTAATATCTAAGTTAACTTCAAAAAGTGCTTGGCTTGCTCCGTACCAAGCTCTTAATGATTTTATTTCTAAAAACTTATTCATTAAATCTCATAACCTAAATAAACATCTCTTACCAAATCATTAGATTTAATCTGTTCAACGGTACCCGTAGCCACTATTTTTCCATAATTAATTACTGATACTCTATCAGCTAAAGCAAAAACAGCATCCATATCATGTTCTATTAATAAAATCGGAGTGTTTGATTTAATTTTTTTAAATAAATTAATCATTATTTTTGTTCCATTTTCATCCAAACCTGCCATTGGCTCATCGAATAGAAAAACTTTCGGATTAGTTGCCAATGCAAGCCCAACTTCTAATTTTCTTCTATCTCCATGACTTAGTTGAGATGCTTTCACATCAGACTTTTCAATTAATTCTATTTCCTTAAGTATACTTTTGGCTTTGATGTCTAGCCCTTTGTTAGTTTTTAAATTTCTAAAAAACTGGAAAGTGTTATTAAACCTATTCAAAAGGGATAAAATTATATTTTCTATAGCGCTAAAGCTTGGAATTATAGAAGAAACTTGAAAAGTTCTAGATATTCCAATTTTTGCCCTTTCAACATCACTTAAGTCGGTTATATCTTCCTGATCCAAAATTATTGATCCTATATCATGCCTAACACTTCCACTAATTTGCTTAATAAGAGTTGATTTGCCAGCCCCATTAGGCCCTATCAAGGCATGAATCTCATTAAAATTTAGATCAATAGCAATCTCATCTGTAACCTTAAACGCACCATAAGATTTTGATAAATTTTTAATATTTAAAATTTTATTATTCATGATTTTTTTTCTTATCAAACAAACCTAGTATGCCAGATCGTACATATAATATTTCTAATATTAATATAAGACCTAGCCAAAATTGCCAGTTTTCAGTATATGCACCGAGGGTTTGTTCTAATATTATGAAGAAAGCTGCGCCCACAATAGGACCGTACAACCTTGCCATTCCTCCAATAATAACAAATATCATTATCTCTCCAGAAGTATGCCAATTAAGAACGGATGGACTTACAAATCTATTTAAATCTGTGTAAAGTGAACCTGCCAGACCAGCTATAGTACCTGAAATTATAAAAACTATTAACTTGACCTTAAATGTTTCAATACCAACAGATTTGACCCTTTCTTCATTTTCTTTAATAGCTTGGAACGCCATTCCAAAGGGTGAATTTATTAATTTACACGATACGAATAAAACAATTAACAACCAAACAAAACATACCAAATAAAATGAAAAAGGATCCATTGTATTTAAGAAGGGAAAAGAATTCCTCACATATATAGAAAGGCCATCTTCTCCTCCATAAGTAGGCCAACTTATTGAGAAAAAATATAACATTTGGGCAAAAGCAAGAGTAATCATAATAAAATAAACACCACTTGTTCTGAGCGAGAGAATACCGATAATAAAAGATAGTGCTGCACATACTAAAATTGCTATTGGCCAAATTATAAGCATCTCCGATGCGCCGAAAAATTCAAGTGGCCAACTAAAAAGCATTTCGTCATTTAAAGCATGGAAAGATAAAATTCCGGTTACGTAGCCTCCCGTTCCAAAAAAAGCTGCATGCCCAAAAGAAATTAAACCGCAATAACCAAGAGCTAAATTCAATCCAATACCTGCAATAGCAAGTATAATTACCTTAGTCGTTAATGTTATATAATAAGGTTCGTCAAAAATTAGCCCACAGAAAGGAATAATTAAAAGAAAAAATAATATCCATTTATTTAAAAATTTTTCAATTATCATATTAGCTTTTTCCGAACAGCCCAGAAGGTTTCGCAATTAAAATTAAGGCCATTAAAATGTATATCAACATTGTACCGATTGAGGATCCTATAGCAGTTGCTTCTGCAGGTTCCATAAAAACTTTAAGCAAGTCAGGCAAGAAAACTCGGCCTAAAGTATCGGTAACACCAACCAAGATTGATCCAATAAAAGCACCCTTAATTGATCCAATCCCTCCAATGACTATAACCACAAAAGCTAAAATCAAAATTGGTTCTCCCATTCCAACTTCGACTGACTGTATGGCACCTATCATTGCTCCAGATAATCCTGCAAGAGCAGCTCCCAACGCAAAAACAACCGTATAGAGTTTTGAAATATCAACACCAAGGGCTGAAATCATTTCTCGATCATTTTGACCGGCTCTTATACGAATCCCTAATCGTGTTTTTGTGATTAAGAGATATAGACCGATGGCTATCAAAAGACCCATTACTATTATAAACAACCTGTATTTTGAATAAATTATTTCTTCAAATATAGGCACAGTTCCATTTAAACTTTCTGGTATGGTTAGATACAAAGGAAATGCCCCAAAATACCATCTAACACCTTCAGATAATAATAAGATGAGAGCAAATGTTGCTAAAACCTGATCCAAATGATTTCTTCTATATAACCGCCTAATAATAAATATTTCGATTAAAACACCAGCAATTGCCGCACCACATAAACTGGTCCCTAGCGCTAACCAAAAAGAGCCTGTAACACCAGATACTAAAGCAGCACAGAATGCACCAATCATGTAAAAAGAGCCATGGGCTAAATTTATTAACCCCATAACACCAAATATTAGGGTTAAACCAGCAGCCATTAGAAACAGCATAATACCAAACTGTAGGCCGTTTAAAAGTTGTTCAATAAATAAGATACTTGTCATTTAAGTAAAGTCTAGGTGATCTCTCAAAGAAATCACCTAGACATATAGATTACATTTTACATTCAGAAACATAAACGTTTGAATGATCTTTTAATCCAACTGAAACAATCTTGTTAGTAAGTGTTTTTCCTTCTTTGATTACTTCACGGACAAAAATATCTTGAATTGGATGATGGTTTTTATCAAAACTAAATTTACCTCTTGTAGAAGAAAAATTAGCCTTTCTAAGTTCATCTCTAAATTTGTCTTTATCATTTATCTTAGCATTAGCCATAGCTGAGATTAGTAGTTTACCAGTGTCATATCCTTGAGATGCATATAATGATGGAAGACGTCCATATTCAGATTGAAAATCATTAACAAATTTTTTGTTTGTTGGGTTATCAATATCCTTAGACCACTGCGAAGTATTTTTAACCCCTAAAGCAGCATCTCCAACTGCTTTTAAAATACCTTGATCAAATGAAAAAGCAGGACCCACTACAGGTACTTTAATACCAGATTGTGAAAATTGTTTCATGAAACCAATTCCCATACCGCCTGGTAAAAAGAAAAATATACTATCTGCACCTGAGGCTCTGATTTGAGCAATCTCTGCAGCATAATCCTTTTGACCTAGCTTAGTATATATTTCTCCTGCCAATTGACCTTTAAAAAACCTTTTATAGCCAGTAAGCGCATCCTTGCCAGCTGGATAGTTTGGAGCAAGAATGAATGAGTTCTTAAAGCCAGCTGAATTAGCATAACCACCAGCAGCCTCATGCAAGTTGTCATTTTGCCAAGCAACATTAAAATAATTTTTGTGACAGCCTTTCCCAGCAAGCTTAGATGGTCCAGCGTTTGGTGATAAATAAAATTTTCCTTGATTAACTGCAGCTGGCACAACTGCCATTGCTAAGTTTGACCAAATAATTCCAGTTAAAATATCAACCTTATCAGACTGTATCATCTTATCTGCTAACTGCACGGCTATATCTGGTTTTCTTTGATCGTCTTTTATAATGACGCTTATGTTATCATTACCTTTTATAGCAAGCATAAAGCCGTCTCTTACATCAATTCCTAAACCTGAGCCACCTCCTGATAAAGTGGTTATCATTCCAACTTTGAGTTTATGCCCGTCTGCAAAAATTGGTGATGACGTCATTATCATTAGCGCTGCTAATGTAGTTGTAAACTTTTTCATCTATTATCCCCTAAAATTCATAAAAAAAAGAATCTAAAATTACCTAATTATTTACATAAACGCAAAAAATAAAATTCTAGTAAGTAAACCTAAAAGTCTATTTCTATTCCGTTAATTGTAAAGGTCTTACCATTAAAACCTCTATCCATTTTTTCAATATCAGACATATTTTCACTATCAACTCTTTTATATGGATTTTTTTTCATCTGTTCTAGACGAGTTTCAGCTTTGTGAACTTCACTTTTTTTATTCTTTAGTTTTTTTATCCATTTAAACATTTATTTATAAACTTCCTGGCTTGCCAATTGACAATGTGTTAATTTTTTAAA
>OZSS01000330.1_pt1 | contig 22358 bp, 22 predicted proteins | sample 1779911 | NCBI WGS metagenome assembly OZSS01 (sample SAMEA2603589, study PRJEB24840) | metagenome | biome: Water; feature: Photic zone; material: Seawater sample | place: Mediterranean Sea | collected 2013-11-12 | depth 10 m
GTCGTGAAAGGCTAGTATAGATATGAAAGGTATAGAAGGCGAGCATTCAATTTACTTGATTAAAAACAGTAATTTATAGACATATATGAAAAATATGAAAGGTTGGTTCAGTTTCCGTCATCCACTCCAATTTCTCGAGTACAAATTCGTTAAACATTTCGGTATCGTGAGTGATCCACAAACGAGCGAGCAGTGTATGCGTTTTTTATTGGTCTTCAATCTCGTGTTGATGTCGTTCTGTGCTCAGGCCCAAGAACGTGAGATTCCGGAAAATTGTGAGGTTTTAGAAGGGTGGGTGACTGTCTGGATTGACCAAGTTCGGCAAGCGAGAGAGCAAATCATCAATTTGAAAATGGAAGGGCAGGCGCCTGACTCTGATCTTGAATCCAAATATGAGTATGTGAAATACGAGTCAGAACGGTTTTCGGAAGCGTTTGAGACGCGCTGCAATAGCCAGGGATTTCAAGCGCAAAATTAGGGTTGCAGCGTTGAGACGTCGTAGCGAGGGAACGGAATCGTGATCTTTTCTCGATCAAAGGCCCTCTTGATCTCTTTGAGTAGGATCATTTTCCCTGTGATGACAAAGTCATTGTCGACCCAGACCCGAACCAACACGTTCTGACCGAAATCACCCAAGTTATCCGCGCCAACCACGGGCTCTGGATCCTTCAAACAGAAATTCTGCTGTTCGATGACTTCGCGGATGATGCGTTCGGCTTTTTCAATGTCATCGTCGTAAGAAATACCAACAAGAAAGTCGATCCGACGCGACGGGTATGCGCTATAGTTAATCAAGCTCGATTGCATTAGCGATCCATTTGGAATGAGCACTTTCTTGGCATCAGGAGTTTTGAGTTCTGTGGTCAACAAGTCGATCTCCATCACGGTGCCAATCACCGAATTGACTTCAATCGTGTCACCTTGACGAAACGCGCCATTGAAAGTGAGAATTAAACCTGCAGCTAAATTACTTAAGGTGTCTCTCAACGCAAGACCGACGGCAAGACCCGCAGCACCAAGGGCGGCAATCAAGCTGGTGGTGTCGACACCGAGCGTCCCCAGAGCAGAGATGACAGCGACAACATAAATTGCAATGCGAGCTGCACGGCCTAAAAATGCAGCGGCAAGACCTTCGAGTTTGGTTCGACTGAGCGCAAGATTCACCGCTCGATTGGCCATTGAACCCAAAAACAAACCAAGTACGAGAATCAAAATCACCATGAAGAACGCTTCGATGTTACTTGGAATCAACGAGGTTAAGTAATCAAGGGGCATGTCGTCATCCTTCAAAGAGAGCAATTAGACTACGGCGTCTGGGCCATTTTTGCTTGATATTTTACGGCAAATGCTCCAATATTCGCCGCCTCATGACGCGTTCTGCGTTCTGTTGCGGATGTGGTGAAATTGGTAGACACGCCAGATTTAGGTTCTGGTGCCGCGAGGCGTGGGGGTTCAAGTCCCTCCATCCGCACCATCACTGTACTGCTAGGACTGAAAGCAGTATCCTATCGCGTTTAATTTCAAATGATTCGAATAACTGAGGTTAATCCATGCAGGTTGTCCTGGAATCCCCGAGCGCATTAGAGCGCCAATTTACGATCACTATCCCAACCGGGGATGTTGAAACCGAATTCGAGGCCAAATTGGCTGAGACTGCAAAGCGCGTGCGTATTGATGGGTTCCGGCCAGGCAATTTGCCCGCTTAAGTCGTGCGTCAACGATATGGTCAAGCCATTCGCCAAGAAATTGTCTCTGACCTCATGGAAAAATCCCTCGGTGAGGCATTGAGTGAACACGACGTCAAGCCAATTGGCCAGCCGAAAATTGATGACGTGAAGTTTGAAGAAGGCTCAGATTTCTCCTTTAAGGCCACCTTTGAAGTCTTTCCAGAGTTGGATCCGATACTTGTCGACGGGGACGAGATTGAGCAGACCACCTGTAAAGTCGGTGCCGCTGACATTAAAGAAATGATTGCAACTCTGCGTGAGCAGCGGAAGAGCTGGAAAGAATCTGCCCGCGCGGCCTCGAAAGGGGGTGATCGCGTCACGATCAATTTCGAGGGATTCGTCAATGGCGAAGCCTTCGATGGTGGTGAGGGCGTAGATCACGCACTGGTCCTCGGCTCAGGCGCAATGATTCCTGGATTTGAAGATGGCATCGTCGGTATGAAGAAAGGTGATTCCCGTGATATCGAAGTGACCTTCCCAGAAGATTATCAAGCCGAAGAACTGAAAGGTAAGGCGGCGACCTTCAAGATTGAGGTTACCAAGCTCGAGCGCGGAGAATTACCGACGGTCGATGAAGCATTCATTCAGTCATTTGGCGTTGAGTCAGGCGATGAGAAGGATTTCAAAGCCGAGCTGAAAGAGCAAATGCAGCGGGAGCTTTCTCTGACGCTGAAAAACATGAATAAGACCGAAGTGTTTGACGTGCTGGTCGAAAAAAATGCGGACACTCCAGTTCCGGAGTCAGCCATTAAATCCGAAATTCATACACTGAAGCATCAAGCTGTCGAGCGATTTGGCGGGGGTCAGCAATTTGATCCGCATCAGCTCCCAGATGAGTTATTCGCTGAGCAGGCAGAGCGCCGTGTTCGATTAGGAATTTTGCTCGGTGCGACGGTGAAGAAGCTCGGTTTAGCCGCGGATCCAGATCGCGTACGTGCGTTGATTGATGAAATGGCCGCCGCTTATGATGATGCGGAGCAGGTCGTCAATTTCTACTATTCAAATGACGAGAACCTGAAACAGGTTGAAGCATTAGCGGTAGAAGAGCAGGTTGCCGAGAAGCTCCTTGAATCTGCGAGAGGTAAGACCATTGATATGTCATACGCTGACGTCATGAAGAGTCGTCAGAGCTAATCAACCAGAGGTAATTACATGGCATTGGTCCCGATTGTTGTCGAGCAAAGCTCGCGTGGCGAGCGCTCTTACGACATCTATTCCCGGCTCTTAAAAGAGCGCGTCATCTTTATGGTTGGTCAGGTGGAAGATCACATGGCCAATCTGATCGTTGCGCAGCTGCTGTTTTTAGAGTCTGAAAATCCCGACAAGGATATTCACCTCTATATCAATTCGCCCGGTGGATCGGTGACAGCTGGGATGGCGATCTATGACACCATGCAATTCATTAAGCCGGATGTCTCAACCTTGTGTATCGGTCAAGCGGCCAGTATGGGCGCGTTCTTGTTGGCAGGTGGGGCCAAAGGTAAGCGTTTTGCGTTACCGAACTCGCGAATGATGATTCATCAGCCGCTGGGTGGATATTCAGGCCAAGCGTCCGATATTGATATTCATGCGAAAGAGATATTGAAGATTCGCACGAAATTGAATTCAAAGTTGGCACTGCACACCGGTCAAACCATGAAGCAGATCGAGAAAGATACCGATCGTGATCGCTTTATGGACGCCGATGAAGCGAAGAAGTACGGACTGATCGACGATGTGTTAGAACATCGTGCAGATTCGACCAAAGAGTCTTGATTTTCCGTTGTCGACGACGCACTGTTGACATAACGGAGTGGGTGAAAAAATGACAGATACAACAGATCAATCTTCGGACAACAACGGCAAGGTTTTGTATTGCTCTTTTTGCGGCAAAAGCCAGCACGAGGTGCGCAAGCTCATTGCTGGGCCAAGCGTGTTTGTTTGCGATGAATGTGTTGAGCTGTGTAACGACATCATTCGCGAAGAGATTCAAGAATCCGATGATGCGGAGTCATCCGATGGATTGCCTGTTCCTCAGGTCATCAAAGCAACACTGGATGATTATGTGATTGGTCAAGATCGTGCGAAGCGCGTCTTGGCAGTCGCTGTCTATAACCACTATAAGCGACTCCGTCACGGTGAAAGGAATTCCCGTTCCGTCGAACTTGGAAAATCGAATATTTTATTGATCGGACCAACGGGCTCAGGAAAGACGTTACTCGCTGAGACGCTCGCTCGTCTACTCAACGTGCCCTTTACCATGGCCGATGCAACCACCTTAACCGAAGCTGGATACGTGGGTGAAGACGTCGAAAACATCATTCAGAAGTTGCTTCAGAAGTGCGATTATGATGTTGAAAAAGCGCAGCAAGGCATTGTTTATATTGATGAAATCGATAAGATTTCCAGAAAATCTGATAACCCATCGATCACTCGCGATGTCTCGGGTGAAGGGGTTCAGCAGGCACTTCTCAAGCTGATCGAAGGGACAGTGGCTTCAGTGCCTCCTCAGGGCGGTCGGAAGCATCCTCAGCAAGAATTCTTACAAGTCGATACGGCGAATATCCTGTTCATTTGTGGCGGAGCGTTCGCAGGTCTCGACAAGGTGATACGTGATCGTAGTGAAAAGGGAGGGATCGGCTTTGGTGCCGAGGTTCGCTCAAAGAACGAATCCAAGTCGATTGGCGAGGCCTTTGCTGAAGTTGAACCCGAAGACTTAGTGAAGTATGGCCTGATTCCTGAATTCGTGGGACGTCTCCCGGTGGTTGCGACCCTAACGGAGCTCGACGAAGAGGCATTGGTTCAAATTTTGTCTGAGCCAAAGAACGCCTTGGTGAAACAGTATAAAGAATTGTTTGACATGGAGGGTGTTGAGCTTGACGTTCGACCCGATGCTCTTCGGGCTGTTGCAAAGAGAGCGATGGAACGAAAAACAGGCGCACGCGGCCTCAGGTCGATTCTTGAAAGTATTCTTTTACACCCCATGTTTGAGATTCCTTCAGAGAATGATGTATCAAAAATTGTCATCGATGAAGGGGTCGTCACAGGCGACAGCGAACCGCTGAAAATCTACGCGGGATCATCAGACGAAAAACGCTCGGCAAACGCTGCCGACTAAATAGGAAGCACGCAATGAGTAGCCAGCAGCTGGACCTCCCTTTACTCCCGCTGAGGGATGTGGTCGTCTATCCCCACATGGTTCTCCCTCTATTTGTTGGTCGAGACAAGTCGATCAAAGCCCTGCAGAGGGCCATGGACGGGGGCAAAGAAATTTTATTGGTGGCCCAGAAATTCGCCAGTGAAGATGAGCCGCGTGCTGAGGAACTCTACGACGTCGGCACTGTTGCTTCCATTCTTCAGTTGCTTAAGCTCCCGGATGGAACCGTGAAAGTTCTGATCGAGGGTGGTCAGCGCGCGACTGTGTCGAACTTTGATCTTGACGGTGACCATTATCGCGCAGAAGCCCACATCGTTGAATCGATTCCGCTCAAAGAACATCACCAAGAGGCGCTGCTCCGCGTCTTGATGGATCAGTTTGATAAGTACGTCAAAGTATCTAAGAAAATCCCTGCTGAGGTCTTGGCTTCATTGCAGAGTATTGAAGAGCCGGGCCGTCTCTGTGACACCATGGCTGCTCATCTGACGCTTCCGCTCAAAGAGAAACAGGCACTGCTTGCGCAACACGAGGTGAAAGAGCGACTCGAGTATCTGGTCGCGTTGATGGAATCAGAATTAGATCTTGTACAAATTGAAAAGCGCATTCGTGGACGCGTGAAAGAACAGATGGAGAAGAGTCAGCGTGAGTACTATCTGAATGAGCAGATGAAAGCGATTCAGAAAGAGATGAATGACCTCGATGAGACGCCAAATGAGGTCGATGCCTTACAGGCACGAATCGAAGAGTCTGGTTTGTCGAAGGAAGGCAAAGAAAAAGCTGAGGGTGAGCTCCAAAAACTGAAAATGATGTCTCCGATGTCTGCCGAAGCCACAGTAGTTCGAGCTTATTTGGATTGGTTGTTAGGCTGCCCGTGGACCAAGCGCTCTCGAGTTCGTCACGATTTAATCAAGGCACGCGACATTCTTGAGGCGGATCATTATGGTCTCGAGGAAGTGAAAGAGCGGATCCTTGAGTATCTGGCAGTGCAAATGCGGGTGAAAAAATCAAAAAGTCCCGTGTTGTGCCTCGTCGGACCTCCTGGTGTTGGTAAGACCTCGTTGGGTGAATCCATTGCACGTGCGACGAATCGAGAATTTGTTCGTATGGCACTTGGTGGAGTTCGGGACGAGTCTGAGATCCGGGGTCATCGCCGGACTTACATTGGATCGATGCCAGGCAAGATTATTCAGAAATTGTCCAAAGCCGGTGTGAAGAACCCGCTATTTTTGCTCGACGAGATCGATAAAATGGGGATGGATCACCGTGGAGATCCAGCGTCAGCCTTGCTGGAAGTCTTGGATCCTGAGCAAAATCATACTTTTAACGATCATTATCTCGAAGTGGATTTCGATTTATCTGAGGTCATGTTTGTTTGTACGTCCAACTCGATGAACATGCCGGCACCATTGCTTGATCGGATGGAAATCATTCGTATTCCTGGTTATACCGAGGATGAAAAGCTCAATATCGCGAAAAAATATTTGGTTCCAAAGCAAATTAAGAACAACGGTCTCGGCGCTACAGAAATTGAAGTGCCAGATGCGACTCTGACGGATCTTATTCGGTATTACACCAAGGAAGCTGGTGTTCGCGGACTGGACCGAGAGGTGTCGAAATTAGCGCGAAAAGTTGTCCGTCGCCGGATTGAAGACGGGCACAGAAAGATTGGTGGAAATGATTCAGAAACCATGCTCATTACACCGGACGTCCTTGAGGATTACTCGGGTGTTCGTAAATACACCTATGGACTGAAAGAAACTGAAGACCGGATCGGACAAGTGACTGGTTTGGCCTGGACTAGCGTTGGCGGTGAATTGTTAACCATCGAAGCAGTTGCGATGCCGGGCAAGGGTAAGCAAATCCGAACGGGTTCCCTCGGTGATGTCATGCAAGAGTCCATCCAAGCTGCGCTGACCGTCGGCCGCAGCCGTGCGGTCAGCCTTGGGATTGATCCGAATTTTCATGAAAAAATGGATCTTCATATCCACGTGCCTGAAGGAGCGACTCCAAAAGATGGTCCAAGTGCTGGCATCGGGATGTGTACAGCGCTGGTGTCAGTCCTGGCCAATGTCCCAGTGAAAGCAGATGTTGCGATGACGGGAGAGATTACCTTGCGAGGTCAAGTGTTACAGATCGGTGGATTAAAGGAGAAACTTCTCGCCGCTCATCGCGGGGGGATCAAAACCGTCATTATTCCGGAAGAAAACGTGTCCGATTTGAAGGAGATCCCAGACAATGTGAAGGCAGACCTGGAGATTAAAGCTGTCTCTTGGATTGACCAAGTCTTCGACATTGCGCTGGCGTACATCCCTGAGCCATTTGTCATTCCAGAGAGCGCAAATAGTTCAGAAACAGAACAGAGAACGGAAAAAAACACACCGAGAGCGCATTAACAGGTTGTTTCATGCAATCAGCGTTGGTATAAATGACTAGCGCTAGTTTTCGAGGTCGTTTTTGAACAATATCAATCCGGCGCCACAAAATTACTTACAAAAAAACCAATAGGGGTACTACGAGTGAATAAATCAGAATTAATTGATGCAATCGCTGCTGATGCAGGTTTATCGAAAGCCGATGCGGGCAAAGCTCTGGATGCGACTCTGGGTGCAGTGACCGGTGCTTTGAAAAATGGTGACACTGTTTCATTGGTCGGGTTTGGTACATTTCAGGTGAAGGGGCGTGCTGCTCGCACAGGCCGTAATCCACAAACTGGTGCGACGATACAGATTGCTGCAGCCCAAGTTCCTGGCTTCAAAGCAGGTAAGGCATTGAAAGACGCTGTTAACTAAGCTAACCATTGTCTTTTATTATAGAGGGGCCCTAGGCCCCTTTTTTGAATCTATAGGTTACAACTCAACATGCTTCAAAATATTCGAGATAACTCAAGCGGCATTATCGCCAAAATTATTGTCGGTCTGATCGCGGTCACTTTTGTCATTACAGGCGTCAATTTTATGAGTGGCAGCGATGGCGACGCAGTGATCGCAGAGGTTGATGGCGTAGAAATTACCGAGCGTCGATTTGTCAGTAAGCTTGAACAAGAACGACGCCAACTGTTGAGTATCTTGGGTGATCCAGGCGCCATCAATGAAGACCTGCTCCGGCAGAGCGTACTCAATGCATTAGTGGAAGAGGCCGCTGCCACTAGTTATTCAGCAAAGCTCGCTTTTGGGGTGACTGATCAATTGGTGGATCAGGTCATTGTTGAGATCCCACAGTTTCAAACAGATGATCGATTTGATCCGAGAGCTTTTGACCGTGCAATCGGTCAGATGGGAATGTCTCGCCTCGATTTTAGAGAAGAACTGAAGCGTAATTTAATCGAGTACCAGGTAAAAGGAGCGGTGGAGACCTCGACGCTGGTCACTCCGTCAGAGCTTGCGCGGTTGGATGTTCTGCAAAATCAGAAACGGTCGGGTGAGTTGGTCGTCGTGAAAGCCGATCAATTTCTTGATCAAGTGACGATTGACGATGAGGAGATTACATCATTTTATGACACAAATTCGTCGCAATTTGTGACCGATGAATCGGTGGCTCTTGATTATGTTTTATTAAGCTCTGGTGACTTCCGTGAACAAGTGACCATTAGCGATGACGACTTGCGCGATGCTTACGACGCAGAGGTTGCACAGGCTACTAATGAGTCTGAGCGTCGTGCTCGACACATCTTGATTGCGGATGGTGACGATGCGCTTGAAAAAGCGATGGATCTGAAACAGCAAATCGATAATGGAGCCGATTTCGCTGAACTTGCCTCTGATTATTCTGACGACATTGCCAGTAAAGAAACCGGTGGTGATCTCGGGTTTGCGCCAAGCGGAACCTTTGTTCCTGAATTTGAAGCGGCCCTCAACGCGCTGACACCCAATGTCGTCTCAGATCCTGTCAAAACCCAATATGGGTATCATCTCATTGAACTCTTGGAGAGTCGTGCAAGGCCAGTCGAGAACTTTGACACGCGAGCGCCACGCTTGCGAGAAGAATTAGAAGATCGCCAGGCGTCACAGCGATTGGCGAATAACCTTGAGGAGTTTTCAAATATTGCCTTCAGTGGAACGCTGGAAGAGCTTAATAGCGTCTATGGCGTCAAGATTCAGTCTACAGATCTCTTCGATCAATCAACAGCAACAGGGCTTTTTTCGCAGGAGACTGTCCTTCGACGAGTCTTTAATGAAACTCTCTACAACGGTGAGTTAAATGCAGAGGTGTTCGAAGCTGAACCCGGCTTATGGATGACATTTCGGGTGAAGACGCATGAGCCGAAGGCTGTGCGTCCGTTAGCTGAGGTTCGCGATATCATCATCGAGCGATTACGCAACGACAAAGCGCAATCGCGCGCCAAAGCGTTGGCCGATGCAATCCAAGCGCACTGGAAAGCGTTAGAAAAAGGGCTTCCAACGGTAGCTGATGGATTAGTCGCGCAGACGTTTAATAATCTTGATCGGAACGGAGACGACTCGATTGCTCGCGATCATCTTGCTGTTGCCTTTGCAGCCTCTGCGCCAACTCAAGACCGCCCATCAACGTTTGTCGCTGAAACAGCTGTCGACACGGTGGTTGTGGCACGCGTGGACACTCTGAGTTTGGAGAAGGGAGCGCCTAGTGAATCGAATCTCGAGGCAGCATTGGCCCAACTGAGAACGACGCAAGAAGGTAGCGAGTTCTGGTCAATTGTGACCTCAGCGGCTGAGGTGGTTAAACGGTAATGGATTTCTTGGCCCAATACGGTTTATTTTTCCTGCAAACAATGACTGTCGTGGTTGCAGTCATTCTTGTGATTGCGGTCAGTTCAAAAATGTCGGGCGGCGATGAGGCAAAGGGGATAATCAAAGTCACTGACCTCTCAAAAAAGATTGCTGAGCAAAAAAAATATGTGAGCGCGATTGTTGAAACGGCCTTAACTAATGATCAACCGTCATTTCTTGAACGGTTAAAAAATCGACTGAAAAAGAAATCGCCGAAGAAATCGACAGCAGAGCGCGCTGGTCAGAAGCTCGCTGTAGTTCTCGAATTCAAAGGAGATATGAAAGCATCGCAAGTGAACGGGTTGCGAGAAGAGGTATCTGCCATTCTTTTAATGGATCCGATCCCTCATCTTGTGGTCCTGAAATTAACCTCGCCCGGCGGATTGGTTCACACTTATGGATTAGCAAGCTCCCAGCTTGCGCGTTTGCGAGATGCCGGGGTTGAGTCAGTTGCGTGCGTGGATACAGTCGCAGCCAGCGGCGGATATATGATGGCTGTTTGTGCCGATCGGATTGTCGCGGCACCGTTTGCGGTTCTTGGGTCGATCGGTGTCGTCGCTCAGATTCCGAACATCTATCGCTTTTTGAAAAATCGGGATGTTGATATTGAATTACACACCGCTGGGGCGAATAAACGGACATTAACGCTCTTGGGTGAAAACACGCCGGAAGGGCGTAAGAAGTTCAAAGAAGATCTCGAGCAAACCCATGATCTCTTTAAAGCATGGATCGCAGAGCGGCGACCTGACCTCGACCTAGAAGCGGTTGCCGATGGATCAATTTTCTATGGAACCGATGCGCTGACGAAAGGGCTTTGCGACCAAATTGCAACCTCTGATGATGTGCTGATGACACTCAATGAAGACCATCACCTGATCGCGTTGAAGTGGCACGAAAAGAAATCGTTGGCAGCACGGCTCAGCCGTGATGCATCGGCAGCGATTTCTGATCAGGTCGATGCTTGCATCAACCGCTCCACTCAGGATTATACTCGGCTGTGACTGAGAAGGTTGTCACGCTCTATACCGATGGTGCATGTAAAGGAAATCCTGGCATTGGTGGCTGGGGTGTTTTGATGGAGTATGGCGAGCATCGTAAAGAGCTCAGTGGTTGTGATCCCGAAACCACCAACAATCGAATGGAACTGATGGCTGCCATTGAGGGGCTTTCGGCACTGAAAGGTTCTTGCACCGTCCATGTGTTTACCGATTCCGTTTATGTGAAAGACGGAATCACTAAATGGCTCGCCAATTGGAAAAAAAATGGTTGGAAAACGGCATCGAGAAAACCCGTCTCCAATCAGGATCTCTGGCAACGACTGGACACTGCGGCATCCTGTCATCAGGTGCATTGGCATTGGGTCAAGGGGCACGCCGGTCATCCTGGCAATGAGCGTGCGGATGAATTGGCGAATCAGGGGGTGAGTGAGCTATGCGGCAAATCATACTAGATACTGAAACTACCGGACTCGATCCCAATCAAGGCCACCGAGTGATTGAAATTGGCTGTATTGAGATGGTGAACCGACGTCTGACCGATCGTCATTTTCACGCCTACATCAACCCAGAACGAGCGATTGATCAAGAGGCAATCGAAGTTCACGGGATCACCAATGAATTTCTGACCGACAAGCCGAATTTTGCTGGAATTGTGGATGAATTGGTTGAGTTTATTCGTGGTGCAGAATTGATTGCCCACAATGCGTCATTCGACGTGAATTTTTTAGAGGCTGAACTCAAGCGGATCCCAGGCGCCCCCAGTATGGTCGAATTGATGCATGGCGGAGCAGCGGTTGATACCCTAGCAATGGCAAAAGAGAAGCGTCCTGGAAAGCGGAATTCGCTGGATGCACTCTGCCGAGACTACAAGATCGATGCCAGTGAGCGGACGCTGCATGGCGCACTCCTGGATGCTGAGCTTTTGACTCGCGTCTATTTGGCGATGACTCGCGAGCAGAGCCGAATGTTTGGTGGTTCCGAGAATCTCCAACAAGGCTCCAGATTTGAGCCGATCCAGAAAATGTCTGATGCTGCCCGGCAACAACGCGTTATCCCTCCGAGCGATGACGAGCTGTCTAACCACCAAGCGTTTCTTGATACATTACGGCAGTCCAATGTAGACATTGTGTGGGATCGATCCTCGTTGTGAACTGGCTTGGCGATCATGAGGTGAGTTGGTTACCTGGGTTGGATTCCGGTGATGCATCACGTGTTGTCGTGACCTCAAGCGAACGCTCAGTTGCTATCACAGAGGTTGGGGGCCCTTGTTTACTCGAGCTCGATGATGCGCTGATCCGAGGCCTTGACCCAGTGCTTGTAGGGACACTGGATGGCATCACTTATTATGGCGTTCGCACACAGCTCATCCAAGGCCTGACCTATGAGGCACTCAGGCCTGCGCTGATCCAAATGGATAGTCGTCAATTTATTCCTGTAAGCACCGCGGTACAGGTCCTCGATTTTATTGATGAGCATCAGTACTGCGGGCGCTGCGGTCAGCCGAGCGAAGCATCGCGATCTGATCATGGACGGCATTGCGAACCTTGTCGTTTGACGCAATACCCGCGAATTTCACCATGCATCATTGTGTTAATTACTCGCGGTGACGAGATTCTACTGGCGCGGGCTCCACGATTCGTGGAGGGGATGTATTCCACACTGGCTGGGTTTGTGGAGGCAGGGGAGTCTGCGGAACACGCGTGCCATCGCGAGATTTTTGAAGAAGTGGGAGTGTCAATCGAACAACCCATTTTCCAGGGCAGTCAAAGTTGGCCGTTTAAGCACTCATTGATGCTCGGATATCGAGCTGAGTGGAAATCTGGAGACATCCAGATTGATGGTGAAGAGATCGTGGATGCACAGTGGTTTTCTATCGATCGGTTACCGAAACTTCCACCTAAAGCATCAATCTCTCGTGGGATGATTGATGCCTACGTGTCTGAACGCCTTAGTTAACCGGAACGACTAACCACTCACCGGGACGAATCAGGTTTGACGTGGCGTTGAGTTTTCTGAGATTTTTGACTGTCGTCTGAAATCGTCTGGCGATTTTCCACAGAGAGTCTCCGCTTCTCACTTTATAACGAATGGTTTCTCCGTAATCGTTACCTAATTCTAAATTCACTAATTGTTTTGAAATATTTTCGCTGGTACTTGGCACTCGAATGGTTCTGCCCGCGACGATTCGGGAGTTCGTCATGCCATTCAGCATCATGAGCTCAGACACAGTGGCTCCGATGCGACCTGCAATCTCACTCAATGTGTCACCAGATTTCACCTCATAAGGTCGAGTTCTCACGTAATCTCGCACCGATACACTGACCAAGCGCGTAGAAAAGTCTTGGACTGCCGTGTTTGGGAGAATCAACTGATAAGGTTCCTGCGCTGGGGTAATCCATGAGCGAATACAGGGGTTGTAACGCCGGATATCTTCAAGCGGTAACCCACTTAATTCCTGAACTAGAGATACCTCCATCGGCGCCTCTAGCGACAGTGTTTTAAATGGAATTGCAGGATCGATATCAGGCAATTCAATCTCTTGATCCTTCGCATCAAGAATTAGATCTCGCGTGACCAGCAAGCGTGGGACGTATCGACGTGTTTCACGAGGCAGTTTGAGTGACCAAAAGTCGGTTGCTTTCCCAGCTCGCTTATTCTGACGAATCGCGCGATCAATGCGGCCAGGACCGGCGTTATAAGCGGCAATAGCCAACAGCCAATCACCAAACTTCGCATGCATCTGTTCAAGGTAATCCAGTGCCGCTCGGGTCGAGTGAATCACATCACGACGCTGATCACAGGTTTGACCTAGCTTTAATTTCAGGACACGGGCTGTTCCCGGCATAATTTGCCACATCCCAACCGCTCCCATCCGTGATACTGCCCAAGGGCTATAGGCTGACTCGACGTATGGCAACAGCGCGAGCTCTGCAGGCAACCCGCGACGCTTCACTTCATCCCAAACATAGGGCAGATAGATATCCGCTTTAACGAGAAAATCTGAGAAAAACCCTGGACTGTGGGTCAATCGACGGCGATGTAAATCAGCATATTTCGTTTCTTGCAGCTCACTCAATGCAAAGCTCTGGATAATGTCCGCCCAGATTGTGGTCTCAATCGCTGCTACATCCGTTGTTGACTCACTAGGTGAGCCTTCTTGAGTTTCAGCTTCCGAGATATTTGGGCTATCGATTGCTTCCCCTAGCTCACGAATAATCGCCAGCGGATCATAAAGCGCTGAGTCATCCTTGGCCTCCAGAGGGTCTTGATCAATGAGCGGGAGGTTCTCTGTACTTGATTGAGGCTCCACGCTCACGCTTGAAACCGCAGTCTCGCTCATGGTCTGTGGGCTTTGTTGTGCAGTCTGACAACCCACCAACAACAAGAGAGCCGCGAAACAAACGCTGTGATGACTATTGATCATTTGCATTAAAACTGGTCTTTTTGTAAGCGGCGTTCGGCCAATTGGGCAACAGTGGTTGCACGTAAAAATGGGTTCGTCAGTCGTTCAAGCTCCAGCGTCGATGGGACTGTGGCTGCGCCTTGCGCTCTCATCTCACTGACCTGTTGCCGCCGCTTGTGAGTATCTGGATTATCAGGCTCAGCGACAACCGCAAAATTGAGATTGGCTAAGGTGTATTCATGCGCACAATAAATCTCAGTATTTAATGGTAACTGATTGATTTTATGGAGGCTAGAGAACATATTCTCTGCACTTCCTTCAAACAATCTGCCGCATCCGCCGGCAAATAGCGTATCTCCGGTAAAGGCAACAGGCTGCTGGAACTGATCGGATACCGAGGTGTAAGCCACATGATCTAAGGTATGGCCGGGAACTTCGATCACTTCAAAGTTAGCACCTAAAACACGGATGATGTCACCCTCGGAAACTGGCTTTGACGGTCCTTTCAGTGGTTGATGCGAGCCGATGACCTCGACTCCAGCGAAGCGTGAGCACAAATCGAGCACGCCGCCTTGATGATCACCATGCCAATGCGTCAACAGAATGCCTTCGAGGGTCAGTGCATGACTCTCCAAAAAGGCGATCACGGGCGCTGCATCGCCAGGGTCCACCACCCAGGCGTTCTCATTATCGGCAACGACCCAGATGTAGTTGTCATTAAATGCGTGAACCCGGTGAATCTGTAGCATTAGGCGTTATCCAAGTCAGCCATCGCGGTGATATTGAAGCCATTGTCGACATAAATGGTCTGGCCGGTAATGCCCGCGGCTAGATCAGATGCTAAGAATGCAGCCGTATTGCCGACTTCTTCGATCGTTGTATTGCGGCGGAGTGGGGTACGGGACGCGTTATAGTTCAACATGGAACGGAAATCCTTAATCCCACTGGCCGCTAATGTGCGAATTGGGCCTGCTGAAATCGCGTTGACCCGGTGACCCTTGGGTCCCATCGAGGTGGCAAGAAACCGAACACCGGCTTCAAGAGACGCTTTTGCCAACCCCATCACATTGTAATTCGGCATCGTCTGAACAGCTCCAAGGTAGGAGAGCGTAATAATGCTTCCTTGACGCCCCTCGAGCAGTGATTGGGCCGCCTTGGCGAGCGCCACCAAACTGTAGGAGGAGATGTCATGTGCAATTCGAAAGCCTTCGCGCGTCGTTGCATCGACGAAGCTACCACTGAGCTGATCACCAGGAGCGAAGCCAACCGCATGAACGACGATGTCGATTCCATCCCAATGGTTGGCCAACCCCTCAAAGACCGCATCAATCTCTTCGTCACTTCCAACGTCGCATGGGAAACACAGCTCAGGCGGGGTTCCCCAGCCTTCGGAAAACCCTAAAACACGGTCTTTAAGCTTGTCATTTTGGTATGTAAACGCAAGCTCTGCACCTTCGCGATGCATCGCCTGAGCAATCCCATAAGCGATCGACAATTTGCTTGCGACACCGACGATCAGTGCACGTTTACCGGAGAGCATTCCCATTGCATATCCTTTTTCTTGTGTTGAAGCGATAGCGAGTAATGTTACCATGAAGTCATGGCAGTTCAGAGCGTGTTTCGACTTGGCGTTCATGATAAACAGCGAGCTTGGGATCGCTGGGTTGGCGGTCGTCTTGGTCACCGAATTCAAGTTGAGGAGCGCAGGTTGGCTCGACGTGAGCTTCGGCGGCTATTTGGACAGGTGGTCCTTCAAGTTGGCGGCACAGCAGGTTTCCCACTGATCGCCGATTCGCTTGCCCCCGTTCGTTTACACGTTGTGTTTGGAGGGGAGGTTCCGAAAACCTCACATTGCCCTGTGATTTTAGCGGAAGATAATTTGCTTCCGTTTCCAACCGACTCGATTGATATTTTGGTGTTGCAGCATTCACTGGATATCAGCGATCATCCCCATCAGGTATTGCGTGAAGCAGAACGTGTTCTTCGACCCGGGGGAAGACTCTTGTTATTTAGTTTTAATCCCGCATCCAGCTGGGGATTTAGGAAGCTCATCAGTACGCCACTGGATAGTTTGCTGCCTTGGCATGCTCGATTTATGCGTCGAAGCCAGATTGAAGACTGGTGTCGTTTGTTAAATTTAGTTCCCGAGCTCTCACGACATGCGGTGTACAGTTTACCGCTCGCTAACACCGGCATACGGAAACTCTTCAAGCGCATTGAGCACTCAATGGCTCGAAAAGAGTGGCCGATTGGCGCTGTCTATTGTTTGCGTGCAAAGAAAGAGCGAAATGCTTACGTTCAAGGAAAACCAAGCCCCCTTGGACGTCTCGCCAACGTAGGTCAGACGCTTAAGCCGGCTGTTGGGATGCGGCGGAAGCCAATATTACGCGTAGTGCAGAAACCGGATGACGCGTCGTCTGATTGGAGAAGCGTTTAATCTGAGATCGGCAAGAGTAACCCGTCGCCAAAATCTCTCCATCTGATTGAGTCTGAGCCTCGACTTTGGGTTTCCAGCTCTGCGCATAAATCGTTTGAGAGGTCTCCACGTTCGCCTTCTCATGCCCATAGGTGCCAGCCATCCCACAACACCCAACAGATTCAATCTCCAGTGATTGACCAGCCATAGCAAAGATTGGCTTCCATAATGCGACAGATTCCTTAGCATTGGTCGCCTCAGTACAATGCGCCAAAAGACGGAAACGCTTCACCGGCAAGGTGGTTGCAATGGCCCCTTCAACCAAATGGGTTGCAATGAACTCTTGAACGAGCAGTACAGGAGGCGTCTCAATGTGTGCTTCTTGATACTCAGACCGATAGGTCATCGTCATCGAGGGATCTAATCCAATCATCGGCACGCCGATGGCATCGATTGCTCGGAGTTTCTTGGCATTGGATTCGCCAAGGCGTTTAAACCATTTGAGGAAACCATGGACGTGCAGCGGCTTTCCGTTGGCGTGAAACGGCATCAACGTGGGTTCAAAATCCAGAAGCTTGAGTAACTCAAACAGGTCAACCACGGCATTCGTTTCGAAATAACTGGTAAAGGCATCTTGAACGACGACCACTTGACGACTGAAACGTTCGGGATCGGAGTCTTTCATCGCACGTAATCGACTCGTGTCGGCAACTTGAAAGCCTGCTTCGGCGATGGCTCGATGAGGATCTATCCCAGACAGCGTAGGGGAGTCCACCAATCCGAGCATTGAAAACAAGCCACGACCCAACCGCGACTCGACCAACAGGTTGTAAAGCTTCGGCACCTGTGCCGCGATCGGCAGTGCATATTCGAGCGTACCCACAATCCAGTCCTTCATTGGGCGAGAATATCGAGTGTAATACGCGCTTAAAAAATGACTCCGGAACGTCGGAACACTGACTTTAATCGGACATTGGCCCGTGCAGGATTTACAGGCCAAACACGTCGACATCGATTCGAACACTTCGTGGTTAAAATCATAGTTTGCGTCTGATTTTTTCCAAGTCCGCAGGATCCGCGCCGGAGCTCCAATAATGTGCTCACCAATCGACAAAGATGGAATTGACTGAACGCCCTGGTCTGACAAGCGCGTGACCCATTCGCGCATTAAGCCAGCACGACCTTTGGGTGTGTATCGGCGATCACGCGTTGCCTTCCAACTTGGACACATCCGATCATCCAGGTCGTAATTGTGGCAAGCACCATTTCCATTACAGAGAAGGGAAGTGCTTGCGGATGACTGAAGGCTCGGCGCGATCGTGCGATCACTCGCGCCACGCGTCGGGACCTGATCAATCTTCAAAAGCGGCGAGTCGACTGTTGGACCTGCAATCTTACCTGGATTCAGTCGGTTTAATGGATCAAACAGTGCTTTGACCCGGCAAATTGCTGGATAGAGCGAACCAAAGAAGATCGGCGCATATTCTGATCGCACCCCTTTACCGTGCTCACCCCAAAGTAGGCCGTTATATTTCTTTGTTAAATCAACAACTTGGTCAGTAATCGTGCGGACCATCTCCATCGTTTCCGGAGCCTTCAAATCGAGCAACGGACGAACATGAAGAACACCGGCGTCAACATGACCAAACATCCCATAATCCAGATCATGCTCATCGAGTAGCTGTCGGAACTCACCAATATATGGCGCTAAGTTTTCTGGGGGAACGCATGTATCCTCAACGAAGGCAACCGGCTTTTTCGCACCTTCAACTCCGCCCAATAAACCGACCGCTCGTTTGCGCATCGCCCAAACCTGAGAGACTTGCGCACGTCCGCGTGCGATTGCATGAGCAAAGGACCGACCATTATCCGCCGCAACTTGTTCAAGGTATCGACGAAATTGATCCACGGTATCGGCCAGTTTGGCCGCATCAAAATCCGTGAACTCCACCAAATTAATTCCCTGGAGAGTTCGATCAGATGCCGGGAAATAATCAGCGACACTGTCCCAAATAAAATCATTCATTGCTAAATTAAGGACCTTGGAGTCAACGGTTTCGATCGACGTCGCCCCATGAGTCATGAGCTCTCGGGCATCAAACAAAGCATCCATGAACGATTCGTACTGCACAGCAACCAAGGCCACTTCCGTTGGCAGAGATTCTAGGTTGATTCTCGCCTCGCTAATGAGCGCCAGAGTCCCTTCAGAACCGCAGAGCACAGCATTTAAATCAATCTTGCCGTCATCGGTACGCACGTGTTTCAAATCGTAGCCGGTGAGGCATCGATTCAGTTTGGGGAAGCTATCATCGATCGCCTGCTGGTTGGTGTCGTGGAGGTCACGAAGTGCATGCCCGAGACGGTATTCAGGTGATGAGCGCGACAACTGATCTAATTCATCATCTGACAGCACGCTGGTTTCCAGTGTTTCCCCAGTCAAGAGTACCGCCTTGAGATTGAGAACATGGTCTCGTGTCTTCCCATATCTGACTGATCCTTGCCCACTTGCGTCGGTATTGATCATTCCGCCAATCGTCGCTCGATTGGATGTGGATAGATCTGGTGCAAAAAAAAGTCCATGTTGGCGGATTTCAGCATTCAGATGGTCTTTGACCGCCCCACATTGAACCCGGGCCCACCGTTCTTCAACGTTGATTTCAAGGATCTTGTTCATGTGTTTACTGGTGTCGACCACAACGCCCGCACCAAGACTTTGCGCATTTGTTCCGGTCCCGCCACCGCGGGGATAGAGCGTGACTTCATGGTCATGGGCTGCACGAACGATACGACAGAGATCCTCGTGATCCTTCGGAAACACGACAACTTGTGGATACACCTGATAGATGCTGTTATCCGTGGAAAGCACAGTGCGAGAAGCATCATCGCAGTGAATTTCGCCCTCGAAACCTAATGCATGAAGGTCCCGCACATAATGCTGGACGGTTTCCGAGACAGGCTCGCGATGGTCAAGACGCGGAATCATCGAACGGGGATCTCCAAGGATCGACAACTAAAGTCGAAGTGTGTCATAAAATAGCCATAGAAACTACGCAGAGGCACAGTCTTCAATGGCTTTTTGGGAAGAGAAGCAACTGCACGAGATGTCCGATTCAGAATGGGAATCGCTGTGCGATGGTTGCGGGCTATGTTGCCTACACAAGCTCGAAGACATTGAGACCTTGGAGGTGGAGTTTACCTGCGTGAAATGTCGCCACCTCGACCATCATCGATCATGCGAAGTGTACGAGGAACGCGTCAATTTGGTTGAGGATTGCTTAAATGTTCGCGATCTCGATCCCGAGTATTATCGATGGTTACCCGAGAGTTGCGCCTACCGACGGATTCATGAACAACGACCGCTTCCTCAGTGGCACCCGTTACGGACAGGGAACCGTGAAGTCATGGAGAAGGGTGGATATGCTGTCGGTGATTGGGCCATCTCTGATCGTTTAGCAACACCTGATGTTGATTTCATCGTTCGAATCAAAGCCAGCGACTCCTAATCTATGCATTTGATAGAAACGATTGAATTTCCGAGATTTGCACCTGTGTATTCAGGAAGGGGGCGTGCCCAGTGTTGGGAATCTCGAGTCGTTCGACTCGAAGCGCGCTATGTACCATTTTATCGGCAATCTCTGCGGGTAGCACGTCAGAATCCATGCCTCGAATCACCAGCATACGACAGGTAATCGAGGCAAACATCGCCCAAGCCAGGGTCGGGTTTTGGCTGCCTCCGAATTGTTTGAGGATGGCGGGGGCGTAATGCTGAGCGAGTGATCCGTCATCCAAACGTCGTAACGAATGCACCAACAATAGATTCCATTCTTCAGAGGACAACTCGCCGAAAGGGGCATAAATTTCCTCAAAATAATCTCTTGCGTCAGATAAGTGTCGAAACAACTGTTTGCCTGAGCTGTATTGCTGAATTCGATGAATGGCGTTCTCGGGGACTTCGGGGCCAATATCATTAATCACTAATCGATCAATCAATCCACGGGTTTGCGGGCTTGACGCCATCATCATTCCAAGTACACCACCCATGCTAGTTCCGATCCAGTGTACCCGACCAGACACCTTAAACACTTTCAGCAAATCAACGGCAACGGATTGATAAAACGAAAATTGATACCGGTCAGGATCGACCCAGTCACTATAACCACGACCCGGAGTATCCGGACAAATTACAAAATAATGAGACGCGAGGCTGCGTGCGAGAGTCAAAAAATCAGACCCGTTGCGCGCAAACCCATGCCAGCAAACGACTGCTTGATTGGATGGATGCCCCAGGGTTCTGACGAAAACATGGATCCCTTGAACCTGAATCAGATTCTCGCTGAACCCACAGCCCGCGATTGGCGGGCTAACTTCAGGAATATTCGCAGAGGTAAGCGGTTGGTTCTGTAACCTCGACAGCAAACGTTTGATCTGCTGGAACATGAAACTCCTCGCCATCAGAATAGAGTAAAGGTTCTGGATCGTGGTTTCGTTGTACTACAAGAGCGCCACTGATCACCACCATTCGCTCATTTTTTGATGTGGAAAATTCATAAGAACCAGGTGCCATGACGCCAACTGAGCTTTCGCCGTTTGAATTGTCGAATCCAAGGGATAAGACCTGATCATCAAAATATCGATTCACATGCATGAAAGGGGCCTCCACTGAATGGCGAGCCTGAATCGTCACCATATCTTGTATTTAACATAATAAGGATTATGCGCAAACTATTCGAGATTAACACCGATAATCGTAAATGTTCCAGCGCTAGCCCGAAGACTCAATAAGTCATGATAAGCATCGGACTCGTACCAGTCAGTCATTGCTGCTTGGGTCGGAAACCAAAATAATGCGACCTGAGAAAAATCACCCAATCCATTTTCATCCTCCAATGTTATTGGTTTTTCAGACCGAAAACGCAGTTCACCGCCGCAAGGCTCAAGTGTTGCCGGAACTTGCTCTCGATAGGCATTGAAATCCGGAAAGTTATTAATACGAATTAATGCGATCATGAGAATCATCGTTTGGATTTCTTTTTTATATTATGATTACTGATACAGCGCTCAACGCTAGCCAACATCTAAGCAAGCTCGGTTCAAAAAAGCTATCTGATTTTATTAGGGATACCGGACCAATTGTCATTCCCCAGCGATATGGTGACGATCCCCTCATGGGGCTATGTCAGATTATTGTCTCTCAACAACTCTCTAATCAGGCTGCGCGATCAATTTGGTCTCGCCTCTGTAAACACTTGCCAGATTGGTCTGATCGGTTGCATGTGCTCGCTCAGGATGAATCTGAACATCTAGGGTTATCAAGAGCCAAGCGACGCACACTCAGCAACCTTCTCAAGCAAGATAAGTCATGGTTTGCAACACAGATTCAAGCCACTTCAGAGGAACGCTTTCAAGCCTTGACTGACCTCTGGGGAATCGGTCCATGGAGCGTCGCGATGTTGGAGTTATTTGTGTTAAAAAATCCAGATGTCTGGTCAGATGGAGATTTAATTCTCAAACGCATCAGCGATTTACTTGCCGGTGAAGCCGACATGGATCGAACTGAATGGATCTCAAGCGCCGCTCCTTTCCGGAGTTTTCTCGCGTTATATTGCTGGAAATTGAACGATAGCTGATCACTCATCGATAATAAGCAATACTTCTCATTGAGATTATCGTTTTTACTTTTCGAAAGCTCATCCGTATAACATCTGTATGAAAATGCAAGGTTCTCCAATCTTTAATCAGGCTGGATTTGACAATATTAGGGGGGACACCTTCGGCGGTGTCACTGCTGCTGTCGTAGCCCTGCCCATGGCCCTTGCCTTTGGTGTGGCCTCTGGTGCGGGTCCAGAGGCGGGGGTTTTAGGCGCGGGGGTTTCCTTGGCAAACCCCTATCTTAATCACAGGCGCGGGGAATCCCTTTTTTGGCAAAAACCTTT
>OZSS01000331.1_pt1 | contig 22341 bp, 20 predicted proteins | sample 1779911 | NCBI WGS metagenome assembly OZSS01 (sample SAMEA2603589, study PRJEB24840) | metagenome | biome: Water; feature: Photic zone; material: Seawater sample | place: Mediterranean Sea | collected 2013-11-12 | depth 10 m
CTGTTGGCTTGAACTGAAGCCAGTCCCTGTGATATGGCTGTAGGTAACGTTAATACCCTTTCCCTCGGCTCGGTCTTGAAAGCGTGAAGTGTAGTTGTAGTTTAAAGTATTCAATAGCAACATATCGATGGAACCGGCTATTGATAAAGAGGTTTCATCCTTATCTAATTGCATGAAGAAAAAGTCTTCGTTATGATTTTCTTGACCCCCGTAGAGTATCTCTGACGTAGCGAAGTCTATTTTGTTAGAAGTGTTTGCTTTATCGACGATTTTCGCAGTAACTGTGCCGTCAAAAGTAGAGTCTCGAGCGTAACCAGTACTATGGTTAAGCGGAAAATAATATTGGATGTCGACAGAGGAGTTTTCTTCTTGAGACACTGCTTGCGCATAATTGGCTGCATCATGCCTTCCGCCCGTTGTCTGCCCGGTATCTAAGTAATATTGAGTGGCGTCGTCGGTTGCACCCTCGAGCACGTAATTAGACATGGAGGAACCGGACGGCCCTCTGGTTGCCGTTGCTGAAAACCCGGTTTGCGTGACCGAATGATACGCCTGTGAAAATCGTACCGAGGCCGATAGAAAATCTTCATTATTCTGTATGGGGATAACGACGGTGGATGACGTCGTGTCGCCACCGGCCGATGCGGTTAACGTTAACGTGTACGATTTAGCATCTTTGAAATCGACCGCAGCCGCCGTGGTAATAGCCCCGGTGCTGGAGTTCACGGAAAATTTACCCGCGCTGTTTCCAGCGGTTATGCTGTAAGTTGCCGTGCTGCCAGTGTCGTTCTCGAGGCTGCTCACGCTAGCGACAGAGGCACCGACGCTTGAACTTTCACTCAATGTCGCACTTGCTAGGGCCGTAACTAAATTGGCTAGATCAACATCGGTAACGTTTAGAGTAAAAGTCTGTGAGGTTGTAGTGCTGCCATCACTCGCCGTTAAGGTAAAGGTATGCGCAGTCTTAGTCTCGTAGTCTAAAGCATTGGCTAAAGTTACCGCTCCGGTGGATGAATTGACCGTAAATTTATTGTCGGCATCGGTTATGGAGTAAGTGATCGTACCTTCTGCGCCGCTTGCTGTGGGAGCTGCAACAATCGTTGTTCCTGCGGCTATGCCTTCGGTTTGTGCCGCGCTGGCTAGGCTTGCAGAAATGGATAAATCGACATCATTAATTTGTAAGGTAAAAGTTTGCGACTCGCTGTTGCTGCCGTCACTGGCGGTAACGGTAAACGAGTGCGAAGTTTTCGTCTCGTGATCGAGCGCATTAGCCAGAGTCACTTCCCCAGTAGCAGAGTTAATGGCAAATTTATTATCCGGGTCAGAAATAGAATACGTGACGGTGCCTTCCTCACCGCTGGTGCTTGAACTTAAGATGACCGAACCGGTAGAGATGGTTTCGTTTTGAGAGCTTGCCGCCAAACTTCCGGAATACACCAATTCAGCCACGTTACCGACGTTAATGGTAAGGACTTTTGTGGTGGTACTAGTACCGTCGCTTGCGTTTAAATTAATTGAATAAGAGGTAGCCGTCTCGTAGTCCAAAGCACTGGCTAGGGTGACCTTCCCGTCAGCGTCCACGCTGAATTTATCGCTGCCCGTACCCGAGAGCGAGTAAGTAATTGTATCGTCTTCAGGATCAGAGCCGGAGGAAGTAGCAATGGTGGTGCCCACTGCGGTGTTCTCTAAAAACGAGTTAAAAGCAACTGATGAGGAAACCGAGGGTGCTTCGTTGCTGTCGGTGACAGAAACGGTAATTACTTTCGGAACGGTAAATAAACCGTCGCTGGCAAAAATAGTTAACTCGTAACTTTGCTTAGTTTCGTAATCCAAAGAATCAATTAAAGTAATGTTTCCATTACTATCGATTTGAAAATTCTCGCTGCCTGTACCTGCGATTGAATAAGTAACGTCCACTCCTTCAGGATCCAGACCGGTTGCTGTGGCGAGTACTGTTCCAGCTGCGGCGTTTTCAGCCACCTGAAAATTATCAAGGGTTACGCTCGGGGCTTCGTTATCGTTGACCACGTAAATAACGACGTCTTGGACGATTTCATTGATCCCGTCCGAGCTGACCACTTGAATGGTGAATTGGCTTTGAGATTCAAAATTCAACTGTGAGGTCAAGGTAATTTCACCGGAATTCGAAATAGCGAAATTGTCACTGCCTGTACCGGCTAAAGTATATTGCACGGTGTCGCCATCGGGATCGGCAACCGTAATGTCGGCAACCACGGCACCTATTTCGGTGGTCTCACTGATGTTGGAGCCGTTGGCTTGCACGTCGTTTATCGATGCATTAACCGAAATTAAATTGTTGTGCGTCATCGCAAGCATGCTCGGTGCTTCGTTGACATCGTCCACTTCGATCGTTAGATCGTTGATTTGGATGTTGCCAAGATCATCGGTGACTACCAAGGTAATGTCTAAAGTTTCGTTGGTTTCATGATCCAAACCATCGATAAGCTGAATGGAATTTGTCTCAGGATTATAGACGACCTTGTCGCTGTCTTCTCCGGTTATCTCAAAGTTAATTTCATTTTCTCCCGGATTGGTTATCGATAGCGTAGCAACGGTGGTGTTGCTTTCGTTTTCTGTAACTGAGGTTGTGGCGACAACATCGACCTCTGGCGCACCGACCGATTCATCGGCAGCAGTTTCTTGTGCAACTTCGGTAACGTCTTCGACTACTTCCGTCTCTTCTTGTGTTTCGGTTTCAGTTTCAGTGGCTACTTCAATCTCTGTTCCTGTATCGATGTCTGTTGCAGTGGTTAATTGATCCGGGGCAACTGCTGAGGAGTTATCGGATATACCGCTTGAGTCTAAAGCACTCTCGTCTATTTCTGGTTCGCTATCAGTATCCGGTCCGGCATCCAAGGCATCGGTGTCAGGACTGGCATCGGCCTCGCTGCCGCCAGCTTCAGTTTCAGTTGTTCCAGCTTCATCTGATGATCCGGTATCTGAGCCAACTTCACTTTCGCTTTCACTTTCTGTAGTTTCCGAATCTGAGCCTGCGTCAGACCCTTCCTCACTTGAGCTGTCTGAAGAATCGTCTTCAGTCCCAGCATCATCACTGCTCTCAGACTCCTCGCTGCCTGAATCTTCAGATTCAGATTCTGAATCTGAGTCCTCAGAACTTTCTTCTTCGTTTGAATCTTCGCTTGATTCTTCTTCGCTTGACTCTTCTTCGCTGGATTCTTCCTCTGATTCTTCTTCGCTGGATTCCTCTTCAGATTCTTCCTCTGATTCTTCTTCTGACTCTTCTTCCTCTGATTCTTCTTCCTCAGACTCTTCTTCTTCGGATTCTTCTTCCTCTGATTCTTCTTCCTCAGACTCTTCTTCCTCTGATTCTCCTTCTTCGCTGGATTCTTCCTCTGACTCCTCTTCCTCTTCTTCAGGTGAGCCTTGAAGGCTTTGTTGCATAGAAAGTAACTGATCTGCGGTTAAAAGTGACACGTCTTCTACGTCTTCCAACGGATCGTCGACTACAACGATAAAGCCGTTACGAGTTAGTACGTATGTGCCGTCTTGATTCAAATTGGGTGTGACGCTCATCTCATCACCGTAAATAAAAGAAGCTTCGGTCGTATCGCCTTCACTATCGACAAAGACAATACCCCCTCTGATACCCACGGTCGCTGCGTTGGTTCTGATGATGGCCGGATTACTTTTGGTGACTTTACCGCCGACTAAACGCATTAAGCCTTTACTGGTGACGGTCAGGGAACCTTCGGCGGTTTCGGGGTTGTAAATAAAAGAGTCGAGGGTAACTGAAGAATTAGGTCCAACGGTAAAAGCCGTCCCGTCGATCAGCAGCATTTGCGCTTTTCCGTTCTCGTCGGTTTCAATCGTATGATTTTGGATGATTTTATAACCTTCATCCACGAGCCTACGCTCTTGCTCCAGAGTTAAATCAGTGGTGGTGGTGTCGACTGCGGCAGCGACTCCGATTCGTTCTTGCGCTCCGATTACTCCTGTGATTAAAAGTAACGCACTAAACAGTATGGTTGATGGTTTAGAGGGCGCAAGAAAATGTAAAACTTTCTTGCTCATAATCTTTCTATTATGACATTTTGTCATATTTTGCCCCAAAACTCCAATTTTCCCTTTTAGGAAGCTTTCATAAGCTAACTAAGACAGTTATTTTCAGGTATTTTTTTAATTAATCAACACCTGTGTTGAAATTAACGAGAACCACACCCAAGATGATAAAGGCCATACCCAGTGTAGTAATCGAATTGGGCATCTGACCGTATTTGATGGCGGCAAAGATATTGATTAAAACCAGCCCTACTCCGGACCAAATGGCATAGGTCACGGCAACTGGAATTTGTTTCAAAGTTAAGGAAATAAAGTAAAAAGATGCTGCGTAACTGACCGCGGTGATCACACTGGGTGTCAGGCGCGTAAACCCTTCGGTATCGCGTAAATATATTGTCCCAATCACTTCGGTGACGATAGCTATTGATAAAAATAAATAAGCAACAATAATACTCATATAAAGATAATATTACACAAATATGGAGTTTGTATGACAAAACATAACGCTTTAAGAATGCTGGGCAGATCAGGCAACCCAACGTTGAGCGATGCGACTTTTGCTGGGTTTGAAACATCCGGCGCTAAAACCATGTCTTTGCAAGGCACGGTCAATAAAGTCGGTATTCTGCTGGCCCTTGTGGTTGGCGGTGCTTTGTTCACTTGGAATCAATTCTATTCGACGGGTAGCGCTGGCTTTTTCATGCCGGTTGGTTTGTTTGGTGGCATGATCTTTGCGGTGATCACTATGTTTAGACCGACTCTGGCCATGTACACGGCTCCTATTTATGCGATTTTACAAGGCCTTTTCTTAGGCGGAATTTCAGCGGCGTTTGAAAGTATGTACCCGGGCATTGTTATCCAAGCCACGGGTCTTACCTTTGGAACCTTAGCTTCTTTATTGGTGCTTTATAAAACAGGCGTCATCAAACCCACGGAAAATTTCCGTCTAATGATCGTCTCGGCCACCATGGGGATTGCCGTCTTGTACGCCATCAGTTTTGTCATGAGTCTCTTTGGTTCCGGCATTGGGTTCATTCACTCCAACGGTTTATTCGGCATTGGTTTTAGTTTGTTCGTTGTCGGTATTGCAGCGATGAATTTGGTGTTGGACTTTGACTTCATTGAAGATGGCGCAGAACGCGGTGCGCCGAAATACATGGAATGGTTCGGTGCGTTCGCCTTAATGGTTACTTTGATCTGGCTGTACCTTGAAATGCTCAGATTGCTTGCGAAAATACGCAGCCGTTAATGGATCTCAATACGTTATTTTTCGGCGGTCTTATCGTCGTCTCTTTGGCTGTGTTTTTTTACTTGAGTCGTTTTCGAGCCTCGGCCAGTCAACGCAATCGTGAGAATAAAATAGATTGGACAAGTCGCCGTTACTGGTGGTATCGCTGGGTCTTCCTTGGTTTGGTGACCTTGGTGAGCGTTGCAGCGTTGGTTCGCATGCTTAGTTAATTGTCTATGCTTAGTTGCCTTTTGTGTGGCTTTTTAGCCTACCTTATCTGAGTGAACATAAAATCTGACGTCTTGATCGTTGGCAGCGGTGCAGCGGGTCTAACTTTAGCGCTGAATCTTGCCGATCATCGAAAAGTTACGTTGATCTCCAAAGAAACCCTCGTTGATAGCTCAACTTGGTACGCGCAAGGCGGTATTGCTGCGGTGTTAGCCAAAGAAGATACCGTTGAAAGTCACATTCAAGATACTTTAAAGGTGGGCGACGGCATTTGCGATGAGCAAGCGGTTCGCTTTACGATTGAAAACAGCAAAGCTGCAATCGAATGGTTGATCGACATGGGTGTTGAATTTACCCGCACGGCTGACGGGACCGATTACCATTTGACTCAAGAAGGCGGTCACAGTCAACGCCGGGTGATTCATTCCGATGACACCACAGGCCGAGAAATCTCTGATTCGTTGGCGCAACGAGTCAGACAACATCAAAACATTACCGTTTACGAAAAACACCTCGCTGTCGATTTGATTAAAGACGGGGAGCGTTGTCTGGGAGCGTATATTCTTGAAAGAGCAACGGGTTTGATTAAAACTTTTTCTGCCAGCCATACCGTTCTGGCTACTGGCGGAGCCAGTAAAGTCTATTTTTATACCAGCAACCCGGACGGAGCGAGCGGTGACGGTTATGCTTTAGCAGCACGCGCAGGGTGTCGTCTGGCAAACATGGAGTTCAACCAATTTCATCCCACCTGTCTTTATCATCCGCAGGCAAAATCTTTTTTACTCAGCGAAGCGCTTCGCGGTGAAGGGGCTATTTTGCGCCTCCCGGACGGTGAGGCTTTTATGGAGCGCTTTGATGTGCGGGGAGATTTGGCTTCCAGAGACATTGTCGCCCGGTCGATTGATTTCGAGATGAAGCGTTCTGGCTTAAACCACGTCATGCTGGATATGACTCATGCTGAGAAATCGGTGATCCAACAAAAGTTTCCGAGCATCTTTGAGACGTGCTTGTCTTTTGGTTACGACATGAGCAAAGTTCCTGTTCCGGTGGTCCCAGCAGCTCACTACACTTGCGGCGGGGTTATGGTAGATCTCTCCGGTAAAACCGATATTGACCGGCTCTACGCCATAGGCGAAGTTTCCTACACAGGTTTGCACGGAGCTAATCGCATGGCGTCTAATTCCCTGCTGGAATGCATTGTCTTTGGTAAAGCAGCAGCTGAAGTGATTTTAAACGATGATCCCATCGACCAGCCGGAACTGCCCTTGTGGGATAGCTCAATGGTGGTGGAATCGGACGAGAAAATTATTGTCAACCACAATTGGAACTTGGTCAGACGTTTGATGTGGGACTACGTTGGGATCGTGCGTTCCAATAAACGTTTAGCCAAAGCAGCTGCTGAACTAGCAGCTATCCAAGCAGAAGTGGAGGATTATTATTGGAACTTTTCAGTTACCTCAGATTTGATTGAGTTGCGAAACCTTACTCAAGTTGCCGAACATATAATTAAAAGCGCGCAGCTAAGAAAAGAGAGTCGCGGCTTGCACTTCTCTATAGATCATCCAAAAAAGATGAATCTCACTGAACCAACGGTAATTAAACCCTAAGTTAATCTTTGCTTCTTGATTCGTTGACCACCAATGGTCTGCCTTCGAAGTCTTTGTCATTCAATTCAGCAATTGCTTGCTCGCCACCATCAGCCATTTCAACAAACCCAAAACCTCTAGAGCGTTTTGAGAATTTGTCGATAATGATTTTAGCTGAAGTGACTGTACCGTATTGTGAAAAGAGTTCTTCGAGTTGATCTTCTGAGACCGACCAAGCGATGTTTCCTACGTAAATATTCATAAAATCCTAAAAGACGTTAGTGTACAGATGTTTCTACAACACGTCTTAATTAAATTGCGACAATTCTGAAAAATCTAAGCAAGCGAACAGGTCATGTCCATACCGCAGCACAAAGGTGATTTTATTTTGCCTTCGCAGCTGGTGCATTTGGAGATCTGTACTTCCCTGCCATCGTCTGTGATCAACACATCGTCAATCAAAGCTAAGTCACATTTAGCGCAGGAAGCATTGACTGCCATCCCGCATTTTGTACATTCATAAGTAGCCATGGATATTATTATATTAGAAAAAAGTCCATTCTTTTATATCAGATATAAAAAACTAATTTATTTCCGTCTAGATCTCTTACGTAAGCACCGTAAAAATTCTTTGTGCGCCTTCCTGGTTCGCCTTCATCGGTTGCGCCCAATGAAATGGCTTTTGCGTGTATAGCATCAACTTCTGCTTCAGAATTCATAAGAAATCCAGTCATGCTTCCGTTACCTATTGTCGCTTTTTCTCCATCGTAAGGTATAAAAACTGCAAACATCGAGTCCTCTCCTTTCAATACCCAAAACCAACTTCTATCATTTGGTGAAAAGGATAAAGTATCTAAGTTTTCAAACAGACCATCGTAAAAAGTCTTTGAGGCTTCTAAGTTATTAGTTCCAAGCGTCCTATAAGTTGCAATTTTTTTCATTAGCTCCCCTCTTTTTTGTGATTCAAAAGTATAAAAGATAGTTTTTGTAAAATGTATTTTTTTTAGCTATATTTTTGCAACAAGATAAATCAGAGGACGAAAAAATGGCTACAGTTTATATAACGTTTGAAATAGCAAAAGATTTTGAAGATTGGAAAGAGATTTTTGATGATGATCAAGAAAATCTCAATGAGAACGGCATTGAAACACTGGCTGTTGGATATGAATTAGATAATCCTTCCAAAGTAAGAATTGCTTTATCGGCGGAATCCTTGGAAGCAGTTCAAGAATTTATGCAAGGCAATAATGAAACCATAGAGGATTCAGGGCATATTATTGAGACGACTGTTTTTGAAGAATTTAGCGACTGATTAGTCCATGCCTTCAGAATTTCTGCCTCTAGGCTTTTTTGGAATTTTGATATTAGCCATTTTTGTTCCTTATTGGTTAAAGACAAAAGATTTAAAAAAAATCAGCTCAAAAGATCTTCCGCCTAATGGTGATTGGGCAAAATTATCAAGGGGGAATATTTATTATAGGTGGCACTATCCTGAACAAAAAAATGGCCAAACCATTATCATGGTCCATGGTTTTTCTACACCTAGCTTTGTTTGGAATGGACTTTTAAATGGGCTCTTAAAAAAAGGCTATTCCGTCTTAGTTTATGATCATTACGGCAGAGGATTTTCTGAAAGACCGAGAACCAAATACACTCTAGATTTTTATGTGGAAACTCTAAAAGAACTTATTGCTCATCAAAGTATTGATGAAAAGATTCATTTAGTCGGATATTCCATGGGCGGTCCTATTATTGGTGGATTTGCAGAGAAATACTCCGACCAAGTAAAAAGTTTATCTTTTATTGCTCCGGCTGGATTTGGAAAAGTGCAAACATCTTTTCCATTTTTTATGAAGATTCCTGGAGTAATCGAGTGGTCCATGCATGTTTTAGCGGATAGATTTTATGGCTCTGCTATCAGCTCTGAAACCACCCACAGCAGCGATCCTTTGTCTATAAACGAGGAAGAATTTCAACAGCTTTTTTCTTTTCAGGTGCAATTTAAGGGATTTCGTGAATCTTTAGCTTCAACGATGAGAAATTTTAATCTTTTCGATGCGCGGGAGATGTTTGAAAAGGTTGCGACAAAAAATATACCCTCAATTGCCATTTGGGGTGACAACGACGGAGTGGTTTCTTACAGGGGGGCAGAAACTTACTCAGAAATTTTTCATGAAGGAAAAGTCATAACAATCGAAAGCGGTACTCATGATATTACCTATCGACAACCGTCGGATGTTTTAGAAGCTATAAATATTTTTTTAGATTCACAAATACCTTAATTTGAGGCTTTACCTAGGCAACATGCCTTTAACTCTTATTAATTGTGTGGTTGTAGCCTCTCTTCTGTATTTTGAAATCTCTTGATATTCAGGATCGTTGTACCAACTTTCAGCAGCCTCTTCACTGGGGAAAGAAAAAATTATGACTCTTCCTTTAACATCATTATCTCCCTCTACATTTACTATATTGTCATCATATGTAATAAATTCTCCGCCGTGCTTTTTGAGAATTGGAAAGAAACCTTTTTCATAATTCCTGTAGTTATCTGCATCGTGAATTTGAAGATTGGCAATCATATAGACTTTTACATCGCTCATTTTTTACCTCTTTCATTAATAATTTATGAATCTAAATATTCTATAAGTGTCTTAACCTTTTTGGCACCACCAAAATAGTTTATCTCATCTCTGTCCATGGTCTTCAAGCTTTTTAGCATGCCAGCTTTTGAGGCTTCATAAGAATGTATTTCTTTGAGAGGAGCAAAGCTAACCCTGATGGTGAACAAAGAATAGTCATCGTGAACTTTACAAATGGTTTCTCTCTCGCTCCTTACAAACCAATTATCTGGATTACCAACTATTTCTGGCTCTTCTGTGAGGTGCAATCTATTTGTATCTGCATGGATAAGCCAATTTTCTCTTTCAAAAGGTTGCAGCAAGGGAGCCTTTTCAATGAATCTTCCTATATTGGCACCAATTTTCTCATTGAGGCTTTTAACAGGAGCATGAACATCATAAAGAGATTTGCCTATTTTATCTTGGACATTCCAATAACTTGGAGAGCACACAGATGCCGCCAACATCATTTGCTTTCCACTTGCCTCAATTAAACAAAGGTCATCAGGTACTAATAAAGATGTATCCGCGATAGGGTCCGGATAATCACACTTTTGGGTAGGTATGTGTTTTGCCAATATTTGCTGAGCTAGCAGAGAATCTTCTGTGGCAGCTACAACTTCATTGTAATTGTTGTTCAAAAGATTAAATTTATGCTCAAAAACTTCTTTTGAAATGGGCTGATTAAACCAGTTGTCTTCGTGAATTGGATTAAGACCAAGTCTGTATTTGGTGTAACCGTCACCCCAAGGAGGAGTGATAAATAAACTATTTCCAGCCAAGAGGTTTTAACTTTTCTTCGACAAACGAATTTGGCACGTCTTCTAGATGCGAACCAAGTGTGTCATTCCATCTATTAAGAAAACCAAATAGAGAAATAACAGCAACCATATCGGTAATTTGTTCCTTGCTAAAGTACTTTAATAAATTATCAAAGTGCTCTTGCTTTGCTTGGTTAGGCGTCTTCCCCGCAGCGAAGGCTAGATCAAGAATTGCCTTTTCTGAATCATCGTAATGGGAACTTTCCTGATATCTTAAAATATCGTTTATTTTTTCCTCGTTGACGCCGGCTTGGTGAGCTCCGTGAGATGTGTGTGCCTGACAATATTTACATCCAGAAGAGAGGCTTGAAGCTAAAGCAATGAGCTGCTTTGTGCCTGGGTCGATTTTTTGTGATGAGAAAATTGTTCCAGCAAGAGCAGCAAAGCTTTGATTCAACTCTGGGTTTATCGCCATGGATAAATGAGAATTGGGTAAATATCCCATGAAACCTTCAATTACTTTAAACAAATCTTCTTGATCAGAGAAATTATCTCTGGATTCCCCGCCTAAGAATGAGTAACTCATAAAACCTCCAATGATGTTTACAAAATATCTTATTTAGTTTGTTCGCTCAAGAAATCTACAATGGCTTCTGCGAAAATATCGTTCTTATCGCCAACAACCATGTGCGTAGCTTGTTGAATCTCAGCCAACTTAGCATGAGGCACGGCGTTGAGAAATTCCTCTTTTTCCTTGTTGGTTAAAATATCGCTCAAGGCGCCTTGGACAAGCAGAGTTGGCACGGTAATCCTCTTGGCAGAATTTTCTAATTGCTTAAAACGTTCTTCTCTAACTTCGCCCATCCCGGTCCTGTCTGTTAAAAAAAGAGGATCCCAGTGCCAGTAGTAACGACCGTCTTCCTTGAGTCGTAGATTTTTTTTGAGTCCGGATATATCCTTTGGTCTTTCTCTGTGTGGTAAATAACCTGAAACGGCATCTGCAGCCTCTTCCACTGAAGCAAAACCTTTCGCGCCAGAGCGCATGAATTCAACTATTCTATCCGAACCTTCATCGTTGGGACGCATGCCGATATCCACCATGATAAGGCCTGAGCAATGTTTACTTTCTTCTTCGTGGCCGGCTAAAGATAATGAGATCATGCCGCCAAGGGAGGCGCCCACTAAATTAGCCTTTTTTCCAAGTTGCTGGATGATTTTTACAAGGTCATCTCTATGGGCATCAAAAGTGTAATCGCCATTACTATCCCAAAAACTCTCACCGTGACCCCTCAAATCGTGTGCGATTACATAAAAACCTAAGTTAGCAATTTTTGCTGCAACGCCTTTCCATGAATGTCTTGTTTGCCCTCCTCCGTGTAACATGATTACAAGCGGATTCATGTTATCCCCCCACTCGGAGGCTATAATTTCTCTGTCTTCTGAAACTTTAAATACTCTATTCACTTAATTTTTATTTAAATAATTGAAGCAACCTTTTAAAGCCGGCGTCTTACTGGTAATGAGATTTATCTCGATTGATTTTAGGATTTGAGCGTGTTGGTCTTTGGGATGATTCGAGTATTGATCCAAAAATTTATTATCTTTAATAAGGTATGCAAGATCCGATACAAGGGACCCTCCGAGCAAAATTCTTCTCGGTAAATATGCTACCGAAACATCTTGCATAAACTGTATGAGATTATCGACAAAGCCGTAAATTATGAATTTTGCTTTGGGATTTCTTTTTTTAGCCAAAGAAACAATTTCCTCGGGAGATAATTTTTGCTTATATCTAGATTGATATGCTCTGCTTATGCTGGGTCCTGAAATTACATCTTCAAGAACTGAAAAATATTTTGACGGTCTTACTCCCAGATTATTTAAAAGTAATTTGCTATGAAGTTTTGTGTTTCCAATCTCTGTTGGTATGACTTTTCCATCGACAACAATAGCAAATCCTAGGCCTGTTCCTGGCCCGATCATTAAATCTACGTTGGACTTGGATTTTCCCTTTTTAATTTTTTTTAATTTCATTTCATCAATGGCATGACCAACTGCTTCCCAATCATTAAGAACTTGAGAATTGGCCAACTTAAACTTTCTGCCCAATAAATCTCCATCTATGATCACTTTTCTATTTGTCATTTCTATTCTGTTACCAAGCCTTGGACCGGCGGCAGCTATAACGGTATTTTTAATTTTGGGATTTGATAAAAGATTGCTCAAAGTTTTATTAATCTTTTGATCAGAAATATTTGAAAGAATGCTTTCTTCAGAGATGCCATTTTTATTTGCATAGGCATAGCGCATATTGGTACCACCAATGTCTACAACTAAAGAAGAGTATCTGCTCATTATTTAATAAGTCTTAATCTTGTTATCTTAGAGTTTTTTTACAAAGTCTTTAGGATCAAGCTGAGGAATCTTTTTGTTATCTCCTGTTGGAGTTCCTATGTAAAGATATCCTAGCACCTCCTGATTATCATCAAGCTCCAAGAAAGAACCAATTTCTTTATTCAAAGCGAATTTTCCAGTACGCCAAATCCCACCAAAACCAAGCGCATTGAGTGCTAAGAGAATATTTTGTCCAGCTGCAGCAGTAGAAAACATTTGCTCCAAAGCTGGCACCTTGGGATGTTCTTTTATGGATGAAACCAGGATGACTATCATTGGCGCTCGAAAAGGTGCTTGTCTATATTTCTCCAATACCTCATCTGAAACATCCTGCAGGTGCTGTTGGGCAAATTGTTCAAAAATATTTGATAGCTTTTCTAACCCTTCTCCTGAAACTTCAATAAATCTCGTTGGTCTAATCCAGCCATGATCAGGGGCTCTCAGAGCTGCCTCATAAACTAACTTCATTTGTTCAGCATTAGGGTGAGGTTCAATTAGTTGTCTGGGAGAATTTCTCTCAAGAATATTTGATAAAGCTTTGCTTTCCATTGATGTACTTCTTTTAAATAATTTGATTAACTATAAATTAACATATTAATTTATTGAAAAAATGAATATACCTAGAGATAAAACAGTTCAAGACTTATTTAAATGGCGAGTTGAGCAAACGCCTGACTTAGTGGCGCACAAGTTTCTTGATAGGGAAACTTCTTATAAAGAATTAGACCTGTTATCCAATAAAGTTGCGAATGGACTTATTAAAGAGGGCTGTAAGCCAGACGCGAGGGTTGCTTATTACGGAAAAAATTCAGATTATTTTTTTGAATTTTTGGTAGGCACAATGAAATCTGCAACGGTTGCTGTGGGTGTTAATTGGAGGCTTGCACCTCCGGAAGTAGTCTATGTCTTAAATGATTCTGAAAGCGAGGTCCTTTTTGTTGGAGAAGAATTCTATCCTGTTATCGAACAAATCAAGGATGAAATACCTAAGGTAAAAAAAATTATCGCAGTAGACGACAGTCACGAAACCTATGAAAGTTATATAGCGTGGCGAGACAGTCAGGGAGAAGCTGATCCTGGTATTTCAACTTCATTAGATGACGATATTATTCAGCTCTACACTTCGGGCACAACGGGTCATCCCAAAGGTGTTCAGCTTACCAATCAAAACTTTTCATCAGCCAACGATACTATCGAAGGCATAGTTCCCTTCGAAGAAGGTACGCCGAATTTGGTTTGTATGCCGGGGTACCATGTTGCCGGAACTAATTGGGGTATCTGGGGGCTAATTCACGGTTGCAAAAATATTATCATTGCTGATATTGATCCTGTCTTAATTTTGGAATTGATTGAAAAAGAAAAAATACGTTCTTCTCTTTTCGTTCCAGCAGTGATTCTATTTTTAGTCTCAATACCGCAAGCTGCTGAGACAGATTTCTCATCTCTTAAGTTTGTTCTTTACGGAGCCTCACCGATTGCTGATGACACTATTCTCAAAGCTCAAGAAATAATGAAATGTGATTTATTTCAGGTTTATGGTCTTACTGAGACTGCTGGCGCAATAACGATTCTAATGCCTGAAGATCATGATCCAAAAAAAGGAAAATTAAGATCCTGTGGAAAGGCTCTAAATAGCGTTGAAATTAAAGTTGTTGACGATGAAGGCAATGAAGTAAAAACCGGCGAGATTGGGGAAGTCATCTCCAAATCACCTTTGAATATGAAAGGTTATTGGAATAGACCAGATGCTACTGAGGAAGCCATAAAAGAAGGATGGTTTTATTCTGGCGATGCTGGTTTTTTTGACGATGAAGGTTATCTTTACATCCATGATCGGGTCAAAGATATGATTGTTTCTGGTGGAGAAAATATATACCCAGCAGAAGTAGAAAACGCCCTGATGAGTCATCCAGAAATTGTAGATGCTGCAGTTATTGGAGTGCCAGATGAAAAATGGGGTGAATCAGTAAAAGGCTTCGTGGTTTTACAACCGGATTCAAGTTTAGATGAGACTGAAATTATCTCGTATACAAGAACACAAATAGCTGGCTATAAATGTCCAAAGACTATTAATTTGATAGAGGCTTTACCGCGAAATCCCTCCGGCAAAATTCTGCGTAGAGAATTACGTGAGCCTTTTTGGGAAGGTAAAGATAGAATGGTTTCAGGAAATTAAACTTTTTATAGGAGATAAAAATGTTAAAACTTCATTTTGCACCAAACTCAAGAGCAGAGAGAATTCTTTGGCTTCTGGAAGAGCTAGAGCTACCTTATGAACTAAATGAAATGGCTTTTCATCCCAACGATCTTAAGTCGGATGAGCATAGAGCTAGGCATCCGCTTGGAAGAATTCCGGTTCTAGATGATGGGGATATCCAAATATGGGAATCCGGGGCTATTACTGAGTACATAATTGAGAAATACAAGAACGGAGGCTTGAAGCCAGATGTTCAATCAGAGCTTTTTCCACAATATCTCCAATGGTTTCATTATTGCGAGGGTATGATAATGCCGCCAATGAACACCATAGTTGTTCATACAGTTTTATTGCCGCCGGACAGAAGAGACGAGACTGTTCTTGGTCAAGCACAAAGACTTCTCACAAGAGCGCTTGAACCAATTAATGAAGCCCTAGAAGGCAAAGATTATCTAATAGGTGATTTTTCTGGAGCTGACATCATGCTCGGCCATTCTTGTTACATGTCAAACAGAATGGGTTGCGTAACCGATGAGATGAAAAATATAAAAGCCTATGTAGAGCGTTTGTCTTCTAGACCAGCTTTTTTGAAGATGACCGAGCACAGACCTTCCTAAAATGATCCAAAAGGAACAAGTCAGGGTCATTAAAGGCCTGCTCGATCATCTGGATAACAAAACTAACGTTAAAGCTGATGGCATGATTAAGAATCCAGCGGATACCTATACTTCAGAGGATAGGTTCCATAAGGAGTGGGATAATTTCTTTCTCAACCATCCACAGATTATTGGTTTTAGCGGAGATTTGCCGAATAAAGGATCTTTTATGACTGCCGATGATTTTGGCGTTCCTATCCTTGCAACTCGGGATAAAGATGGTGAATTTAAGTGTTTTGTAAACGTATGCACGCACAGAGGAGTAATTGTTGAGAGTCAAAGGCGAGGCGAAAAAGAAAAATTTTCTTGTCCTTTTCATGGCTGGACTTTCAATAATAAAGGCTCGTTGGTTGGCTACCCAAAGCCTGATCATTTCGGAGAGATAGATAAATCCTGTTATGGACTAAAAGAACTTCCATGCGCAGAGAAGCATGGTTTTTTATTCGTGCATCCAAATGAAAATGGTGTCATAAACACTGAAGACCTTTTGGGAGATCAACTTATAGAAGAAATGGAATCATGGGGGTTTAAGGATCTTATTCTTACTCAAGAAGAAGAATATGTGACTGATATGAATTGGAAGCTCGCTATCGATACTTTCGGAGAAACGTATCATTTTTCTACTCTGCATAAAGATACTTTATTTGAATCCTTTTATGGGAACGTTCAAATGTTTGACACCTTTAAAAGGAATGCAAGATTGAGTTTGTGCAAACGCCAAATAGAAGACTTAAGAACAACTCCTGAAAAAGATTGGGACGTCAGAGTTGGATCTCTCCCAGTTTATTTCCTTTTTCCAAACATAATAATAAATGTCTTAGAGGGTGGGATCATTGTTGTTAAAGAGTATCCTTTAGAAAATTCTCCTCATAAAAGTGTATCTAAGGTTTCTTTTTACTTTACCCCTGAGGCAGTTGGATACCTAGAAGAGATGAAAAACGGGGATGAAGAGAACTTTAATCCTTACATTGCTTTTGGGGAAATTATCAGAGACGAAGATTATGTGGCTGCCGCAGCTTCCCACAAAGGTTTGAGGTCAGGAAAAATAGATCATATTTTATTTGGTCAAAATGAGCCCGCTTTGCATCACTATCACAATACTTACAGGGAAGCATTGAACCTTAAGCCAATGCCTTTAATTAAATCAAAATAAAATAAAATAAAGTAATGTTCAAAAGTATTAACAAAAATACTTTAATTGCTGGATCATTTTTCTTTTGTGTTTTGTATGCGCTTTTTGTCATGCGCCCCTTCAGAAGCGCAATGGCTGCGCAAATAGGTACAAGTGATTTGACCTACTTCCTATTAATCGTTGTGTTGGTTATGTTGTTGGCAAATCCAATATATTCTCTTATCGTTTCGAGGGTAAAGGAATCAAGGCTTGTAACTTACATTTATGGTTTCTTTATCCTCAATCTTTTTTTATATGCTTTTATAAACAATCTCTATCCAGATAATTATCTTGTAGGCGTAAGTTTTTACATTTGGTACAACGTATTCAATTTTTTTGTTGTTTCAGTTTTTTGGGCCAAAACAGTTAATAGTTTTCAAACCGACGATAGTAAAAAATATTTTGGCATTATAAGCGCCTTCGGTTCGGCTGGAGCTTGGCTAGGCTCTCAATCAGTTTTACTTTTTCTGGCTGATTTGCCTGTTATTGCGATGCTGTGCGCTTCTGTTGGATTAATGTTGGGTATTGTTTTGTCTAATTTGTTAAACAGTGTTTCTAGCGATATCGTTAAGAAAGAAAATTCAGGATTTTTTACAGAGTTTTCAGAACAATTCATACAAATTAAATCTAATAAACTTGTCAGACAACTTTTGATTTATGCTTTTCTTTGGACGTGCCTAGCGACATCTCTTTATTTCTTCGGTCTAGAAATAATCAATAAGTATTCAACTGACGTTGTCGAACAAAGAAAGATTTTCTCTTTATCAGATTCTGTGGTGACGCCAATTTCCTTTATCGCACAATTGTTTTTAACTAGATTTTTCTTAGAAAATAGATTTTTTGGCATCAAGTTTGTCTTAATAGCCTATGGAGTATTGTTCTCCGTCGCTTTCTTTGCAATTTCAGGTTACATGGCTAACATCCTGCTCAGTTCTTCTGGAGTAATACTTTTTATTATTTTATCGGCTGTCATGAGACCCTTTGAATACGCAATCAATAAACCTGCAAGAGAAAGTGTCTACACAACACTGGAAAAATCTGAAAAATATAAATCGACTGTCTTTATAGATACTTTTACCAATAGATTTGGTGATGCCTCTGGCGGATTGTTATTCAATACTCTAATTGTTTTGGGATTGAGCTTATCTTTAGCGCCGATAGCAATTATTCCTTTAGCAATTTATTTGTCTATGCAAGGACGATCTATCGCTGCTAAATCTTCAATCTAAAATAATTTTAGTAAGGCCTGTCACCGACTATGGTTACTCTCTCAACTCTTCGAACATTAGGCCAATAGTCGGATGCAGCGTAGTGTTGGCATGCTCGATTATCCCAAAAAGCTATTGAGTTTGGCTCCCAGACAAATCGGCACTGATATTCAGGTATGGATGCTCTGGAATAGAGAAAGTTAAGCATTTTTTTAGATTCGTCAGGATCCCAGTCTTTAATGTATTGAGTAAACGCCCTATTGACGTAAATACTCTTTTGCTTGGTGTCTGGATGAGTTCTTATGACGGGATGCTCTGGATTTGGAAATTTTTTATTCACAGCTTCAATTTCTTCAACGGTTTTTCCTGCCTTAACTAAGCCCTTTCTGAAGTTGGCAAAATCATGGATGGCGACGGCTCCATCGAGCTTTTCTTTAACTTCATCTGAAAGATCTTCATAAGCTGCCCCCATATCTGCAAAAAGAGTGTCTCCTCCGTAATCAGGACATTCAATCATTCTTAAGACCGAGCCTAGAGAAGGCTCTTGCCTCCAAGTTACATCAGAGTGCCAAGTGTTTTCTTTGCCTCTGTTGTCTTTATCGTGAGTAATCTTCAGCACTTCTGGAAAACTTTCCTTTTGAGGAGCAAAAGGATGAATTTCGAGCGATCCAAAATTGCGAGCAAAGTTTAAATGCTCTTCCGTCGAGATCATCTGATCTCTAAAAAAAATAACTTTATAAGTTAGAAGAGCCTGGTAAATCATATCCAGCGTTGATTGGTTCAAATCTTCTCTTAAATCTATATCGAGCAGCTCTGCTCCAATCGCAGGCGATAATCTTTTTACTTTGAAAGGAAGTTTCTGATTTTCAAACTTCTCTGCTGAAAAACTGTTGTTCATAATCTCTTTTAAATTCTATCCAAGAAATTTTTAATTTAATAGGGATAGATTATAAAAATTAATTCAACAACTTTGCATTGTTAATCATGTCTTTTACTTTCTCTTCGACAATGAAAAGAGGAGGACTGCCATGATCCAAGAGAGCAGAGTGAAAGTCTTTAATATTGAACTTTTCGCCTAAGGCATCTTGAGCTCTTTTTCTTAGCTCAAGTATTTTTATCATACCGACTTTATAACTAAGCGCCTGAGCTGGCCATACAATATAACGTTCTATCTCAACTCTCACCTCAGTATCAGACATTCCAGTTTTTGCTTTCATGTACGCCATAGCTTTTTCACGAGTCCATTTTTTATAGTGCATTCCTGTATCTACAACCAATCTGACCGCTCTGAAAAGTTCACTTTGCAAAATACCTAATTCATCCAAAGGATTGTCAGCTAAACCAGCCTCCAAGGCGAGCTGTTCAGCATAGAGAGCCCATCCTTCTGAAAATGCCGAAGTTCGATAGCCAAATTTTCGATAATAAGTTAGATCTTCATTTTCTAAAGAATGGGCTATTTGGTGGTGATGACCTGGTATAGCCTCATGATAGGCAAGTGTTTTCATGCCGTACTTAGGGGTTTGTTTGATGTCGTACAAATTTGCATAAAAAACGCCCGGCCGACTTCCATCCAACGCAGGCGACCTGTAATATCCGCCCGCTGCGGTTTTTTCTGAGTACTCTGGAACTGCTTTAACGATAACTTTGGATTTCGGCATGGTGTGAAAATATTTTTCTAAAACAACGTATGCCTCATCAACCATTTCAGAATAATCTTTAATAGCAATCTGTTTTCTGTCAGGAGTATCGTCGTAGAGAAATTGCGGATCCTCATTTAACTCATTCATTAAAATACCCACAGACTTGTCTTGTTTATATCCTAATTGGGTCAGGATAGTTTTCATCCTCTTGCTGATTCGCTCTACTTCGCTAAGACCCATGTCGTGAATTTCTTGAGGCGAATAATCAGTAGTTGTATAAGTTCTTATTCTCAACTCATAATATTTATCTCCGCTTGGTTGAGACCATAGCCCATGATTATTATTTGCCTGCGCTTGAGTCGACACCAAATAATCTTTCATCAGCCTAAACGCTTTATCGATGCTTTGTCTGATTGCTTGTTTTAGGTTCTCTCGTAACTGAGTTTTCTGCTTTTCTGAAAAGTTTAAATCCTTAATTTTTCTATCAAATTCTGTATAGATAGGATGCTCCTCAAATGAGAAGTTTAGAAATTCATCAAGCTGGGCAATGACTCGTTCGTAAACAAATTTTGGCGCATAAAAGTCAATGGCTTTTTGGCCATTTAATTCATACAGATGTCCTTCAAAAACATTCTCAAATAATCTGACTCTGTCTATGTAAGCTTTTGCTTCTGATAAATTTCTAATTGGGTGAGTATCTGTCATGAATTCAACCATATCAATGTGAGCGCCACCTATCTGGTTGAGAACATAGTTATGGAAAGGGAAAGTCTCTAATCTCAGCAAGGTATTCTCAGTATCGAAAATAGCTATTTTTTTTGAAGCTCTTTGGATGCTGCTTAGATTTTCATCGTCATAAGATCTTAAAGTATCTAAAATCTTTCTTGCTTTCGCTTTGTTGCGATCTAATTGTTTCTGACTTGGAATGGTTAATTTTGAAGCATGACCGGTAAACCAATTGTATTTGTCAAAAATACCTATGTAAGTCATTGACTCAGGTGAATCAATTATTTCAAGAAAAGTTTCTTTGGCCAGAAAATGATCTATTGAAAAAGGCTTCATGAAAAAAAGATTTACTAAATAAATCGAAATTGCCAAAAGAGCCAATAAAATTAGTCGAAGCAGATATTTGAAAGCTAATTTAAATGTCATCTATATCAAATTTAATTAATAAGAGAATTTTTTCAAGATATCAGGAATATTTTTCTTAAAATTAAAGAACCCCTTATTTGAAAACTCCCAACAAAAAACGTCTTCTTCGCGAGTTATAAAGTTGATATCCGTATTATTTATTTTCTGAACCTCTCTTAAGTAATCCAGATTTTCACCAACAGACGGATAGACAACATCAAACGACTTATGTTGCTGTAACCTCTCCGGCGATTCCAAAGAAGAATTATCAAGATAAGTTTGCACATCGTTAAGAGCTTTCTTTTTAAAAGCCAATACTTTTTCATCTAATTCTATTTTTCTGTCAGCATTAGTTAACAGAATCAAATATATATTTTCATAGCTCTTATAGAGGTTTTCTCTCCCCTCAAGCCAAAGGTCATTTTCAAACATCACCAGAGTGTTATTTTTTTTTGTTTCATTGAATGTCAGGTCTAAAGGCTCTTTTAAATATTCTTTTTCTCCATTTAAGGATTCGGCAACAGTGTTCAATCCTTTTGGATGAAATCTACCGTCGGTAAATTTTGATATGTTTGATGGTCTAGCAATGTAGTGCTTGCCCTTTGTTTGGATGCCAGCAACCCACCGCCAACTGAGAGTGTTTGATGCTGCATCTCCATCCAATAAATATTTCATAAAGAATTCAGCCCCTAGCTGCCAAGGAAGGCCTAGGGTAAAAATCCAGATACTTGCGAACCACATTCTCGTATGGTTATGAAGGTAATTTTCTTCTTTTAATTCGTTGATCCAAAAATCAAAGCAATCAATCCCTGTATTGCCATTAATAGCTTTTTCATAAACGGTTTCATCGTATATCTCTACTCTTTCAGAAATAAAATCTTCCCAGACAGCTGGCCTTAATTCCAACCAACCTTTCCAATAAGTTCTCCAGTATATCTCTTGGATAAATTTTTCTATTTTTGCAAATGGGTAGAAATCTAATGACCTTTTTATCAGTTCTTGTTCAAGGATAAGTCTGTGGGTAATAAAAGGCGACAAACAAGAAACATTATCTCTTTTTTCAGGTCCGTAATCGTAATTTCTTAGTCCTTGATAGTCCAATAAATTATTAGAGACAAAATTTTCAGCAACTGAATTAGCTAATTTAAACAGGTTTTTAGTATTATCTTTTGCGTACATTTTGGCTTTCCATTCTTAAAAGTTCTGCCTTTTTTTTGATGCCACCTTTAGCGCTGTAGCCGCCTAAATTGCCATCAGATCTAACTACTCTATGACACGGGACTGTGGGCGCATACGGGTTCTTGGCACAAGCATTAGCAACTGCTCTTGCGGATTGAGGATGACCAATTGCAAGAGCGACTTCCTTGTAAGATCTGGTTTCGCCATAAGGAATTTTTTTTAATTCTTTCCAGACTTTCTTTTGAAATGATGTACCGATCATGAACTCTAGCTTAGCTTTTTTTTGCCTTACCGCTGATATAA
>OZSS01000339.1_pt1 | contig 22128 bp, 34 predicted proteins | sample 1779911 | NCBI WGS metagenome assembly OZSS01 (sample SAMEA2603589, study PRJEB24840) | metagenome | biome: Water; feature: Photic zone; material: Seawater sample | place: Mediterranean Sea | collected 2013-11-12 | depth 10 m
GGGCATATGACTGAAAAAGCCTCTCTTGTAGGACAATTTGCAAATGCGTACGTATTTAAAGTAAGTCCAAAAGCCTCAAAAATTGAAGTAAAGAAAGCAGTAGAAGAAGAATTCAAAGTAACTGTCAATAAAGTAAATATTCTTAACGTTAAAGGAAAGTTAAAAAGAAGCATGACAGCTAAAGGAAAAATTTCAAAAAAATCTAATTGGAAAAAGGCTTATGTCGCTTTGAAAGAAGGAGACAGAATAGAAATATCTCAAGATTAGTTATGGCAGTAATAAAGGCAAAACCCACCTCACCTGGAAGAAGATTTAGAAGCATTTCTTCTAATCCTGACTTACACAAAGGAAGATCTTATCAACCTTTGACAGAACCTAATCTAAAGTCTGGCGGTAGAAATAACGCTGGAAGAATTACTACCAGACACATCGGAGGTGGACATAAACATCACTATAGAATCATTGATTTTAAAAGGAACAAAGACAACATTCCTGCCAAGATCGAAAGATTAGAGTATGATCCAAATAGATCAGCCCATATTGCTTTAGCTTTATATGCAGACGGGGAGAGAAGATACGTTATTGCTCCTAAAAATATAAAAGTAGGAGACGAAATTATTTCAGGAAGTTCAGCTCCCATAAGTATCGGCAACTCTTTAGAATTAGATAACATTCCCGTTGGTACAACCATTCACTGTGTTGAGCTGAAGCCAAAAAAAGGAGCTCAAGTTGCTAGAAGTGCTGGATCCTCTGTCCAGTACGTTGCTAAAGATGCTGGGTATGCTTCTTTAAGATTAAAAAGTGGGGAGGTTCGAAAAGTGTTAACTTCTTGTAGGGCTACGATTGGAGAGGTTTCAAATTCAGAACACTCTCTAAAGTCAATTGGTAAAGCTGGAGCAAAAAGATGGATGGGTGTTCGTCCTACCGTAAGAGGAGTGGCTATGAATCCAGTAGATCATCCTCATGGTGGAGGTGAAGGAAGGACTTCAGGAGGTAGACATCCTGTTTCTCCTTGGGGAACTCCAACGAAAGGGTTTAGAACAAGAAATAACAAAAGAACTGACTCATTTATCATCAGAAGGAGGAAGAAGTAATGCCTAGATCAATTAAAAAAGGTCCTTTTGTAGATCACCATCTTTTAGACAAAGTTGTTAGAGCTTCTTCAAATAATGACAGGAAACCAATAAAAACTTGGTCTAGAAGGTCATTAATTATTCCTGAAATGGTTGGCTTAACAATTTCTGTCCATAACGGAAGGGACCACGTTCCTCTTTCCATTAAAGAAGATATGGTTGGACATAAACTAGGAGAATTCGTTCTCACAAGAACTTTCAAGATGCATTCTGGAGATAGGAAAACTTAAGATGAATGAAGTAAAAGCTAAATTAAGTCGTCTCCCAGTATCTAGCTTCAAAGTAAGATTACTTGCAGATCAAATTAGAGGAAAGTTTGTTTCAGAAGCTTTAGACATTCTCAATTTTAGTAAAAAATCTTCTTCTAAGAATCTAAAGAAACTTTTAGAGTCCGCAATAGCTAATGCAGAACATAACAATGGTTTAGATATTGATAATCTTTTTATATCTGAGATTTCAGTAGATGATGCTTTTTTGCTTAAAAGAATAAGGCCCAGAGCAAGAGGAAGGGCGGATAGAATTCAAAAAAGGTCATGTCATATTAATCTATCACTTAATACGAGAGGAATTTAAATGGGACAGAAAGTAAATCCAATTGGAATCAGGTTAGGCATTTCTAGAGACCATAATTCAGTTTGGTACGCAGAAAAAAATAAATACCAAAAACTACTTCTAAACGATTTCGTGGTTCGTGAGTTTTTAAAGAAACGACTAGATAATGCTTTCGTGAGTAAGATTGAAATCGAAAGACCTTCTGAGAGCGCTAAAGTTTCAATTCATACCTCTCGACCAGGGATGATAATTGGTAAAAAAGGCGAAGACATAGATAAGCTAAGAGCTGAACTATCTGAGCTTATGGAAGTTCCAGTAAGTCTAAATATCAAAGAAATTAGAAAACCCGATTTAGACGCTCAACTAGTTGCGGCCAACATAGCAGTGCAACTAGAAAAAAGGGCAATGTTTAGAAGAGTTATTAAAAGAGCGGCACAAAATTGCACAAGACAAGGTGCTTTAGGTGTAAAAGTGCGAGTTTCAGGTAGATTAGGTGGAGCTGAAATTGCTAGAGCTGAATGGCATAAGGAAGGAAGAGTGCCATTACATACCTTAAAAGCTGATATAGATTATGGTTTCGCTGAAGCAAAAACCACTTATGGAATAATCGGCGTTAAAGTTTGGATTTGTAGAGGCGAAGTCCAAAAGAAGAAGAATTCAATCACTGATTAATTATGTTTCAACCCAAGCGAACAAAATATAGAAAACAAATGAAAGGTAGAAATACCGGCCTTTCACAAAAATCTAATACGCTTGATTTTGGCGCTTTTGGCTTAAAAGCTACTTCAAGAGGTCAAATCACCTCAAGACAAATTGAAGCAGCGAGGAGAGCAATGACTAGGCATGTGAAGAGAGGAGCTCAAATTTGGATAAGAATTTTTCCAGACAAACCTATTACAAAAAAACCCTTAGAGGTAAGACAAGGAAAAGGAAAAGGCAATGTTGAGTATTATGTAGCTCCAATAAAACCTGGAAAAATTCTTTATGAAATGGAAGGAGTAGATGAGGAAGTTGCAAAAGAAGCTTTCGCTCTAGCTGCTGCAAAGCTTCCAATTGCCACAAAATTTATTGCAAGGAAATCAATCTAATGGCTAAAAAAAATATTGATAAAAGCTCGCAAGAATTGAAGAAGTTGAACAAGACATATTTCGATCTAAAGATGAAACATTCTAGTTCCGCTCTTAAAGAAACTCATAAGCTTTCTGAAGCTAGAAAAGATATAGCAAGAATTAAAACAAAAATTAACCAAGAAAAGAGGTCATTAAACAATGGGTGATGTTAAAAGAACAATGACCGGCTCAGTTATTAGTTTATCAGGAGATAAATCAAGAGTTGCTCTCATTCAAAGAACAGTAAAACATAAGTTGGTTGGAAAAATTATGAAACGTTCTTCTAAAATTAGGTTTCATGACGAGCAAAATTCTTCAAAGCTAGGCGACAAAGTAAAAATTAAAGAGACTAGGCCAATTTCTAAAACCAAGTCTTGGGAATTGGTTGAGATTGTGCAGTCTGCAAAAGGAGATGTTTCGTGATACAAGCTCAATCTAGGCTTTTAGTTGCAGACAATAGTGGCGCAAGAGAAGTTATGTGCATCAAAGTTCTTGGCGGATCCAAGAGAAGATATGCTCATGTTGGCGATGTTATTAAAGTTGCAATTAAAGAGGCGATTCCCACCGGAAGAGTAAAAAAAGGACAAGTTGCAGACGCAGTTATTGTTAGAACTAAAAAACATATAAAGCGAGAAGATGGATCGAGTATTAAATTTGATGACAATGCAGCTGTATTAATTAATGCTCAAAAACAACCAATTGGCACTCGTATTTTCGGACCGGTCTCTAGAGAACTTAGGTCTAAAGACTTTATGAAAATTATTTCTTTAGCTCCGGAGGTAATTTAATGAATAAGTTAAAAACAGGTGATGAAGTGATTATTATTTCTGGAAAGGACAAGGGAAAAACCGGAACTCTCACTAAATTTCTAGCAAAAGACAAATGCATTGTTATGGGGTTAAAAATAGTAAAAAAACATCAAAAACCCAATCCTCAGTTAAATATTGCAGGAGGAATAATAGAAAAAGAATCCCCGATTCACATTTCTAACGTTGCAATTTACAACAAGAAATTAAAAAAAGCAGATAAGGTAAAAATACATTCTGATGAAAAAGGAAAAAAGAGAATATTTAAATCTGACGGTAAAGAAATCAAATGAATACTTCAATGATTAAAAAAACTTTTTTGGAAGAAGCAATTCCAAATCTATTGAAAGATTTAAACCTCAAATCGCCTATGGCCGTGCCAAAAATAACTAAGGTCACATTAAACATGGGTCTTGGGCCCGATGCTATGAACGATAGGAAAGTTTTAGATGGAGCCATGGAGGAATTAAAATTAATTTCAGGCCAACAGCCCATAAAAACCTTAGCAAGAAAATCTGTTGCTAGTTTCAAATTAAGAGAGGGTTTTCCAATAGGTTGCAAAGTGACTTTGAGGGGAGAGAGAATGTATGAGTTTTTAGACAGATTATTGGGTATAGCTATTCCTAGAGAAAGAGATTTTAGAGGCCTAGATCCTAGATCATTTGACGGAAAGGGTAATTATTCCATTGGGATCAAAGAACACATAATTTTTCCTGAAATAGATTATGACAAGGTTCAAAAAATAAGAGGCTTAGATATCAGTATTTCAACTTCGGCAGAAACCGATGAAGCAGGTTTAAAACTTTTGTCTGCTTTAAAATTTCCATTTAAAACCTGAGGTAAACATGGCAAAAAAATCTATGATCGCACGTGAAAACAAAAGACTAAAAATGGTTGAGAAGTTTTCCAAAAAAAGATTTGAACTTAAATCTATCATAAATGACGTATCAAAATCAGAAGAAGAAAAAGATATAGCAATGAAAAAATTACAAAAACTACCTAGAGATGCGAGTCCAGTTAGACTTCAAAGAAGGTGCCAAATTACAGGAAGACCTCACGCGGTGTATAGGAAATTTGGATTATCTAGAAATAAACTTAGAGAGCTAGCCATGAAAGGCGATGTTCCTGGATTGGTAAAGGCAAGTTGGTAAAAATAAGGAGATTTATATGAGTTTACAAGATCCTATTTCAGACATGATTTCAAGAATTAAAAACGCTCAGTTGAGGGGGCATACAAAAGTTTCTTTTGGGTCTTCAAAACTTAAAAGAGCTATATGTGAAGTTTTGCTCGATGAAGGTTTCATCAAGAAATACGAAGTAACAGGAGATTTACCAAAACAAGAAATCGAGATAACTCTTAAGTACTTTGAGGACAAACCTGTAATCAAAGAATTTAATAGAGAAAGTAAACCCGGCTTAAGAAAATATTTTTCGAGCCAAGATATTCCGGCTATTAAAGGAGGATTAGGAATTGGGATTCTTACTACTTCTAAAGGAGTATTAACTGACAAACAAGCTAAGACTCAAAATATTGGCGGTGAGCTAATTTGTACAATTTTTTAATATGGCTAGAAACTCTAAAAGAAAAATTAATTTCACTGACGGTGTTAAAGCTGAAGTGAAAGGACAAGTTGTAACCTTTTCAGGAAAAAAAGGCGCTATGGATCTTAATGTTCATGAACAGGTTTCTATAGAGTCAAATGAGGAATCTATACTATTTTCTCCTAATATTGATTCTAAAGAATCAATTACATTGGCAAGTACTATGAGGTCTCTTGCTGAAAACATTATAGAAGGAGTTTCAAAAGGTTTTGAAAAAAAATTAGAAATTAACGGTGTCGGATATAGGGTAAAAGTTAGCGGTACTAAAATAGAACTTTCTCTGGGTTATTCCCACCCAGTTAATTATGATTTGCCTGAAGGTGTCTCTGCAGAAGCTCCATCTCAAACAGAGCTAGTTTTAACTTCCTCTAACAAACAACTTTTAGGAGATGTCGCTTCCAAAATTAGATCTTTTAGGCCTCCTGAGCCTTATAAAGGAAAGGGTGTTAAGTATTCTGATGAAAGAATAATAAGAAAGGAATCAAAGAAAGCGTAATTATTATGTCTAAGAAAATAGAATCAAGAAATAGAAGGACCAAAAAGTTAAGGGCTCACGCTATTAATTTAAAAACAAACAGGCTGACTGTTTTCAGATCTGGCAAACATATTTATGCACAAGTTTTTTCATTGGATGGCAAAGAAGTTTTGGTACAGGCTTCCACCTTGGATAAAGAAGTGGATTTAAAAAGTACCGGTAATGCTGATGCTGCTCTTAAGGTAGGAGAAGTAATAGGTAAAAGGGCTTTAGCCAAAGGAATAGAAAAAGTTGCGTTTGATAGATCAGGTTATAAATATCACGGTCGAATTAAATCTTTAGCTGAAGGAGCTAGATCTTCAGGATTAAAATTTTAGGTAAATTATGGAAGAAAATATTGAACAACAATCTGGCGAAGCATTAGAAGAAAAACTCGTAGGTGTTAACCGTGTTGCTAAAGTAGTTAAAGGCGGAAGAATCTTTGGATTTACTGCTTTAACTGTTGTGGGAGATGGGAAAGGTAAAGTTGGATTTGGAAGAGGGAAGGCTAGAGAGGTTCCTATTGCGATACAGAAAGCATTGGAAAATGCTAGACGGAATATTTCAAATATAGAGTTAAATGGCAACACGATCCATTATGCAGTCAAAGCTAGGCATGGATCAGCAACAGTATATATGCAACCTGCATCACCTGGGACAGGAATTATTGCCGGCGGTGCAATGAGAGCAGTTTTAGAGTTGGCAGGAGTAAAAGATGTATTGGCTAAATCATATGGTTCTACAAATCCAATTAACGTCGTAAGGGCAACATATAAAGGTTTAACTAGTATTGAATCTCCCGCCAAAGTAAGTTTAAGGAGATCAAAGTAAATGACTAAAAACGACAATCATACAATTAAGGTTAAACAAGTTAGAAGTTTGTCCGGCATAAGGGAGATTCATAAAAAATCTGTTAAGGGTTTGGGACTTAGAAAAATTAATCATGTCGTAGAAGTTAAGAATTCTCCAGAAAACTGGGGAATGATTAATAAAGTTAAACATGTTGTGAAAATCGTTGACTAATATGAGTTTAAATAAAATAAAATCAATTGAATCAAATAAATCTGCTAAGCGAATTGGAAGAGGTTCAGCTTCGGGTTCAGGTAAACCTTCTGGGAGAGGTCATAAAGGTCAAAAGGCTAGGTCTGGTGGGAAAGTGAGACCTGGTTTTGAGGGTGGGCAAATGCCTATTCAGCAAAGATTGCCTAAATTTGGATTCACCTCGAGACAGGCGCCTTTAAAATGTCATATCAAAGTAGGCGATTTAGAAAAAATTGGATCTGAAGAAATTGATATCGAATTATTAAAATCAAAAAAAATTATCAAAAATAAAATTACAGAAGTAAAAATTATATCTGGGGGAGAATTAACTAAGCCTTTAAAACTTAAAGGACTCAAAGTCTCAAAATCTGTAAAAGAATTGATAGCAAACAATGGCGGTGAAATAAATTAATATGGCTGCTTTAGGGTTCAAATCAGATGGGCTTAAGGAACTTTGGTCGAGACTAAGGTTTGTTCTATTAGCTATTATTATTTATAGGATTGGAACTCACATTCCAGTTCCTGGTATAGATCCTTTAAAAATTTCATCTCTTTTTGATCAAAATCAAGGAACGCTTCTTGGTTTATTTAACATGTTTTCAGGCGGAGCTTTAGAGAGAATGAGTATTATGGCTTTAAACGTAGTTCCATACATAACAGCAGCAATTGTTATGAACTTACTTGAAGCAACTACACCTAGCCTTAAAAAACTTTTCAGACAGGAAGGTGAATCGGGCAGAAGGAAAAGAACTGCTTATGTAAGGTTAGGCACCCTTGTACTTGCTATTTTTCAATCCACTGGATTTGCTATTGCTTTATCTTCACAAGGTATGGCTGTAACTCCAGGTTTAGGATTTATTATTACAGCTGTAATTTCTTTCGTAACAGGAACCATGTTCCTTGTATGGCTTGGAGAACAAGTTAACGAAAGAGGCATAGGAAATGGTATTTCTTTAATTATATTTGCGAGTATTGTATCTGGACTTCCTAGCGCCATAGGACAATCCTTTGAAGCGTCTAGGCAGGGAGAAATAAGTTTAATTTTACTTCTTCTGATTGCTTTATTCGCCATCTTAGCAATTGCTTTCATAGTTTGGATTGAAAGAGCTCAAAGAAGAATTACTGTGAATTATGCAAGACGTGCACCTAATCAAATGAACACGGGGCAGGCATCCCATTTGCCTCTTAAGGTAAATATGGCTGGAGTAATACCTGCAATTTTTGCGAGCAGCTTGGTTTTATTCCCTGCTTCTATGAGTTCTTGGTTTGGTCAAAATGATGGATTTGAATGGCTTCAGGAAGTTTCTTTGGCTTTAAGTCCTGGCCAGCCTTTGTATGTTGTAGTTTTTGCAGTATTAATTGCGTATTTTTGCTTTTTTTACACCGCTATCCAGTTTCCTGCGAAAGATATATCTGACAATCTAAAAAGATCAGGAGGTTTTTTACCAGGAATTAGGCCAGGCGATCACACTGTAGATTATATAGATAATGTTATGTCTAGATTAACTATATGGGGTTCAATGTATATGATTGTAATTTGTTTAGCTCCACAATTTTTAATTGTATCTGCAAATGCCCCTTTTTACCTCGGAGGAACTTCACTATTAATTGCTGTAGTAGTGGTAATGGACTTCATGGCTCAGGTACAATCACACCTTTTATCAAGCCAGTATCAATCTCTAATGAAGAAAGCAAACCTTAAAGGTTACAAAAGGTAATGTCATGAAAGTAAGAGCTTCAGTAAAGAAAATTTGTAAAGACTGCAAATTAATTAAAAGAAGAGGGGTTAATTATGTAATTTGCCCATCAGACCCAAAACATAAACAGAGACAAGGATAATGGCTAGAGTTGCAGGTATAAATATTCCAGACAGAAAGCAAACTTGGATTTCGCTTACTCATATTTATGGTATCGGTAGAACAACTGCATTAAAGATTTGTGCTTCTACCGGTATTAATTACGACACTAAAATCGAAGCTCTAAACGAAGAAGATATTGAAAAGCTAAGGAAGGCGGTTTCAGAATTCTTGGTAGAAGGAGATTTGAGAAGAGAAATTAGTACAAATATTAAAAGATTGATGGATCTTGGAACGAATAGAGGAATTAGACATAGAAAAAGACTTCCAGTCAGAGGTCAGCGAACTAAAACAAACGCTAGAACCAGAAAGGGACCAAGAAAACCAATTAGAAGATAGGTAATTAAATATGGTGAATAAAAATACAAAAACAAAAAAATCTAAAATGGTATCAAATGAAGGAGTAGCACATATTTTAGCTACTTTTAATAACACCATAATAAATATTACTGATAAACAAGGTAATACAATTGCGTGGTCTAGTTCAGGAGCTAACGGATTCAAAGGTTCCAGAAAAAGCACCCCTTTTGCCGCGCAAATTGCAGCCGGAAAGGCCGGAGAAGCAGCTAGGGCTTTAGGTATGACTACAGTTGAAGTGGAGGTCTCAGGCCCGGGTTCTGGAAGAGAATCTGCAGTAAGAGCTTTGAATGGTTGTGGCTTAAAAATTACCAAAATTTCCGATGTAACCCCAATTCCTCACAATGGATGTCGCCCCCCTAAAAAAAGGAGAGTGTAATAATGGCAAGATATATAGGTCCAAAAAATAAGCTTTCTAGAAGAGAAGGAACAGACTTATTTTTAAAAAGTGGTTATAGATCATATGATTCAAAAATAAGGTCAGAAAATCCTCCAGGAGCTCATGGCGCGAGAAGGACAAGACTTTCTGACTTTGGAGTTCAGTTGAGAGAAAAACAAAAAGTCAAAAGAATATATGGCGTACTGGAAAGACAATTTAGAAATTATTACAAACTAGCTGCTCGTCAAAAAGGAGAAACAGGAACAAATTTATTAGTATTCCTTGAATCTAGATTAGATAATTTAGTCTACAGAATGGGATTTGCCGCTACTAGATCTGAAGCAAGACAGTTAGTGGTTCATAAAGCTATTTTAGTAAATGATTCAATGGTGAATGTTCCTTCGTTTCTGGTACAAGAGGGAGATAAAATATCTCTCAGCGAAAAAGGAAAAAATCAAAAAAGAGTTGTTCAAGCAATGGACTTATTCACCACTCGCGAGACTTGCGATTGGATTACTGTCAATCACAAAGATTTTTCTGGAACGTTTGATGCACAGCCAACTAGAGAATTACTAAGCAATGAAATTAATGAAAATTACATTGTGGAGCTCTATTCAAGATAACAATTTAAACTGAGGTAAATATGACTGACAACTTTGATGCTATAAAAGATTTTCTCACCCCAAAAGAGATTTTAGTCGAGGAAATTGACATAAATCATTCAAAAATAATACTAGAACCTCTAGAAAGGGGATTTGGTCACACTTTAGGTAATGCCTTAAGGAGAATAATCCTTTCTTCTACCCCAGGAGCAGCTGTAGTTGAAGCAAAAATTGACGGAGTTTTGCATGATTATTCAACAATCGATGGAATAAAAGAAGATGTAATTAATATTCTATTAAATTTAAAAGGTATGAGTGTGAAACTTTTAGATCAAGAAGAAGCTGAAATGACAGTAGAAAAATCAGGTGCTGGAGATTTAACAGCTGGAGATTTTGATTTACCTGCAGGTGTAGAAGTTGTAAATCCAGATCATAAAATTGCGACATTGGCCGATAATGGAAAAATCAATATGACTATCAGAGTAAGAAAAGGAAGAGGCTATGTTCCTGTAGATAATACAGCGGCTCTTACGGGAGAAAATAAAGAAATCGGCTTGCTGAAACTCGATGCCTCTTATTCTCCGATTAAAACAGTCTCATATGAAGTAGACAACACAAGGGTAGAAAATAGAACTGACTTAGATAAATTAACTTTAGACGTTCAAACAAACGGCACAATTGATCCTGAAGAAATTTTAAGATTAGCTGCAACTATTCTTCAACGACAATTAATGGCATTTGCGGAATTAGGTTTCGAAACCGAAGAAGAAGAGGAAGACGAAACTCCACCGGTAGATCCGATTATGTTGAGACCCGTTGATGAACTTGAATTAACAGTAAGATCAGCAAACTGTCTTAAAGTAGAAAAAATACATTACATTGGCGATTTGGTTTCGAGGAGAGAATCCGACTTACTAAAAACGCCTAACTTAGGAAGAAAATCTTTGAACGAGATTAAAGACGTTCTTGCGGCTAGAGGTTTAGCCTTAGGATTAGAACTAGATAACTGGCCACCATCAAATATTGAAAATTAATGAGACACCTTAAAACCGGACGAAAATTCGGAAGAAATAGTGCTACTAGGAAGGCCTTATTCAAAGACCTTTCAATTTCTCTAATTGAACATGAGGCAATAAAAACGACTTTACCTAAAGCAAAAGAATTAAGAGGATTCTTAGAGCCTCTCATAACTCTTGCGAAAACTGATTCTCTTTCAAATAGAAGATTGGCTTTTTCTAAAATTAGAAATAAAAGTGCCGTAGGAAAGCTTTTTTCAGTTATAGGCCCAAGGTTTAAAGAACGTCCTGGAGGTTATTTGCGAATAATCAAGATGATGCCTAGAGCTGGAGACGCAGCTCCAATGGCATTTATAGAATTAGTAAGTAGAACTGAGCAAGAAAGCGAAGAGGAAGCCAAATAATTTTTTTATAAGAATTTAGCGGTATGAGAAATTTTAGATTTCTTAATGTCTTTTTTGGTTCCCTCAGCGATTATTTTTCCACCTCCCTTACCACCTTCAGGTCCAATATCTATTATCCAGTCTGAATTTTTTATAACATCTAGATTGTGTTCTATTACAACGATTGTATTGCCTTGAGACTTCAATTTTTCTAAAACTTTCAAAAGAAGAGATACGTCGTGAAAATGCAATCCTGTTGTCGGTTCGTCGAGAAGATATAAAGTTCTGCCAGTTGCTACCTTGGACAATTCTTTAGCTAATTTTACTCTTTGAGCCTCACCTCCCGATAAGGTAGTAGCTGATTGACCAAGTTTAATGTATCCAAGCCCTACATCGTTTAAAGTGGCAAGTTTTCGTTTAATTATAGGAACTGCATCAAAAAATTTTAGCGCTTGTTCAACCGTAAGATCTAAAACTTCAGAAATATTTTTTCCTTTGAATTTTACACTCAAAGTTTCTTCGTTATACCTAGCCCCATTACAAACATCACACTTTACGTAAACGTCTGGAAGAAAATGCATTTCTACTTTTATCATTCCATCTCCCTCACAGGCTTCACATCTACCTCCCTTTACGTTAAAACTAAAACGTCCAGGTTTGTATCCCCTTGATCTTGATTCTTGAGTCTCGGCAAAGATTTCTCTTATTGGTGTAAAAATTCCAGTGTAGGTAACTGGATTAGATCTGGGGGTTCTACCTATGGGGCTTTGGCTAATATCAATAATTTTATCAATATTATCGAGCCCTTCTATTTTTTTAAAAGGCTTTGTTGGATGATTAGATTTATTTAAATTATTATTTATTGCTGGGTACAAAGTTTGATTAATTAAAGTAGATTTTCCAGAGCCAGAAACGCCAGTTATACATATCAATTTTCCTAAAGGTAGTTTTAAATCTACGTTTTTTAGATTATTACCTGAACATCCAGAAATTTTAATTGATTCATTTGAATCAATTGAACCATTTTTCTTGATTTCTATTTTCTTTTTCCCAGAGATATATTCACCAGTTAAAGAATCTTTATTTTTGATTAATTTATTAAAAGTTCCGGAAAAACATACATCTCCACCATGTACTCCTGCTCCAGGACCAATGTCAATTATGTGATCGGCTGCTTCAATTGTTTCTTGATCGTGTTCTACCACCACCACAGTGTTACCTAAATCTCTCAATCTTTTTAGCGTAGCAAGCAGCTTAGAATTATCTCTTTGATGCAACCCAATAGATGGCTCATCTAAAATGTATGTTACACCAACGAGACCTGCTCCAATTTGGCTAGCAAGCCTTATTCTTTGTGCTTCTCCTCCACTCAAAGACTCTGCACTTCTCGATAAATTTAAATAATTTAATCCGACATCAACTAAAAAATTCAATCTTTCAATAATTTCTTTGACAATCTTTTCAGCGATTTTTCCTTTAGCTCCCTTAAGTTTTAGTTTCTTAAAAAAAATAAAAGCCTCTTCTATTGTTAATTCAGAAATATCAGGAAGAGAAAACTCTTCAATAAATACATTTCTTGCAGCTTCATTCAATCTAGTTCCATTACAAGAAGAACAAGGCTTTAACGTCATGAACTTTGCCATATCTTCCCTTATAAGTGAGGAGTCAGATTCCTGATATTTTCTTAAAATTCGGTTTAACACGCCTTCAAAAGGCCTTATTATCTCAATCCTCCTTCCTCTTTTTGAAGTGTAGCTAAAATCTACATCTTCACTGCCACTTCCTTCCAAAACTATCTTCTTTATATTTTCCGGTAAGTTTTCGAAAGGATCGTCCAATGAAAAATCGTAATGATTACTAACGCACCTTAGAAGGTAATGTCTATACATGTGATTTATATCCCAGCCCCTAATTGCTCCTTGATTTAGACTAAATTCTGGCTGCGATACAACCTTAAGCAAATCTATTTCCGCTTTAGTTCCCAATCCATCGCATGCCATACAAGCTCCAGAAGGGCTATTGAACGAAAATAATCTTGGTTCTAATTCAGGAATACTATATCCACATATGGAACATGCCATTTTAGTTGAGTAGGATTTCTTTTTGTTCGAATTTTCTGCAGAGACAACTTCAACAAGACCGTTTGTTTCTGCTAAACAGGTTTCAATTGACTGAACAATTCTTGATTTATTTTCAAGCTTTCCAGAAGTTCTATCAACGATAATACTTATGTTGTGTTTTTTATTTTTTTCGAGAGTTGGTAAATCTTGGATATCAAAAATTCTTCCATCAACGCTAAGACGCACAAACCCTTTTATTTTAAGTTCCTGAAATAAATTTAAATGTTCTCCTTTTTGCTCTTTTATTAATGGAGCCAGGATTAAGATTTTTTCGTCTTTAAAGTTTTCAAGAATATTTTTTGAAATTTGGTCTATGCTTTGACCTTCTAGAGAAATACCATGATCAGGACACTTAGGAGTTCCAGTTCTTGCAAAAAGCAATCTTAAGTAATCGTGAATCTCAGTTACTGTACCAACTGTTGATCTAGGATTATGAGAAGTTGATTTTTGTTCTATCGAAATTGCCGGCGATAAACCTTCGACCGTATCAACGTCTGGCTTATCCATCACTGAAAGAAATTGTCTTGCGTAAGCTGATAAAGATTCAACATACCTTCTTTGGCCCTCGGCATATAAAGTATCAAAAGCCAAAGATGATTTTCCAGATCCAGAGAGACCAGTTATTACAGTTAACTTATCTCTCGGTATTGAAATATCGATATTCTTAAGGTTGTGTTGTCTAGCGCCTTTTACATTTATGTACTTCATTTAATTGAATCTTCTTTAAACTTAGTATTTAATCAAACAATAATAATTATGACATTAATGTTGAGAAAAAAATGGCAAGTATAAATAAGGTTATATTACTTGGTAATCTTGGAGCAGATCCAGAAATGAGATATACAGCTGGCGGAGATGCAGTAGCTTCAATATCCATTGCTACATCAAGTTCTTGGAACGATAAACAATCTGGAGAAAAAAGAGAAAAAACTGAATGGCATAGGGTTGTATTTTTTCGAAGATTGGCTGAAGTAGTCGGTGAGTATATGAAAAAAGGATCTTCAATATATGTTGAAGGTCAATTACAAACAAATTCTTATGAGGACAAAAATACTGGAGAAAGAAAATTTTCCACTCAAATTGTTGCTAGAGAAATGCAGATGCTTGGATCAAGAAACAATGCTGATGGGCTGCAAGAGCCTTCTCAAGAAATACAGTCGCAAGAGCCCCCAACTTTTGATGATGAAATTCCATTTTAAGAGTATTTCTTAACTATTAAACTGGCATTTGTTCCGCCAAATCCAAAACTGTTTGACATGAAAGCTTTGAAGTCATTTTTTTTTGTATACTCCCTTGCAAGCTCTATGCCTGATGATTCGGTTATAGGAGAATCAATGTTTATGGATTCGGCAATATAGTTTTCTTTCATCATCAAAAGACTATATATGCATTCCAAAGCACCAGCTGCACCAAGAGCATGTCCTGTTTGAGATTTAGTAGATCCTACAATTGGAAGGGCATCTTTAAAAACTTCTTTGATTGATTCTAGCTCTACAGGGTCTCCGGTTGGAGTAGACGTTCCATGAGCATTTAAATAATCAACACTTTCTAAATTACTCATTATTAACGCATTACGCATGCAATTTATCGCTCCTTCACCTGAAGGAGCAACCATGTCGCCACCATCAGAGGTAGCAGAATATCCCACTATTTCTCCATAAATCTTCGCATCTCTTGATAAGGCATGACTTAGCTCTTCTAAAATTATCATTCCGCCTCCACCTGCTATAACAAAACCGTCTCTACCTTCATCAAATGGTCTTGAAGATTTCTCTGGATTCTCGTTATATTTGCTTGAAAGGGCACCCATCGCGTCGAACATCATAGATTGGGTCCAATGTTCGTCTTCACCCCCGCCAGCCAAGACTATGTCCTGATTATTAAGGATTATTTGCTCGTATGCGTTTCCTATACAATGTGCACTAGTTGAACAAGCTGAGGAAATAGAATAATTTATTCCTTTTATTCCTAAAAAAGTAGCGAGGCAAGCCGAGACAGTACTCCCCATAGTTTGTGTTACTCGGTAAGGACCTATTCTCTTTACGCCTTTGTTTCGTGAAATGTCGGCTGCTTCGACTTGACTTCTAGAGGAAGCTCCACCAGATCCAGCAATAATTCCTAGTCTTGTATTAAAGTTTTCTTTTTTTAAATTAGCATCATTAATAGCTTCCTCAGCGCTAACAAAAGAATAAGCTGCTGTTTCCCCCATAAATCTCAATAATTTTCTATCAATTAGTTCTGGCAATGAAATATCAATTGAACCAGCAATGTGGGAGCGCATGCCAAGTTCTTTATATTCTTCATTAAAAGAAATCCCTGATTTACCATCTTTAAGAGAGCTATTAACTTCTTTAACGTTCAAACCTATTGGAGAAACAGCGCCAATACCAGTTATGACAACTCTTCTTGGTTCCATTTAAAAATTTGAAGGATCTTTAAATAATCCAACCCTTAGATTTTTTGCTGTGTAAATTTCTTTGTTATCAACAAACATTTTCCCATCAGCAAAGCCAACAACTAATTTTTGCTTTCTAATTCTTTTAATACTGATTTCATATCTTACTAATTGTGCTTTCGGCAGCACTTGACCGAAAAATTTTACCTCGCCCGCTCCAAGGGCTCTACCAATTCCAGGATTTCCATCCCAAAGCAAGTAAAATCCTAAGAGTTGCCACATTGCGTCTAAACCTAAGCACCCAGGCATCACTGGGTCTCCTTTAAAATGGCACTTAAAAAACCATAAATCAGGGTTGATATCTAACTCCCCAATCAAAAGCCCATTCTCATAATCTCCTTCATTAGAATTTATCTTCAAAATTCTGTTTATCATAAGCATTTCGCTATTAGGAAGCTTCCCATTATCATCACCAAATAGACTGCCTTCTGAACAAAGCAAAAGCTTTTCATTATCGTAGCTACTTTCTTGAGTAAAATTACTCCCCATATTTGTATATTACAACATTTGAAAAGATTGCGAGTATTGTATTAATTAGATATTATTCACTCCTTTTTATAAATTGATATGACTTACGCGGTAATAGAAACAGGTGGTAAACAGCATAAAGTGGAAGAGGGTGAGATTATCACTATCGAGAAGCTCGATTTAGGTGAAGGCGAAAAAGTTGAATTCAGTGATGTTTTGGCTGTAAAAAATAATGACAAACTTGAAGTTGGCACACCATTTCTAGACGGAGCTAAGGTCACTGGTACTGTTTTATCCCAAGAAAAAGATAAGAAAATAGTTATTATTAAGATGAGAAGAAGACAGGATTATAGAAGTAAGCAAGGGCATCGACAAAAATTAACAAAAGTAAAAATAGATTCAATTAAAGTTTAACTATGGCTCATAAAAAAGCAGGTGGAAGCACCAGAAATGGTAGAGATTCGAACCCAAAATTTCTTGGGGTTAAGACCTATGGGGGTCAAAAGGTAACAGCTGGGTCAATTATAGTAAGACAAAGAGGCACAAAATTTCATCCTGGAGAAAATGTTGGGATTGGAAAGGATCACACATTGTTCGCAAAATGTGCAGGCGAAGTAGCTTTTGAAAAAAAAGGAAAAAATCCTAGACAATACGTCAACATTATAATTTCTGAGTAATCCCATGAGCTTCATCGATGAAGCATCCATTGAAATAGTTGCAGGAAGAGGTGGGAATGGCTGCCTAAGCTTTAGAAGAGAAAAATTCATTCCTCGTGGAGGTCCTGATGGCGGTGACGGAGGTCATGGTGGAAGTATTTACTTTCAAGCTGAAAAGTCCTTAACTACTTTGCAAGATTTTAAATTACAAACTAGGTATCAAGCAAAAAATGGTTCAAATGGACAGGGAAGAGATAAGCATGGAAAAGACGCTCAAAATCTCATTTTAAAGGTTCCAATTGGTACTCAGATAGTTAATGAAGACACAGATGAAATTATTTGTGATTTGACCACCTATGATGAAGCAATTGAAATTGCTGTTGGAGGCAAAGGAGGACTGGGAAATGCGCGTTTCAAATCTTCAACCAATAGGGCACCAAGGAAAACTACAGAAGGAACGAATGGAGAAAAGCTCTTTATCAAACTTGAATTGAAAGTCTTGGCAGATGTGGGTTTATTAGGCTTGCCTAATGCGGGAAAGTCTACTTTTATATCAGTAATTTCTTCGGCAAAACCTAAAATTGCAGATTATCCCTTTACAACCTTGAAGCCCAACTTAGGTGTTGTAAAAAATAATTACTCATCATTTGTTGTAGCAGATATTCCTGGTTTAATTCCAGGAGCATCGGATGGCATTGGTTTGGGCATAAAGTTTTTAAAGCACTTATCGAGAGTTAGATTACTTTTACATTTAGTCGACGTTAGTTCTTTTAACCAACAGGATCTTATAGAAGATATTTCAAATATTGAAAAAGAGCTTGAACTTTATGATTCTAATCTTTTCAAAATGGAAAGATGGATAGTTTTAAATAAAATTGATTTATGTGAAGAAAAAGCAAAAGACGTTTATAGTGATTTGGAAATTAAATATCCTGACAGAAGACTTTTTAGCATATCATCTGTTACGAACACCGGTATTGCTGAACTACTAAATGAGATATCTAAAAATTTCTTAATGCAGAAAGATAGTGAATAAAAAAATTGTAATAAAAATTGGATCTAGTTTAGTTGCATCAGAGTCAAATGTAGTCGAAGTAAATTTCATCAGAAAAATATCGTCTCAAATCAAAGAACTCATAAATTTAGGATATGAAATAATTTTAGTCTCGTCTGGCGCAATTGCATGTGGAATGAAGCTTTGGAAGCTTGATCAAAGGCCACAACAAATAGAAAAACTTCAAGCATTGTCTGCTGTTGGGCAAATTGATCTAATTAATGCGTATCAAAACGAACTAAAATCACATGGTCTATTTGCAGCACAAGTGCTCCTCAGTCATGAAGATTTTAAAGATAGTAAAAGATCAAATAATATTAAAAAAAGTATCATAAATATTTTAGCTCTTGGAGCAATTCCTATTATCAACGAAAATGATTCCGTATCGACAGAAGAAATAGAATTCGGGGACAACGATCAATTAAGTGGAGACGTTGCAAAGTTAATCGAAGGCCAACTTTTAATAATTCTTACAGATCAAGACGGAGTTTTCGATAAAGATCCAAATACAAGCGATAATGCAAAACTCATCAACAAGATTAGTTTTAATAACTTAGAAAAACTTGGTATCGAACTTGGAGAATCTGGAAAATTCGGCAGAGGAGGAATGAAAACCAAATTCTATGCTGCTAAAAACTTTTTAACATCAACAAATCAAATGTGGATAGCCAATGGAAGAGAAGAGCAGATTCTTTTAAAGATTATTGATAAAGAAAAAAGTGGAACTGAAATTAATTTGAACTAATAAGTTTTATATTCCTGTTGAGCTTTGATTTTTGCCTAGAAGCGCTATTTTTTGTAATAACTTTTTTATTGGCCATTTTGTCAATTAGTTTTTGAGCCTTTAAAAACAAATTTTTTGCTTGCTCTTGGTCTTTTGCCTCAATTGCTTGTTCAACTGACTTAATAGCTGTTCTAACGGAAGCCCTTTGTGAACTTTTCAATTCGTTTTTGACAATCGTCTGTCTTGCTCTCTTTTTAGCTGATTGAATATTTGCCATGGCGCGAAATGATGAGGTTTTTAGTATATTTTGTCAACGTATTTAAAATTTTTTTAAATAGATTAAATTAATCCTCTTTTTTGAAGCAACCTTTTTGGATCAGGATTTTTTCCGTTAAATTTAACGAATTGATCCATAAGATTTTTTGAATTTCCTGACGCATAGACAAATTCTTTGAGTTTTTTTCCAGAAGCTTTGTTAAAAAGACCTTTCTTTTCGAATACTTCAAAAGCAGAAGAATCGAGAACCTCAGACCACATATAACTATAATAATTTGAGGAATATCCTCCAGAAAAAATATGATTGAAATACGTACTTCCGTATCTGCTATCTATAGCATCTGGTTTTCCTAGAGATTTAAATAGATTTTTTTCGAATTTTTCAATATTAGATATCTTCTTTTTTTCTGAATGCCATGCAAGGTCAAGATAGGAAGCAACAAGATACTCAGTTGTTGCAAAACCCTGATTGAATTTTTGACACTTTTCATATTTTTTTAGAAGGCTTTTAGGTATTTTTTTTCCAGTTTTATAATGCAATGCAAACTCTTCGAGAACCTTTGGCGATCTGATCCAGTTTTCCATCATTTGAGAGGGAAATTCTACATAATCTCTTGGTACAGAAGTTCCTGATAAAGAAGGATAAGTTACATTAGACAACAATCCATGCAAACCATGACCAAATTCATGAAAAAGCGTAATTGCTTGTTCAAAGCTTAACAACGTGGTCTTAGCAGATTTTGATTTTGGAAAATTACATACATTTATTATGATTGGAAACTTTGAACCATTGTTTTTACTCTGATCTTGATAGCTAGTCATCCACGCGCCACCTTGTTTTGAAGGTCTTGCGTGGTAGTCAGTAAGAAAGATTCCAACAATTTTTTTGGATTTATTCAAAACTTTATATGCTTTGACATCCTCATGGTACTTAGGATAGTTGTTCAAAGGCACGAAAATTATCTCAAATAACCTTTCAGCAACTGCAAAGGCCGCCTTTTGAATATTTTCTAAAGATAAATATGGGCGCATTTCTTCTTCAGAATAATTAAACTTAGATTCTCTTACTTTTTCAGCATAAAACCACCAATCCCAAGGTTTCAATTTAAAATTATTCCCTTCAGCTTGAATAAGATTTTGAATTTCGTCTATTTCTTCTTTCGCTCTTAATTTTGCAGGCTTCCAAACGTTGTCTAAAAGATTTAAAACATTTTTTTTGTTTTCCGCCATCGAATTTTGTAAAGCTAAATCAGTGTGTGATTTAAAGCCAAGAAGATTCGCTTTTTTTTCTCTTAAATTAGAAATCTCTAAAAGAATTTTTTCATTGTTGTTCTGGTTATTATTTTTTCCTTTGTTTATATAACCTTTGTAAATTTCTTCTCTAAGATTTCTATTTTTTGAGAAAGTTAGAAAAGGGTAAAGATTTTCTCTAGTTGCCTTAAATAACCAGGCGCCTTTGTAATTTTCTTTTTCTGCTTGAAGTTTAGCTTGATTGACTAGGTCTTTCGGTAAGCCATCTAAATCAGTCTTGTCGTTTATAACTAGTTCAAATGCATTCGTTTCTTTGAGAGTATTCTGACCAAAATTTAAGGATAGAGATGATAGTTTTTGATTAATTTTTTTTAGCAAAGCTCTTTTCTTTGAGTCAAGACCAGAGCCATTTAGCATAAAATTATCGTAAGTAATTTTTACTAACCTTCGTTGTTCGTCGTTCAAGTCTTCATTAGATTCATAGACTTTTTTTACTTTTTTAAACAAAGACACATTTAAAGAAATACTGTCTCTATGTTTTGATAATAACGGAGTTACTTTGGCAGCTATTTTTTGGAGCTCATCAGATGAATCAGCAGATAAAACGTTAAAAAAAACTCTACTAACTTTTGATAAAAGTGAGCCAGCATTTTCTAGGGCATTAATAGTATTTCTGAAGGTTGGTTTTTCCTTATTTTTTAAAATAAGTTCGATTTCTGTTTTGTGATCGGCAATTGCTTTTTTGAAAGCTGGTAAGTAATGTTTTGGTTTAATTTCTTCGAATGGAGGAAGTCCAAATTTAGATTTAAAGTCTTTCGTGAGCGGATTGTTCATAAATCAATATTAAGAGATTTTTAAACTCATATCTAATCTATTTTCAAAAATAAGATTTATATATATCATTCAGAAATAATATGGTGGAGGCGGCGGGTATCGAACCCGCGTCCATCGATTCATCCCCTTCAGTTCTACATGTTTAGTTTCATCTATTATTTCTTTTTTATTTCTCCGATGAGCAGGATAAATAAAATATATTCTGTAAATTCTTTTTGAGAAAACTCCAGAAAAATTTTCTCAAGCAACCTATTTAGTGACTTTCTTTAACCTTAATAGGTGTCAGGCCAAGAAAGCTAGCCGAATTATGCGGCTAGTGCGTAGTTTGCTTTATTGCCAACTAAATGTTTCGTAACTAAATTTAACGAGATTGTTACCATCTCGACATGCCTTTCAGGTTCTCAAATAAATGTCTAATCCATTTCGCCCCCGTGGGCCGATATTTTAATGAATTTATTTCAAGTTACTAGGAAGATTGGTAATTTTTAATTTTTCTTTATCCCATTCCTTTTTTTTCAAAGACTGCCTTTTGTCATATTTTGTTTTTCCTTTTCCTAAAGAAATTTTTATTTTTATTAAATTTTCTTTCCAAAAAAGTTTAGTAGGCACACAAGTCAGGCCTTTTTCTTGCGTAGCTTTATAGATTTTCGCAAGTTCTGATTTAGTCAATAAAAGCTTTCTCGTTCTAATTGGGTCTACTTTATGAGTAACTTCGTTGAGAGGTTTAATATTCATTCCTATCAACCAGGCTTCGCCCTGTTTCATAAGCACGTAACTATCCTTCATGTCTGCCTGACTCGCGCGAATACCTTTTACTTCCCAGCCGTTCAAAGAAATACCTGCTTCAAAGTCTTCGGAGAGCTCAAAGTTGAATCTAGCTTGTCTGTTCTCAATTACTGGCCTTGAATTTATTTTTTTGTTTTTTGACATTAGATGAGTA
>OZSS01000340.1_pt1 | contig 22125 bp, 18 predicted proteins | sample 1779911 | NCBI WGS metagenome assembly OZSS01 (sample SAMEA2603589, study PRJEB24840) | metagenome | biome: Water; feature: Photic zone; material: Seawater sample | place: Mediterranean Sea | collected 2013-11-12 | depth 10 m
CAGTAGATTACCCATCCTATTGGGCGTGCTTTTCACAGTTTTAAATTTCACGTTTGATTTAATTGAGACGTTTGGCTGGGGTGGTAGGATTCGAACCTACGGTACACGCTACCAAAAAGCGTTGCCTTACCGCTTGGCTACACCCCAACTCTGAGCGCTTTTACGATGCTCGACGGCGTTGTTCAAGTTAAAAAAAGCAGAGCATAAGCGGTTTATTTACGTTCGATGGCCAGTGGGCTTAGAAGGGCACAACAAGGGACCTCGAGGCCCATATTCATCATTTAGGCAGTCCCTAGTACCGCAGCGCCGCAGGTTCTTGAAAGAATATAATTGGCCCGCGGCTCTTTAAATAAACATTATTCGCAGAGTTTTTTTATTGCTAAAGGACTAACAAGTTGAACACCTTAATTAACCATTGACATAAAAAACTGACTAATAGACAGTTTATCTGTTTGCGAGGCAGATCTGATTTGGGAACAAAAGCGGAATTAGAAACTGTGTTCCGCACCCTTTGATTTGATGTTATTCGAAAATTGCGGTTGATATTAACGGTAAACCAACATTTAATGTGATGGTAAATAAAAAATTTAGGGAGCGTAAAAATGAAAGATAAGTTTATCGAGCAGCAAGCTCAAAAGCTTACCGATGGATTGATAAATCGTCGTAAATTTATGACGTCTGTTTTGGCAACAGGGCTCACGGTACCTGCGGCACTGAGCCTAGCAACCAAAGCAGAAGCAGCTGCCCCCAAGAAAGGCGGAACATTCCGTTATGGTGTAGGGCATGGGTCAACAACTGACACTCTAGATTCAGGGACGTCAGAAAATCACTTTACTTTGGTCAATACCTATAACATCTCAAACCATCTGACCCATATCGATAGTGATGGTAAGCTGAAGGGCGACCTTGCAGAAAGTTATGAATCAAACGATGCTCAAACTTGGGTATTTAACCTGCACAAAGGGGTTGAATTCCACAATGGCAAGACTCTGACAGCAGATGACGTTCTGGCCTCTTATGAGCATCATGGCGGTGAAGGTTCAACTTCAGCTGCTAATGGGTTGCTGTCAGCCGTGAAATCAGTTCGAGCAGATGGGCCTAACAGAGTCGTGTTTGAGTTAGAAACTCCAAATGCAGACTTTCCATATATTGTAAGTGACTATCACATTTCTATCCGACCAGAGGGTGATATGACTTCTGGAGTCGGCACAGGCCCATATATTATAGATGACTGGGAGCCCGGCGTTCACAGCAAGTTAAACCGCAACCCGAACTACTTCAAATCCGATCGCGCGCATTTTGATCGTATCGAAATGACCTCAATCATGGATACAACTGCGCGCCAGAATGCGGTGATGAATGGTGATGTTGACTGTGCAGACAAGGTAGATTTAAAAACCGTTGCTCTGCTCGCACGCTCGCCCAATCTTGAAATCGATGAAACCACAGGGACTGGTCACTATACATTTCCCATGCGATTAGATGTTGTCCCATTTGATAATTACGATCTTAGAATGGCCCTAAAGCTTTCTGTTGATCGTCAAGAATTGGTTGATAAAATACTATTGGGACGCGGTGCAGTTGGCAATGATCACCCAATATCTGCCACTCAATCATACCATGCAAGTGGCTTGGAGCAACGAGAATATGATCCTGAAAAAGCGGCGTTCCATTACAAGAAGTCGGGTCATTCTGGTGCCATCCCTTTATCTGCAGCCGATGCGGCTTTTGCCGGCGCAATAGATGCCGCCCAGTTGATGGCAGCGTCTGCTGCTAAAGCTGGCATTAATATTGAGGTGATTCGCGAGCCAAATGACGGTTATTGGTCAAATGTTTGGAACAAAAAAGGCTGGTCAGCATGCTATTGGGGTGGTCGTCCAACACCAGACTGGATGTTTTCAGCTGCATATACAGCGGATACCGAGTGGAATGATACTGCATGGAAAACGACCGATGCTGCTATAAGGTTCAATAAACTGGTTGTTGAAGGTCGTGCAGAGCTTAACGAGGTACGTCGCGCAGAAATTTATGCAGAATGCCAAGCCTTGATCCGTGATGATGGTGGTTGCTTGTTGCCGATGTTCTACAACAACGTTTGGGCACGTAGTAAAAAAGTAGCGCATAGCGGAGAGCTTGCGGCGAACTGGAATACAGACGGTGCTAAACTTTGTGAGCGTTGGTGGTTCGCTTAATTTACATAATCGAGGGTGGTTCAGGTGTTTGGACCACCCCTGGTGTAAAATTTTTCTTAAATAAAGCTGCTTTCGGGTAGCACAGTTAAATCAAAAGGACTTGGCGGAGTGCATCCAGTTCTAGGCACGGTTTTGCAGCGTCTTGGGCTCGGCTTGCTCACGTTAATTGCCGTTTCAATTATAATATTTACATCGATTGAAATGCTCCCTGGGGATTTTGGACAAGTTGTTCTTGGTCAAGCCGCAACGAAAGATACAGTAGCAGCCTTTAGGCTGGAACTTGGACTAGATAAGCCTCCTCACCTTAGATATTTCGATTGGATTATCGGGGTTTTTCAAGGAGATCTTGGGACATCATTTTCTGGACGTGCTGCCAGCGGCCAGGATCGCTCTCGTGAAGTTGCTGACTTGATCGGTCCCCGATTGCAGAACACTCTTTTTTTGGGCGGGATCACGGCTTTGATTTCAGTGCCGTTGGCATTGGCGCTTGGCATCACTACTGCGCTGTATCGCAACTCTATTTATGATCGTTCGGTGAATGCGGCAACTCTCACTACCATTTCTTTTCCAGAGTTTTTTGTTGCTTATATACTGATACTTTTTCTATCTTCGCTCACCCAATGGTTACCATCGCTTGCTAATGTTGATTCTGACACGCCCTTAGCTGAAAGACTTCACCGAATTGTACTGCCGGTTTTAACGCTGACGCTTGTGATTATTGCGCATATGATGCGGATGACTCGTGCTGCAATCATTAATTTGCTAGCCAGCCCGTATATCCAGATGGCGCGCCTGTCAGGTGCCTCGCAAACAGAAATTATTATCAAGCATGCGCTGCCTAATGCCTGGGCGCCCATTGCCACTGTAATCGCATTTAATCTTGCGTATTTGGTGGTTGGAGTTGTGGTAGTTGAGGTCGTCTTTGTTTATCCTGGGATCGGCCAGCTGATGGTTGATGCTGTGACAACGCGTGATATCCCGGTTGTTCAAGGATGTGCTTTAATTTTCGCTGTAACCTACATTCTTCTTAATTTGACTGCTGACGTCATTGGGATTATTACCAATCCGCGCTTGTTACACCCAAAATGAAAAAGCCTGTTCAGACATATTCCGCGATTTCCGAGAGCACAAATTTTCACGAACGTCGAAGCTTGTGGCACAGGATAAAACTGGCTGCGCGCAAGTCACCCTACACTGCACGGTTCGGTGTGGTGGTTATCGTCCTATATGTCTTGGTGGCACTGTTCGCGCCACTTTTGGCCCCCTATGGCGAGGCAGAAGTTTTTCCGGCAGCTTACGAGCCATGGAGCTCAACCTATATCTTTGGTACTGACCAGATTGGCCGCGATATTTTCTCTCGTATGATTTATGGTGCACGCAACACGGTTGGGATCGCCGTGGCAACAACGGTTCTCTCATTTCTTATAGGCGGCAGTCTTGGTCTGGCGGCTGCCATTGATCGGCGTTGGATAGATCAGATATTGAGCCGTTCCGTTGATGTTTTGATGGCCATCCCAAGCCTAATATTCGCTTTGGTATTGCTGTCGATCTTTGGTTCAACAGTTTTGAACCTGATCATAATCATAGCGATACTGGATGCCACTCGTGTCTTTCGTTTGACAAGATCCGTAGCTATTAATGTAGTTGTGATGGATTATGTCGAAGCTGCAAGGTTGCGCGGAGAGGGTATAAGCTGGATCATGCGACGAGAAATTTTACCCAATATTCTGCCGCCATTGATTGCCGAGTTTGGCTTGCGATTTTGCTTTGTGTTCCTAACAATCGCCGCTCTGTCATTTTTGGGTGTTGGTATTCAGCCACCAACAGCCGATTGGGGATCTATGGTTCGCGAAAATGCTAATCTCTTGCAATTTGCTCAGTATGATCTTCGCTCTGGACTGACACCGCTACTTCCCGCGGCTGCAATTGCCCTGCTGACAGTGGCTGTTAATTTTGTGGTTGACTGGTTTTTACATAAGACAAGTGGACTTCGCGATGAGCAATAGAGATCAAAAAGGAAATGTCCTGCTCGACATAAAAGGCCTTCAAATCGATGGCTTCTCCGACGAAAAATGGCACGAAATTATTAAAGGAGTTGATCTCACTTTACGCCGTGGTGAGGTAATGGGCCTCATTGGAGAGTCGGGTGCTGGAAAGTCTACATTGGGTTTGGCCGCGATGGGCTACACCCAGCCTGGTTGCCGCATCACTGCGGGTGAAATTCTTTTTGACGGGTCTGATCTTGCGCAGCTGTCTGAAAGTGAAAAGCGCGGGCTTTGGGGCAACCGAATGACCTATGTTGCACAATCTGCCGCCGCCTCCTTCAACCCTGCGCATCGCTTGCTTGACCAGACAACCGCCTCGAGCATTCGCGCGAAGATTAAATCGCGCGCGGAAGCGCATTCAGATGCAAAAGCCTTATATAGTGCGTTAAATTTACCCGATGCTGATCATATTGGAGATCGATATCCGCATCAGGTTTCCGGCGGTCAATTGCAGCGCGTAATGACGGCTATGGCAATGTCGCCGCGCCCTGATTTGATCGTGTTTGACGAACCGACAACGGCGCTGGACGTCACCACGCAAGTGGAAGTTTTATCTTCGATGCGGGCGATTGTTGAAGAGTTTAACACCGCCGCTATTTACATCACGCATGATTTGGCCGTGGTGGCGCAAATGGCGGATGTGATCAAAGTGCTGCGCTATGGCGAAGAGGTAGAAGAGGCGAGCACACGGGTGATGTTAAGCGATCCCAAAGAGGCGTATACAAAATCGCTTTGGTCCGTGCGGGCGCTGGAGAAACCAGCCCAGAAACCCAGTGATACGTTGATGTCTTTGAAAGGAATCGACGCCAGTTATGGAACGATAAAGGTTTTGCACCAGGTGACTATCGAGGTGCCCCGCGGTTCAACCGTTGCGGTGGTGGGCGAATCCGGTTCAGGCAAATCAACAACGGCGCGGGTGATCACAGGATTGCTGCCCCAGCTTGCAGGCAGCATAGAGTTTAATGGCGAGGCTCTGCCCAAAAAACTGTCTGAACGCAGCAAAGATCAAAAGCGCCGTATTCAGATGATTTATCAAATGGCCGATACGGCGATGAACCCGCGGCAAACGGTGCGCGATATTATTGGCCGGCCGTTGGAGTTTTATCTGGGCATGCGCGGTGATAAAAAAGAGGCGCGTATCGTTGAATTGCTTGAGATGATCGAGCTGGATGCAAGCTTTCTAGCGCGTCTGCCGGGTGAGTTATCGGGGGGGCAGAAGCAGCGGATTTGTATCGCGCGGGCGCTGGCCGCAGAACCCGAATTTGTGATTTGCGATGAAGTTACCTCGGCTTTAGATCAGATCGTGCAAGAAGGTATTTTAAAGCTGTTGCTGCGGCTTCAAGATGAGCTTGGCCTGACCTATTTGTTCATCACGCATGATATTTCAACGGTGAAAGCCATCGCGGATCAAGTGGTGGTGATGAATCAGGGCGAAGTGGTCGAACAAGGCCTAAAAACCGATGTGTTCCAGCCGCCGCATCCCGACTATACAAATTTACTTTTGTCATCCGTGCCTGAAATGGACCCAGATTGGCTGACCAATCTCTCAAAGCAACGGGCCGAGGCTGCAAGTTGAAAAATGCCAAAGTCAGGGCCGTTTTAACGCAGATCGCGGGGCAGGCTTTCCGATAGGTCTTTTTCAAAGATCAATTCTTCATTTTCATAGGCCTCCAACCGTGCGGTTAGGTGAAAATGCGTCAGATCCGATGTCATATTTGCAAAGGTTTCCGTGCGCGTTACCCAGCCCTCACGGCTGTTTTCACAGGTCCAATGCGTGCGGGCGCTGGCGCAAAGTGGATCATCGGGGTGGATCGTCCACCATTCACGCGCGATGCTGCCATGGATTAAGCCATGTTCAAGATCGCGGGCGCTGCCAAAATCATCGATGATTTCCAAAGTGACCTCGCCCGTTTCCATATTTGTGATGTGCCGGCGGCTATTTTTTGGTGTACGCAACTGCGCGATCTTCCAAGGGTCTGCGGTTTCGGGTGGTAAAAACTGACGTTCATCTGCATCGCCGCTTTTGCGCAGCGGCAGGTCTATAGCTCCGCCTTTCAAGGTGATTTCAGCGGCCTCTGCTACGGGCCATAATAGCGGCCAGTAGCTGGTTGAAATGGCCACGCGGATGGCGTGGCCCTTGGGCACGCGATAGGCAATTTGATCCAAAGCCAGTTCAATGTCTATATCCGCGCCAGGAATTAAGGCCTCGGATTTCTCATGGCCGTTTCGGTGGGCCAGATTCAAGACACCATAGGTGATGCGGGTTGCCGCGCCATCCGGGTGAATATGGTTCAAACGTATCGCGATCTGCGCAGCGGGTTTGTCAGAGCTCAGGCGCAGCTGAAGCCTAGGGGCCCCGACAATATCCATCCGCTCTTGCAGGGGCCCTGACGTAAAACAGGCTGAAAAAGCATCATCGCCGCGTTGGTCCCCCGGCATTTCTGGGCCCAACCAGATGGCGCAATATTCCCCGGAGGCCGCGCCGCAGGTTTGGGGGGATTTAACCACTTCTGACAGGTCGGCAGCGTTCATATCCAAGCGATGGTCAGATTGCAGATATAAGATGTGATGCTGCAAGCTATCGGGCCAATTTGTTTCCGCGATCCAATGGCCGGCGCGGCTTGCATACCAGGTTTTTGGGCGCACGCCCTCCATAAGATAGGCGGTGTAATCTGGATCTTGTTCGATATTTTGATCCCGATTTTTCAACCAATGATCCCACCAGCGCAGTGCCTCTTGCAAAAAGCCAATCCGTGGTTCGGGCACAGCGAAATGCGGATATTTATGTACCCAGGGGCCCACGATGCCTTTCACCGGGGCGTGCAGATTTTCCACCAGATGCGACACGGTATTCTTATAGGCATCGCCCCAACCCCCTATCGCTAGGGTCGCCGCTTTAATCGCAGAATAGTTTTCACAGATTGAGCCATGTTTCCAATAGGCATCGCGGTTTTGATGGCGCAACCAAGTGATGGGCAGAAACGGTTCAGCCTCAAGCCGTTCGAGCCACAGTTGACGCCAGGCATCGCCCACCAAAGCAGGATCGGGCGGACGCGAAGAATAAGCCCACATTGTGGCGCCCCATCCTAGGTTTTCATTCAGCAAACAGCCCCCTTTGTAATGAATATCATCCGCATATCGATCGACGGTTGAGCATAAGGTGATGATCGCTTTCAGCGCCTCAGGCTGAAGGGCAGCCACTTGCAATGCATTGAAGCCGCCCCAGCTGATACCCATCATTCCCACCTCGCCGCTGCACCAGTTTTGGGCGGCCAACCAGTTGATGGTGGCAACGGCATCCTCAAGTTCTTGTTGGGTATATTCATCTTCCATCACGCCTTCGCTATCGCCATTGCCGCGCATATCCACGCGGATACAGGCATAGCCATGCTTTGCAAAATAGGGATGAGTCAGGCAGTCGCGCGCGGTTGTGCCATCGCGTTTGCGATAGGGAAGAAATTCCAAGATAGCGGGCACCGGATGCTGTTGCGCATTTTCGGGCATCCAAACCCGCGCCGAAAGCCGGCAGCCATCTGGCATGAAAATTTCCATATCCGGCAGTTCTTTGATTTCATATAATTGTGACATATCACTCACCTGTCTTGGAGATGTCGATTTGCTGTAGTAGGACTGTCGCGATGCAAGCGCGGTTTTGTCAAGAATAAAGCCTAAGATTGGATAGAATCGGGGCGCGGTGCGGGTTGAAAGTAAGCGGCAAAATGGTCCTAAGGTCACATCTTCTGTGCTGACGCGGCTGGTTTTTATATCAGCGCTCTTGGGCTTTATCGTAGGTTTCGGCGCACTTGTGCTGTTGATGCCGCCCGCGGTGCAAAGCTCGGAGATAAAGCAGCTGCCAAGCGATGCGGAGCGCGGCGCAAAGGTTTTTTATGCCTCTGGCTGTGGAAGTTGCCATAGCACACCAACCGCGGCCGGCGAGGCTTCATTGCAATTGGGGGGCGGGCAAAGCTTCTTCACGCCCTATGGCGTGTTTCGGGCGCCAAATATTTCAATGTCACAAAATTTCGGGATCGGCCGTTGGAACTTTACGGATTTCGAAACTGCAATGCGCCGCGGAATATCCCCTATGGGGGAGCATTATTTCCCGGCTTTTCCTTATACCGCCTACCAGCATATGACGCTCCAAGATGTTTCCGATCTTTGGATGTTCTGGCAAGGCCTACCCGCTGTTGAAACGGTATCACCCCCCCATGAGTTGCAATTTCCCTTTGGTTTCAGGCGGCTTGTGGGGCTTTGGAAATTATTTGTTGCAGCGCCAGATTGGCATCTGAAATCCCCATTGGATGCTGGGCAAGAACGCGGCCGATATCTGGTTGAGGCCTTGGGTCATTGCGCTGAATGTCATACGCCGCGCAATGCATTGGGAGGGCTGAGATCCACGCACTGGTTGGCAGGTGCTGAAAATCCCTCTGGAAAAGGGCGTATCCCCAATATTACGCCTGCGGCTTTGCAGTGGAGCCTTGAAGAGATTGCTGATTACCTTGAAACCGGTTTGACGCCTGATTTCGATGTTGTGGGGGGATCTATGGCCAAAGTGGTGGATAATCTTGCCAAATTGAGCCCCGAGGACCGATTGGCGATTGCCCAGTATCTAAAAGCCTTGCCATCAATTCCAACGCCTTGAAGAAATGCCGCTGGCAGCGCTGGCTTATGCTTTGCGTTGCGCCTTTCCGCGATATGTGCGGGTACCCCCGCGCCCAGCTTTTGACCGGCCCCGCGATTTAACAGCGGCTTCGCCGGCGGCCTCAATCGCCGATTGGCGGGCCAGCGGATCATCGGCAATTGCCAGATCAACCGCCTCTAAACGTTTCACCTCATCCCGCAACCGGGCCGCCTCTTCAAATTCAAGATTCTCGGCGGCCTTTCGCATATCCTTGCGCAAACCGTCCAAAACAGTTTGTAGATTACCCCCCGCTAAGGGCGTGTCAATCTGTGCGGTAATGCGCGATTGATCCGTATCGCCCTTGTAAAGCCCCGATAGAATATCTTCGACATTCTTTTTTACCGTTTGCGGTGTAATCCCATGAGCCGTGTTATAGGCCACTTGCTTCTCTCGGCGGCGATCGGTTTCGGCCAAGGCGCGTTCCATGCTGCCAGTAATTCTATCTGCATACATGATCACGCGACCTTGCGCGTTACGCGCGGCGCGGCCAATGGTTTGAACCAGCGACGTTTCCGAGCGTAAGAAGCCTTCTTTATCTGCATCTAAGATTGCCACCAGCCCACATTCGGGAATATCGAGCCCTTCGCGCAGCAGATTAATTCCGATCAAAACATCAAAGGCACCCAGCCGCAAATCGCGCAGAATTTCAATACGCTCAATCGTATCGATATCTGAATGCATATAACGCACTTTTATGCCGTGTTCATGCATGTATTCGGTCAGATCTTCAGCCATGCGCTTGGTCAGCGTGGTGACCAATGTGCGAAATCCATCATCCGTTACTTTGCGCACTTCATCCAGCAAATCATCCACTTGCATCTCAACGGGGCGGATTTCAATATTGGGATCAATCAACCCGGTGGGGCGAATGATTTGCTCGACAAACACGCCCCCTGTTTGCTCAAGCTCCCAAGAGGCGGGGGTGGCCGAAACATAGATGGTTTGCGGCCGCATTGCATTCCATTCTTCAAATTTAAGCGGCCTGTTATCCATGCAAGAGGGCAGTCGAAACCCATGCTCTGCCAGCGTAAATTTGCGCCGATAATCGCCCTTATACATCGCGCCAATCTGAGGCACGCTGACATGGCTTTCATCGGCAAAGACGATTGCATTATCGGGTATAAACTCAAACAAAGTGGGGGGAGGCTCGCCCGGCGCACGCCCAGTCAAATAGCGTGAATAATTTTCGATGCCGTTGCACACACCAGTGGCTTCCAGCATTTCGAGGTCAAAATTGGTTCTTTGTTCTAAACGCTGGGCTTCGAGCAATTTGCCTTCATTGACCAATTGATCAAGGCGCTGGCGCAGCTCGGTTTTGATGCTGATCAAAGCCTGTTGCATGGTGGGTTTTGGGGTTACGTAATGCGAATTGGCATAGATTCGGATCTGCTCAAAAGAATTGGTTTTTTCACCGGTCAGCGGATCAAATTCGGTGATATTTTCGAGCTCATCACCGAAAAAAGATAACCGCCAGGCGCGGTCTTCCAGATGCGCTGGAAATATTTCCAAACTGTCCCCTCGGACGCGAAAGGAACCGCGTTGGAAGGCTTGATCATTGCGCTTATATTGCTGCGCGACAAGGTCCGCCATCACTTGGCGTTGATTGTAATTTTCGCCGGCTTTGAGATCTTGCGTCATCGCACCATAGGTTTCGACCGACCCGATCCCATAGATACACGATACCGAAGCCACGATGATAACGTCATCCCTTTCCAGCAAAGCGCGGGTTGCAGAATGACGCATTCTGTCAATCTGTTCGTTTATTTGGCTTTCTTTTTCAATATAGGTATCCGAGCGTGCGACATAAGCTTCGGGTTGATAATAATCATAAAAGCTGACGAAATATTCGACTGAATTGTCGGGAAAAAAGCTTTTGAACTCTCCATACAGCTGCGCTGCAAGCGTTTTATTGGGCGCCAGAATAATCGCAGGCCGTTGGGTTTCTTCGATTAAACGGGCCATAGTATAGGTTTTACCGGTGCCTGTTGCGCCCAGTAGAACCTGATCGCGCTCTTGTCCTTGAATGCCCGCCGTCAGTTCGCGGATTGCGGTAGGTTGATCCCCCGCCTCCGAAAATTCTGACATCATTTCGAACCGCTTCCCCCCTTCAAGCTTGGGGCGGGCTTTTACCTCGCCGCTGATCTGTCCAATCTGCTCTTGGGTCATAAAAAAGGTTCCTTTGCTTGCCCTCTAACAATAGGCCCGCGGACCCAAAGGTCAAAGCGGTTTGGGCCATGATATCTATAAAATTAAGTGATTTTTGCGTTTTTCAAAACGCGCGCCGCGCGGAGTGAATTTGGACCCATCTTTTGCTTGTTTACCCACTGAAAATCACGCATAAGACAGGGGTTTTTTAGGAGAACAAGAATGTCTGCACGTATTTTCAAACCGGCCAAAACAGCGATGTCCTCTGGGCTTGCCCGCACACATGACTGGGTTCTTGAATATACGCAAAGCTCGGCGCGGGAAGTTGACCCTTTGATGGGCTGGACATCTAGCGCGGATACGCAATCGCAGGTCACTTTGCGGTTTGAGAATAAAGAGGCTGCTATCCAATATGCCAAGCAAAAAGCTTTGGCCTATGAAGTGATTGAACCCAAGACGCGCAAGGCCAATATCCGCGCGGGTGGATATGGCGAGAATTTTGCCACGACGCGGCGCGGCGCTTGGACGCACTAAGCGCAGAGCACTCAAAAAGGCGCTCATCGCATCCTGATTACGTTCTTTTTTTAACGTCTGATTGCCAGCCGCGGCTGCGGTCATGGTTTGTAAAGCGCTGAGACGCGAACCGTATTTTCGATAAAGAACGAAAGGCTGCGCGCTGGTCTCTTGCTTTGAAAGATCAATAATACTGACAATCGAATTGCGCAACGCGGCATGCTAAATATGGATATACTTGGATGATTGCTTGCTAAAAACGGTGGGTTTGATATTGAATTTGGTCAGAAAAGAAAGAAAAATTGATGAGTAAGCCCTGCATAATTTGCGTTGCGATTACGGGTTCGGTGCCACAGAAATCTGACAATCCGGCTGTGCCTATTTCCATCGAAGAGCAAGTGGAAAGCACGCAAGCAGCTTTTGAATTGGGCGCAAGTATCGCGCATTGCCATGTGCGTTTGCCTGATGGAACGCCAAGCTCGGATCCGGGCCGGTTTGCGCTGTTGATGGAGGGTATAAAAACCCATTGCCCCGGCATGATCGTTCAATTGTCAACCGGGGGGCGCTCTGGTGCGGGGCAGGAGCGCGGTGGGATGTTGCCGCTGCGCCCGGATATGGCGTCACTGACGGTGGGCTCGAATAACTTCCCGACGCGGGTTTATGAAAACCCTCCGGATTTGGTCGATTGGCTCTCTAGTGAGATGCTCGCATATAATATTAAACCAGAGATAGAAGCTTTCGATCTGTCTCATTTGTATCAAACCGCGAAGATGTTGGCCGATGGCCGCCTCGCGGCCAAACCCTATGTGCAATTCGTGATGGGGGTAAAAAATGCCATGCCCGCGGATAAAGACGTTTTTGACTATTATATAAAAACGGTAGGGCGTTTGATGCCAGATGTTGAATGGTGCGCGGCCGGTATCGGGGCGCAGCAAATCATTGTCAATGAATGGTCGATCGCCGCGGGCGGGCATGTGCGTACTGGGTTGGAAGATAATATCAAAATTGATCGTTCAACCTTAGCGCCTTCAAATGCGGCGCTTGTTGCGCGTGCGGTTGATCTTTGCTCGCGCTACGATCGTAAGCCCGCCACTGTGCACGAAGCGCGCGCATTGCTTGGGTTGCGGGCGGCCTGATACTTGATGGGTTTGAACCGGTGTCACATTTGGTTTGATCCATCGCTTGGAGAATAGAAAAATGCGTCACGGCGGCCAAATTCTGATCGACCAGTTAAAAATTCAAGGCGTAGACCGGGTGTTTTGTTTGCCCGGGGAAAGCTATCTGGCGGCGCTGGATGGATTGTTTGAAAGCGGTATTGAAACGATCATTGGGCGACAAGAGGGCGGCGTGGCGATGATGGCAGAAGCGCATGGTAAGTTAACCGGCAAGCCGGGCGTGGCCTTTGTGACGCGGGGCCCGGGCGCAACAAATGCATCCGCTGGGGTGCATATCGCGTTGCAAGATAGCACGCCGATGATTTTATTCGTGGGTCAGGTGGCCAGCGATCAGCGTGATCGTGAAGCCTTTCAAGAAGTGGATTATCGGCAGATGTTCGCGCCGCTTGCCAAATGGGTTGCCGAAATTGATCGCGTCGATCGTATTCCAGAATATATCAGCCGGGCATTTCACATGGCCGTCTCGGGGCGGCCCGGTCCGGTCGTGTTGGCCTTGCCCGAGGATATGCTGGCGCAGCAATGTGAGGTGTTGGATACAAAGCCAGCGCAACCTGCATACCAAGATGTGTCAGAGGCCTTTGTGCACAAGGTGCTGACACAGCTGCAGCGGGCAGAGAACCCAATCCTTATCGCCGGGGGCGGCGGGTGGAGCGCAAAAGCTGCCAAGGATCTGGCCTGCTTTGCCGCAGCGCTTCATCTGCCTGTGGCCACATCTTTTCGCTGCCAAGATTACATTGACAACCGCCACCCCAATTATGCCGGTGATTTGGGAATTGCCCCCAATCCCGCTTTGCTAAGCCGGGTGCAAAGCGCGGATTGCCTCCTGGTTCTGGGGGCGCGTATGGGTGAGATGACAACGGGCGGATATGAATTGTTAGAAATCCCAAATCCAAGCCAAACCATGATCCATATTCACAGTGATGCCAATGAGATTGGGCGCGTGTATCGCCCGCATTTGGGCCTTGCATGCGCGCCATCTCAATTCTTGGCGCAGGCGCTTAACACCTTGCATAGGCTGCCTGCTGCGCAGCAGGCGAGCCCCGAGCATAAGGACTATCTGGCCTGGCAGGCCCCATTCGCAACCCCGGGGGCTGTGCAATTAGAGCAGGTGATTTTGCATCTTTCTGCGACGCTTTCAGACGATGCTATTTTAACGAATGGGGCGGGCAATTACGCAGGCTGGCTGCACCGTTATTTCCGCTACAAAGCCTATCGCACGCAACTTGCGCCCACCTCTGGAAGCATGGGATATGGGCTGCCTGCGGCGGTTTCGGCAAAATTGGCGCATCCCGAGCGCACGGTTGTATGCCTTGCCGGCGATGGCTGTTTTCAAATGAGCATGCAAGAGTTTGGAACGGCGGTTCAATACGGCGCGAATATCATCGTGATTGTGGTGAATAACGGTGTTTATGGAACCATTCGAATGCACCAGCAGAAGACATATCCCGACCGCCCCTCGGGAACGGATATTCGCAATCCAGATTTTGCGGCTCTGGCCCGCTCATATGGAGGGTTTGGCGCAACGATCACCAAGACGGAACAATTTGCCGATGCGTTTGCCGCGGCCCTTGCTGCGAAAGCCCCCGCGATATTGGATGTGCAAACGGATCCGCGCGCCGTCACCACGCGCAGCTCAACCGCTTCCTAACGTTATTGCCGCGATGAGGGGTCTGACGCAGAGCTGCGGTTTTCAGAGCGATTGTTTACCGCAGCTTTGCTTTTAAACAATCGCCATAGGGTCCAGCCAATGGTGCCTCCAAAGAAAAGCACCGCGGAGGCGACCATTTCTACTCCGGCAGCTGAACTGACGCTGCGTTGGCTGAGCGCAAAGACAAGTAGCGCGAGCGCAAGGATGGATAGGATCAATCTAAAGATCAGCTCCTGGCGCGGCGGCGCGAATTTCGTCATGCGATATTTTCCTTTCGGGCGTATCGAACGGTTTCACTCGATAGATAGCGCGCGATCGCTGGATTTCGCGGATATTTTTATTTAGGCCGCTATCTGAGGCGATTAAAGCCGCTAAAAATTAAGCTCAACGTTGGGAAGCTCTAGCGTTTTGAGCAGATCGCGCAATTCTTGGCGGGCGGCAATATTTGACATGTTCAACTGCCGCACACCGGTATCTTTAAGATCAAGCAAGGTAAGCCCGCGCGGAAATAGCTCTCTGAAAATCACCCGTTCATTGAAACCGGGCGCAATCCGGAACCCGATCCGGTCGGCCAATTCTTCTAGGGCCCTGCTCATTTTTTGTTTATTGACCATTTGCTGCGCACCAACGCGATTGCGCAACACAATCCAGTCAATCGGCTTTAAGCCGGCCTGCGCGCGCAATTGCCGGGCATGCCAGACCATTTCCGAATAAACAGATGGGCCGGCGATGGTTTGCCCATCACTGCTGATATGCGCCAAAAGATCAAAATCGACAAAACTGTCATTCAGCGGGGTGATCAGTGTATCGGCAAGTGAATGGGCGACCTGACTTAAGCGTGTATGCGAACCTGGGCAATCTATCATGATAAAATCGCTGCCGGGCTCCATCTCAACGATCGCAGCTGACAATCTGTGATCATAGATGTTTTCATCTTCGGGTACGGCGGATTTTTCAATTTCAGGCAGGCTAAAATGTTGCGGGCTTGGGAAACTTAGCCCTGCCTCATCCTGATATTTTTTGCGGTTCAAGCAGTAGCGGGCAAATGTTTGTTGACGAAGATCCAGATCAAGCCCTGCAACCCGATGGCCCATGCGCGACAGAGCTGTCGCCAAATGCATCGTGACTGTTGACTTGCCAGCGCCGCCTTTTTCATTTCCGACAACAATGATATGTGCCACTTAGTGTATCTCGCCACGTTTTTTATAAGTGTTAGCCTATAAGCGCTGTCTAGCTCAAGGTGAAGCCTTATCAAAAGATTATCATGCAAAGAATTCAATTTAGCCGCAAAACAATGCAAGCTGGCAACGCTTTGATCCAAGCCTGATCGCTACATCGTACATTTTCATACAAACAAAGTTTATTGGCAAGCTTCTCGATGCGTTCCTGCTAATTTGGCTTACGGGTCTTTTGCGGGTGTCGGGGGCACCAGCGGAGGCTCTGCCTCGCTCGGAGCCAACTCTTCAAAGTCAAAATTATCCAAGCGGCGCGCCCGTCTTCCAGCTTTTTCCGAGCTGATTTTGATTTCAGACAGATCTTTTGCCGCTTGGCCGAAATGACGGTCAAGGTTTTCAACCCGCGTGCCTAATCGGTCAACATCCTGATACAGCAAACCCAATTCGCGGCGGATAGATCCTGCTTGCGCGCGCATGCGGGCATCTTTGAGAATGGCGCGCATTGTATTTAACGTGGCCATGCAGGTGGTCGGTGACACGATCCAAACGCGCGCTGCAAAGCTTTCACGCACCAAATCTGGGAAATTTGCGTGGATCTCAGCGTAAACCGCTTCTGACGGCAAAAACATCAGCGCACCATCCGCGGTTTCCCCCTCGATAATATATTTCTCGCTGATATCCCTGATATGTTTGCGCAGCGCTGTTCGAAATTGCCGCGCCGCTTCTGCCAAATCGGCCTCTGTGCTGGCCCGCCGCATCGCTTCATAGGCTTCTAAGGGAAATTTGCTGTCGATAGCGATTGGCCCGGGCGGGTTGGGGAGGTGAATGATACAATCTGCGCGCCGTCCGTTTGAGAGGGTAGCTTGCATCGTAAAACTATCTTGTGGCAAGGCTTTGATCACGATGTCATGCAATTGAATTTCACCAAATGCCCCGCGCGTTTGTTTGTTTGACAAAATATCCTGTAAACTCAAAACATCCCCCGAGAGCTTGGTGATGTTTTCTTGTGCTTTATCAATGGTGGCTAAACGCTGCTGCAGATCCCCCAAAGATTGGGCGGTCCGGCGGGCCGAGCCATGCATATTCTCAGAGAGCTGTTGCTGAACTTGTGCAAGGCGTTGCTCCATCAAGGCCAGCATGTTTGTCTGCGCCTTGGCATTGGCTTCTGACACATGGTGTAGCCCGCCTGATAACCGCTCTTGGCCGTCACTTAGGGCCTGCAATTGTTTGACCAAAAGGCCCATTTCTTGTTCTGCAAGCCTGTTTGACTGGCCGGATTTACGCGCGGCAGTCACCCACCAAATCAAGACCGCCAGCACCAGGCCAAGCACAAGAAAAACCATCGGATTGTTTGCAAGGAGAGGCGTGTTTTCCATTAGCTGCGCCCGAATAAGCGTTCGATATCGGCCAGTTTTAATTCTATATAGGTTGGCCGACCATGATTGCATTGGCCCGAAAGCGGCGTTTTTTCCATATCGCGCAGTAATGCATTCATTTCTTCGGGCCGCATTCTGCGCCCAGAGCGGATAGATCCATGGCAGGAAATCCGGCTCAGAATTTCTTCGATCTTGGTTTTGATTTTTTCGCTATTGCCCAGATCTTGCAGCTCGTCCACAAGATCCATGATTAGGGGTTTTGCACTCACGGGGCCCAAAATAGCCGGTGTTTCGCGCACTGCTATGGCGCTTCCCCCAAAGGCCTCAATGATCAGCCCCAGTTCGGCCAGCTCTTGGGAGCGTTGCAAAAGATCAGCGCATGTTTCAGCGGGAAGCTCAACAATATCTGGAATCAAAAGTGCTTGCGTGGCGACGCCGTTTTCCGCCATTTGAGCTTTCAGCTTTTCGTAAACAAGGCGTTCATGGGCCGCGTGTTGATCCACAATCACAAGGCCGTTTTGGGTTTGCGCAATGATGTAGTTCTCGTGAATTTGGCCTCTTGCCGCGCCCAAGGGAAAATGATCCTGTTCAGCACTTGGCTGGGGGTCTCCCGCGGTTGCGGGTATCTCTGGCTTTGCCTGCTGCGGCTCTTGCGCAACATATGAGGCGCTTGGTTCGGCAAATTCTGGGGATTGAAACCGATAGTTTTCAATTTTGCTTTTGGTGGACAGGGGTGGCATCTGATACGCGGACGCGCGGGGCTGGCCTGGTTGCAGCGCGTCAAGCGCTGCTGCTGCAACAGTGCTTGATGCCCGGTGTCCTTCCTCAGAAAGGGCGGTGCGCAGGCCCGAAACGATCAAACTGCGCGCTGCGGAAGGATCTCGAAAACGGACTTCTGATTTTGCAGGATGCACGTTGACATCGACCAAATGCGGATCGCAGGTGATGTTGAGTGCTACGGCCGGATGCCGATCGCGCGACAACACGTCAGAATAGGCCGCTCTTAACGCGCCATTCAACGTTTTATCGCGCACCGGGCGGCCATTGACGAAAATATATTGATTAATGGCGGCTCCGCGCGAATAGGTGGGCAATGCAGCATAGCCGGTTAAACGAAGTTGCTCGCGTTCGGTTTCGATGCGCAGCGCATTGTCGATAAACTCTTGGCCCAAGAGCTTTGACAATCGGTTTGCCAATGCCTCGAAATACGGGCCGTCTTCCGGGGCAAGCTGCAAGATCATCCGCGGCGCGCCTCCTGAGACATCCCGCAACACGAATCCGATCGCAGGCTCCGCCATGGCCAAGCGGCGAATAACATCGCTGATTGCTTGGGTTTCAGCGCGCTCGCTGCGCATAAACTTTAAGCGCGCCGGCGTGGCAAAGAAGAGATCACGCAGCTCGACCACGGTCCCCGCGCTGTGCGCTCCCGGTTTTACCGCTGATTGCACGCTTCCTGCAACGGTGATTTCGGCGCCCTCATGGCCCGCAGCGCGGCTGATAATGGAAAGCCTCCCAACGGCGCCCAATGATGGCAGGGCTTCGCCTCTGAACCCGAAACTTTCAATATTCAGCAGGTCACTTCCGTCAATTTTCGACGTGGCATGGCGGGATAGGGCTAAAGGCAGATCATCCGGAGCCATGCCGTGACCGTCATCAGTGATGCGGATCAGCGTTTTGCCTCCATCGGCAATATCAATGGAAATGCGCTGTGCTCCGGCATCAATAGCATTTTCTGCCAGCTCTTTGACTGCAGAGGCCGGACGCTCGACCACTTCGCCGGCTGCGATGCGGTTCACCGCGGCGTCGTCTAACTGCCGGATCAGGGGGCGTTCTTTGAAGATATGGGGTGACTGAGCTTGCATACCACAAGGTTTAGCATGAGTAGCGGCGATTCTTCTATCGGTAATCGCAAATTCCAAAACTTTGCTAAATTGCAAAATAGGGCCATTTTAACCGCTTATATGCAAAAGCTTTTTAAGCGTTAGACAGGTTTGTTTAAGTTTTGAGCTGCATAGTTTGCCGCATGATCGCCGGCCCAAGCACCGGTGGCTAGGCAGGCATTTATCAGATAACCCCCCGTCGGAGCTTCCCAATCCAACATTTCGCCAGCGCAAAATACACCAGGCAATCTATTGAGCATCAGGTCCGCATTGAGATCCTGCCATCGCACGCCGCCCGCTGTGGAAATTGCTTCATCCAAGGGAGCAAGCCCCGTATAAGCAAGCGGCAGGGCTTTGATCATGCGGGCCATCGCCGCGGGGTCGGTGGGCAATGGGCGGGCCAGTTCTTGCAGCAAAGCAATCTTAACCGGGGGTAGGCGCAAGGTTTTGCGTAAAAAATTTGAAAGGCTGTTTTTGCCTTTTGGCCGCTGCAATGCCGCCGAAATATGCGCAATCGTAAGATCAGGCGCAAGGTCGATAAACAGCTCTTGTCGCTCGCGGAGCACTGGGCTGAGCGTATAAATACCGCTGCCTTCTAAGCCCCGCTTGCTTAATATCACCTCGCCGCGGCTTTTATACCCCCTCGCTGACAGCGCCACGGACTTAATCGGCTGGCCATAGAGTTTCTGCATATAGGGTGACCAGGCCACCTGCAGTGCTGCGTTTGAGGGCTTAAAGGGTGCGCTTAATACGCCGTGCTGCGCCAGAATATCAACCCACTGCCCGTCAGAGCCCAGTTTTTTCCAACTGCCCCCGCCAAGCGCCAAAACCGCAACATCAGGGGTGATCTGCGCGGGTCCGCTGGGGGTTTCAAATCCAAAGCAGCCATCTTTGCTAAGCGTCTTCCACCGCGATTTCACACGCAGTTCAGCCCCTGCATCTTGAAGGCGCACCAGCCAGGCGCGCAAGAGAGGCGAGGCTTTCATCGCTTTTGGAAAGACGCGGCCAGAAGATCCGCTAAACACGTCGGCGCCCAGCGCATTCGCCCAGCGCATAACGTCGGCTGGTCCAAAATCATTGAGCATGGGGGCCAATTGCGCGCTGGCGCCATAATATTGGTTTTGAAAGATTGCGAGCGGCTCGTTTTTGGTCAGGTTCAATCCTGATTTTCCCGCCATAAGAAATTTTCGCCCGATAGAGGGTTTCGCGTCGAAAATTTGCACCTGCGCACCTTGCGCCAGCAAGCGCTCTGCTGCCATAATCCCTGCCGGTCCGGCCCCGATAATCAGCGCGGAATTGCTCATGCCTCCTTCCTTTCAGATAACCAATTGGATTATCAGATTAATGCAACGCGTCTCTTTTAGCATTCTGGGTAGTCTCCTTGGTTTATGTCGGCGGTGTTTAACGCTTTGCGCTTAGGGTCTAAGCCTATCCGAGCTCTTGATCCACCGGTATTTATCTTCGTTTAGCCTGTTTTGCGGCGCCTGCTTTTCTGAACAGCATTTCAACCTAGTTCCTTCATAGCGGGGCGTTAGAAAATAAAGGTTCAGCGATGACAGAGGATCCAATATGCCCTTTATGCGCGCGGCCAATCCCATCACACGCGCCGCAAAGCCTTCACCATTTGCTGCCCAAGCTGAAAGGCGGCAAAGGTGGCCCAACGGTTTTGTTGCATCATCAATGTCATAAAGAAATACATGCCTGCCTTAGCGAGGCCGAGCTTGCCCGCAATTATGCCGCCATTGAAAAATTGAAAACGCATCCCCGGCTGGCAAAATTTATTGTTTGGGTGGCGAAACGGCCGCCGGAGTTTTTATCCCGTACGCCCAAACGCCGCCGCTAAAACGTGCCTCAGCTGGCGTTGCACATCGCTTTTATCGCGGCCACATGGCTGGCTTGTGCTTTGCTGACCTTTTCTGCCATCCCATAGGCTGCGGCGATAAGCGTGTCTTTGGCGCATATTTGGTCGATCAACCCGGCATTCAATGCGTCTACGGCGGTCATTTTATGACCGGCCATTAAAATTAATTTGCTTCGTGCGGGCCCAATCAGTGCGCGCAATCTTTCCGGATCGCTAGGTTGTGGCAGAAACCCGCGCTCCATAACGGGGTAGAAGAATTTCGCTTCTGGAACGGCTAGGCGTAAATCGCAGGCCAAGGCCATACCAAACGCGCCGCCAGCCAAAGTGCCGTTTAAGGCTGCAATTGTCAGCGCCGGCAAATCGGCAATCGCGCTTGAAACGCGCTCCCAAATATCCGAGGTCGCCAATCCCAGCGCGGCTTGGTCTAGATCAGCGCCGGCGCTGAATGTTTTACCCGCGCCGGTTAGGATCAGAGCCTGCGCTGTTTGCGCCATCTGCACGATTTGCAAAATCTCCTCCAGCATGTCTTGCGTCAACGAATTGGCTTTATCGGGCCGATCCAAGGTTAAACGCCAAATAGCGCCGTCTTTGTGAAGCTGGATCATAGCAGGCCCAATTTTTGGCGAAGCGCGGTATCGCGCAGCGATAATTCCGTTCCCAAATAAGGGTCGGCGGCGCTGGTGCACATCCAAACAAGCGCTTTGGCGGGCCAATCTGCGGCAATATGCGCCGACCAGTCAAGCTGGCTGACAGGGTTAATACCGCTGGCTTTGATGTCTTTCTGCATTTGGGTTGCAACGGTTCCCGGTGATAACCCCATGCTTCGAATGCCGTGTTTGTGATGCTCTAAATGCAAAGATTCGGTCAGCATGGCGGCCCCAGCTTTTGACGCACAATAGCCGCTCCAGCCCTCTACCGCATGATGCGCCGCGCCCGAGCTCACGGTCAGGATCGTCCCTGCGCCTTGGGCCTGCATGATCGGCAGGGCCGCGCGGATGCCATGAAACACGCCTTTGAGATTGATATCGATCATTTGCGACCAATCTTGCGGGTCAACGCTGGCCAAAGCGCTGATTGGAGCAATCACACCCGCGTTATTGATCAAAATATCTAGCGAGGCGAACGTATTTACGTGGCCATCGATAGCTTGTTTGCAGTCATCTGAGAGGCCAACGTCTGAAAATACCGCGTTCACTTTCGTTCCAGTTTTTTCGATCGCTGCGATCGCGGATTGTAGTTCGTTTTCTATCTGGGTGGAGGTTTCATCAGACCCCGGTGCCGCTGTAATGGTTATCCCAGTAAGCCCTGCCTCAGCCATCGCGATCGCCATTTCTAGGCCGAGACCACGGCTCGCTCCCGTGATCAGCGCATTCCTGTTGTGGAGATGTAATGTCATAGGTTTCTCGTCCTGTGGTTTGAATAACTAGCGAAAGG
>OZSS01000341.1_pt1 | contig 22059 bp, 28 predicted proteins | sample 1779911 | NCBI WGS metagenome assembly OZSS01 (sample SAMEA2603589, study PRJEB24840) | metagenome | biome: Water; feature: Photic zone; material: Seawater sample | place: Mediterranean Sea | collected 2013-11-12 | depth 10 m
ATGAAATGAGCATAAGAACGATTTTATGTTTAAACACACTAATACAATTTATTGCTCTTTTATTAATGTTTCGACCACAAGTAAAAGCCTATTTTAGATTTTAAAAGAATATATAAATGAAGATAGTGGTTCTGTGGTGAAACGGATATCACACTTGCTACGGATTATGTCAAAACATTAATTTTCCCTCTAAAACCCTTATATGTAGTGCATTTTTTAAAAAATTTATAAAATTTTTTCGTACAATTTCTTTACAATATTGTACATTTAATCTTTATGAGGTTTTTAATAATTATATTTGCTACAGCATTTGTCTTAAGTTGTGCAAGATATGTTGAAACGAATGTTAGTTCATATAGTAATATGAATTACCCTTCTGGGGAAAAAATTTTTGTTCTCGCTTCTAATGAAGAACTTCAGAGTAGTATTGAATTTGAAAGGGTAAAAAAGAAAGTTGAAACTAATTTAATATACAAGGGTTATTCGATCACAAAAGTTATCAGCGATGCCGATTTAATAGCGTTTATTAATTTTGGAATTGGGGAGGGTCAAAATATTTCTTCATCAGTGAGTATGCCAGTCTATGGTCAAACGGGTATTTCAAGTAGTAATACCTTTGGCACAATTAACACATTTGGTAATACATCTACATACTCAGGAAGTACCTACTATACACCCTCATATGGAATTACTGGTTATCAAAACATACCAATGAATTATACAGTTTTTAATAGATATTTTGTTATGGATATATTTGAAAATAATAATACTAAAAAAGTTGGTGAAAAGATGTACGAAGTTAATTTAAATAGCACTGGATCTTCAGGATCTTTAAACTGTGTTATAGACGAAATGTTAACCTCATTATTTTCCACCTTTCCACAAGAAGTCAATGAAACTTTATCTCAAGAATTTGAAGAAGACTGTTAAGTTTTAATCTGAAAAACAATTTTTCGTACAGTAGTTTTTTCTATATGTAACCTCTGATTAGACCCTTTGTCAATTCTCGCCCAATAATTGACTTTGGAGGTTGGGTTGGGAAGTTTCCTCACCTAGCCATATCTTTAGATAAGAGCGGGCAAAACTCTCATCTTTAATCGTCACTGACTTCAACCCTTCATTTTGAAACGTAATTGTTCCTTGGGGGTTCCATTCTATCGTTGCTTTGCTGCCCTCTTGTAATGGTTGGATGACCTCTTCAAGGTATGTTTTCCATTCCTCGAGGTTTTGCTCGGTGACGTTTTGCTGGCGTTTGAGTTCCTTTAAAGACGAGTCAATCACACGCTCCTTGGTAATGTTACGTCTGTATTCAAACTCTAATTGAAATTTATTCTCCCATGAAAAGAACTTGGAGTCGGATAAGAGGCGAATGTCATATACTTTAAAGAATAAAACGGTCAATGTTCCCTCTCCAATTAGTTTCATTTCACTGGCCACCGATACATGGCAAAAAAGTAAAAGGATGGGGAGTATTTTTTTCATGAAAAATCAAGTCTTGGGTGCCAGTACTTTGGTTTTGTGTCTTCTATTTTTTTTTATTAGCGTAGTGCTTTCAATTTTAAACTCTACAAATCATTGTAATAAAATAATAACAAAAATTTAAATTTATTATAAGCAAGTAATTATTATAATTATTTAATTTATAAATTTTAGAAAAGGAGATTAACAATGCTTGGTGATAAAATTGGAACAATGACATTACAGGAAACTAATAAGCCAATAGTCTCTGGTAAATATGGTTTACCTGCTATGGACATTACTGCTGAAGGGAGCGGAACGATGCTAGGTCATGATGTTCAGTCTATTGGCTCATTTACAGCCGAAATGAGACCAGATGGTTCATGGGCAGGAAATGCCTATGCTGGGGTTGTAATGTGTGCAGAAGGTGTCGCCACATATAAAGCTACGGGTGTCGGAAACCAGAGGAAAGATGGAGGCACTTCTTTTAGAGGCGGCGCTATATTCGAAACCACATCTGAAGCGTTATCTGAACTGAATGGTAAATTTTACGCATTTACTTACGAAGCCGATGCAGATGGCAAAGCAGTTTGGGAACTTTACCCCTTTAACTAGAGGTTTGAAGATTTCACACCTCTGCAACACTAAGGGTGGAGGAAACACAACGTTGTTCCCTCCCCCCGACAAACAACCTCTACTGATTAATCCCTTTTGTTCGCTAATGTAAGCCCTTGCTTCCCGCATATATTGAAAAGCTCGGGAATATCTTTGTCCCTTCATGTTCACCTATGCTTGAAATAAGACATAGCGATTGCCCTTTACATCTTTCATCTTTCGTTTAGTTATACTTCCCATTATATCCCTTCTTCATTCGTTGCCCGTAATGGCTCCGTAATGAGTTTCGTAGGATTAAGTACAACGATTGAATTATGGTGATATACTTAGATTAAGGTTCTGTGGTGAAACGGATATCACACTTGACTACGGATCAAGAATTCAGGGTTCGAATCCTTGCAGAACCGCCAATTTAAACTTTTAAATTATCAATTAATCTAACTTTACCTTTATAGATTGCATAAAAAAGTCTGGCTTGAGGCACAGTACCTACAAAACTTAAGTCAGTATCATTTCTAAATTCAAAATAATCAAACTTATCAATATCTTGTAATTTCATAAAATCATTTGCTTTTTGGTTAGCTGTTTCAATGTCTAAAGATCCTTCAAGAGAGCCTATAAAATTTTTAACTTTTTTATGAAAATCTACAAAATCTTGAGTTTGCTTTTTACTTAGTTTTTCATTTCTTGATGAATAAGCTATTCCCTCTTCGTGTCTTTGTGTTGGGACAGAAACTAAGTCTAAAGATTTGTATTTTCCTTCAATAAATTTCTCTATGATCTTTAGTTGCTGATAATCTTTTTCGCCAAAATAAACTTTATTACTTTTTATAATTGAAAAAAATTTATCAAGAACAGTGATAACACCGTCAAAGTGTCCTCTTCTAAATTTATCACAAAGAATATCTTTAAAATATTTATTACTTAGTAGTGTTTCATCATTTTTAAATATTTCTTCAGATGAGGGTTCAAATAGTATGTCTACCTCATTGTCTGTGCAGAAATCATAGTCAAAACCTTTATTCCTTGGATAGGTTTCAAAATCCTCTTTACTACTAAATTGTTTTTCATTAACAAAAATACTAACAATAGTTTTGTGATTATCTTTTTTTGATTGCTTGATTAATTCACCATGTCCTTTGTGAAGAGCTCCCATTGTTGGCACATAACCAATTGAATATTTTCGATTTTGATAAGCGCTCAAATAGGACTGCAAATTAGAAATATCTTTAATTATCAGCATAATTTGTTTTTATTTATTGACTTCATATCAATAATTGTTAAATGTAGGAACCTATTTTTTAGGTGTAATAATAATGAAAAGAACATATCAACCCAGCCAATTAGTTAGAAAAAGAAGACACGGTTTTCGCTCTAGAATGGCAACTGTTGGCGGTCGTAAAGTTATTAATGCAAGAAGAGCTAAAGGTCGATCTAGACTATCAGCCTAATTATTGAGACTCCCAACTCTAAAAAAATCATCCGAATTTTCTCAAATTAGAAATAAAGGTCACTACTTTAAAAGTTCATATTTTAATGGTTATATTCTCCATGATGCTAATTTAGAGTCTTTTCTAGTTGGTATCATTGCCAGTAAAAAGCTTGGAAATGCCGTTGAAAGGAATAGAGCTAAAAGAAGAACCAGAGAAGCAATTCGTACAAGCAGTCTTATAAATACATTAAATCAAGTTAAATTTGTGTTAATACTAAAAAAAACAGTTTTGAAAGTACCTTTTATTGATTTAAAACAAGATATTGAAAAATTCATATCATATGAAAAATAATATTAAAAAACTCTGGAAGATACTTTTTATTGCTCCTATAAAAATCTATCAATTATTTATATCACCTATGTTACCCAACACTTGTAGACATCTTCCGACATGCTCTCAGTATACAATTGAAGCCATTCAAGAATTTGGTGTTTTAAAAGGGATAACAAAAGGAACTCTTCGAATTATAAAATGTAACCCTTTAGGTTCATCGGGGTACGATCCTGTAAGAAAATAATATGGAAAATCAAAAAAACTTATTTTTAGCAATTATTATTTCCATGGCAATCATTTTTGGCTTTCAATTACTAGTGCCTCAACCGGAGAGAACACCAATTACTGAAGAACAAACAAATAGTGAAAGCTTAGTTGATCTTAGTATTCAAAAATCTTCAACTACTGTTTTAGCTGAGAGGAATGAAGTAATAAATGAAACAGGAAGAGTAAACTTTGATAATTCAAAGATTAAAGGTTCTATTAATTTAAATGGTGGGCTAATTGATGATTTAATCTTGGAAGAATTTAGAGAAACTCTAGATCCAACTTCTGACTTAATTGAATTTTTAAACCCCTTAGGATCTGATAATGCTTATTATTTAGATACTGGATGGGTAAGTTCCGATAGTACAATTGAGTTGCCTGATAGTACTAGTATTTGGAGTGCTGATAAAAACTCTATAGGTATTAATGATCCTGTAAAGCTCACTTGGACAAGTGATCAGAATATTACTTTTGAGAAAATAATTTCTCTTGATGAAGACTATTTGTTTAGTGTCGATCAAAGAGTAATTAATAATTCTGGGCTTTCTTTTGATCTCTATCCATATGGTTTATCGAAAAGACAGGGTATTCCTGAAATGCAAAATTTTTTTATTTTACATGAAGGACCTCTGTCAATAACTGACAGTGTTTTGAAAGAATATGACTACGATGATTTAAAAGACGATAAAAAGATTAAACATCCCTCAATAGGTGGGTGGATCGGAATGACAGATAAATATTGGCAAACAGCAATCATTCCTAATCAAAACGAACCCGTTCAACAGACATATAGTTATAGCTTTGTTGACAACGTAGATAACTTTCAAACAGATATTGTTGGGCAAAAAATTGCTGTTTCAAACAATGCAAGCATTTCACATAATTTTATGATTTTTGCTGGACCTAAAATTGTAAAAGTTATCGATAAATATATGGAAGAATATGGCGTTCAAGAGTTTGATCGTTCAGTGGACTTTGGTTGGTTTTATTTTTTAACTAAGCCAATCTTTCATACATTAGAATTTATATTTGGATATGTTGGAAATTTTGGTTGGTCAATTATCATATTTACAATTCTAATGAGAATTTGTTTTTTTCCTCTTGCACAACAATCCTTTAAATCAATGGCCAAAATGAAAAAACTTGCTCCTGAAATGCAAAGACTAAAAGAACAATATGGTGATGATAGAGCTGGAATGCAAAAAGAAATGATGGCTTTGTATAAGAAAGAGAAGGCAAACCCTATTGCTGGGTGTTTACCAATTCTTTTACAAATACCAGTATTTTTTGCCCTATATAAAGTTTTATTTGTAACTATAGAGATGAGGCATGCTCCTTTTATAGGATGGATACACGATTTATCTGCCCCAGATCCTGCAGGAATATTGGTGCTCTTTGGATTTGTAGATTGGAATGTTCCAGGAATATTACAAATTCTAAATGTTGGTATTTGGCCAATTTTAATGGGTATCTCTATGTATATTCAATTTAAACTAAACCCTGCTCCAGTAGACAAGATGCAAGCAAAAATTTTTGGTTTATTGCCAATCGTATTTACTTTTATTTTAGGTGGCTTTGCGGCAGGGCTAGTTATTTATTGGACAACAAATAATGTTTTATCAATGGCCCAACAATACATCATACAAAGAAAAATTATGAAGAGTTAATGAGCCTTGTCTCAAATTACTTTAAAAAACAAACAACGTTTTTACTAAGCGCAACACAACCTCGTCAATATCCTAACGTCAGCTTTCCTGAAATAGCTTTTATTGGTAGATCAAATGTTGGAAAATCAAGTCTAATTAATGCAATTTTTATGAAAAAACTTGCGCATATCTCTAATACACCAGGTAAAACAAGACAAATTAATTTTTTTAATCATGGGGACTCAATGATGGTTGTTGATCTTCCAGGCTATGGATTTGCAAAGATATCTCAAAAAGAAGCCTTTCAAATATCAGATCTTGTATCTCAATATTTAACATCTCGTGAAAACTTAAAGAAAATATTTGTTTTAATAGATAATTCTTTGGGGCCAAAAAAAATAGATATAGAGATGATTGACTCCATGAGAAGAATAAAAGATAAAGTTATTATTTGTTACACTAAGAGTGATAAAAAAATAAAAGAAAAGTCCCCTTTTATAGACGAATTAAATCATAAATTTGAGAACTTCATAGTTAGTTCAAAAACAAATAATAATATATTTGAAATTCAAAAAAAAGTTTTTGAATTTTTGTAAATCTTCTTGGCTTTTTTAGAATAAACATTAGTTTAACACGATCATGAATAACATTACTAACTGGGTTTTTGATTTAGATAACACCCTTTATAAAGCAGAGTGTGGTTTGTTTGATAAAGTTCACATTCTAATGGGTAGGTTTATTGAGGAAAAATTAAATTTAGCCTCTGGAGAAGCTCAAGCTCTCAGATCTAAATATTATCATCAGTATGGAACGACGCTTAGAGGACTTATGATCGAGCATCAAGTTAACCCAGATGAATATTTAGACTACGTTCATCAAATTAATTATGAAGTAGTTCAGCCAAATATTCCATTGGCACAAATATTAAAAAACTTGAATGGAAAAAAATATATTTTTACAAATGCTAACTTCGAACATGTCGAAAAAGTATTAGAAAAGCTTGATATGACAGATATTTTTGATGGATGTTTTGATATTTCAGAGAGTAATTATATGCCAAAACCCCATAAGGAAGTTTATGACTCATTTCAGGAGAAATTTAATTTAGACAACAACTCAACGGCTATGTTTGAAGATCTTCATATCAATTTAAAAGAGCCTCATAATATGGGATGGCAAACAGTTTGGGTTACTAATAATTTAGAATACAACTTAAATAAAGATGTTAACCAACAAGCAGATATTCAAAAAATTATTGATGAAAAAGGTTATATTTCTCATGTTACTGATGATTTGGAAAATTTCTTAAAAAACGTAATATAAAGGTAGTATGAGCAATCAAGAAGTTATTGAAAAGTTATGGGATCAAAGAGATCAAATTAATTTTATTGAGGATAGCGAAGCAAAAAAAAGTATAGAGAATGTTCTAAACTTATTAGATCAAGGAAAGCTTCGAGTATGCGAAAAAAAAGATGATATTTGGCACGTTAATCAATGGCTTAAAAAAGCAATACTTTTAAGTTTTAGAATACAGGATATGGAAATGATCAACGGTGGCCCAAGTGTCAGCCATGGGAATACTTCATGGTGGGATAAAGTTCCCTCAAAATTTCAAAATTGGACATCGGAAAATTTTCAATCAGCTGGCTTTAGAGCAGTTCCTAACTGTGTTGTAAGGAGGTCAGCTTTTATTGCAAAGAGTGCTGTCTTGATGCCTTGTTTTGTTAACCTAGGTGCCTATGTTGATGAAGGAACTATGGTAGACACTTGGGCAACAGTTGGCTCTTGCGCGCAAGTTGGAAAAAATTGTCATATTTCAGGTGGTGCAGGTATAGGTGGCGTATTAGAGCCCTTACAAGCAAATCCTGTAATAATTGAAGATAATTGTTTTATTGGTGCTAGATCTGAAGTTGCTGAAGGTGTGATAGTTGGAGAGGGTTCAGTATTATCTATGGGGGTATTTATTGGAGCTTCAACTAAAATTTATAATCGTGAAACTAAAGAAATTTATATGGGAAAAGTTCCTCCTTATTCAGTAGTTGTACCAGGTAGTCTTCCAAGTTCAAAAGGTGATGCATCTTTGTACTGTGTTGTTATTGTCAAAACTGTTGATGAAAAAACTCGATCAAAAACCTCAGTTAATGAATTGTTAAGAGATTAAGATGTTAGACACAATAGAACTATCAAAAAAATTAATATCATTTGATTCTGTTACCCCTGCGAAGCAAGATATTTTTGACTTTTTAATTAAAACATTTGAAGAAAATGGTTTTGTAACAAAACAATTAAATTTTGATGGGGATGGAAGCTACGAAGTCATCAATATCATGGCTACATATGGACCAACCAACACTAATGGAAAACATTTTAATTTTTTATGTCATGTTGACGTAGTGCCTCCTGGTAACTTAGAAGATTGGGACACTCATCCTTTTGAACCAACAATTAAAGATGGATATCTTTATGGTCGTGGATCTGAGGATATGAAGGGTTGTACTGCAGCTAGTATGGTGAGTGTTTTTAAATTTATCAAGGAAAACAAGGATTTTAACGGCACAATAAGTTTTATTATCACAGGAGATGAGGAGGCTGACTCTGTTAACGGAGTGAAGAAGGTCGTAAAATGGTTAAAAGAAAATAATATAAGGATTGATGGCTCAATAGCTACTGAATCATCCTCAGAGAAAGTAATTGGCGATCAAATAAAAGTGGGAAGAAAAGGAGCTGTAGATGTTCAAATTGAAATTATTGGTAAACAAGGACATGCTGCTTACCCTCAACTAGCTCAAAACCCACTGCATTGCATGTCTAAGTTAATCTCTTTTTTCGATGATCAGAAACTTGATGATGGAGCGGAATACTTTGAACCTTCAACTCTTCAGTTCACCCAAATAAATTTAAATAATAAAGCAAAAAATGTTATTCCTGAAAAATTAATTACTGTAGGTGACATGCGATTTAATGATAATTGGGATCAAGCAAAAATACAAAACTATTTTGACAAACATTTAACTAAGATTTGCTCAGAGAACAATTGTAAATATAATTTGAAATTAACTTTTAGAGGTATGCCCTTCCAAGCTTTTGATAGCCCATTTACAAAGCATTGTATTAAAGCAATAAAAGATGTAACTGGATTAGAGGCAAGTCAAGATACTGGTGGCGGAACATCAGATGCTAGATTTATGCAGGAAGTTTGTCCTGTTTTTGAATTTGGAACGATTAATAAAACACTTCACAAAGTTAATGAATGTGTTTCAGTGGATGATCTTAAAACTACTGAAAAAATATATCATAAAACATTAGAAAACTTTTTCCATAATTGAAAGAGGGAGATTTAATTCCTGATATTATTTTAAGATCTGTTTCTGCAGATGGGACTAAGAATTTTGGACTACATGATAACCTTAAATTTAAAAGGACATTAATAATATGTGCTCCTGGCGCGTTCACATCAACCTGTCACATACAACACCTTCCCCCCTTCATCAATGGTGCAAACAATTTAATGTCTGAAAAAAAAATAGATCTAATTTGCTGTATGACTACTAATGATCCCTATGTGCTAGATTTGTGGAGAAAAGAATTAGGGGATTCAAAAATCTTATTTTTATCTGATGGTAATAATGAATTTTTAGAGTCTTCTAAATTAATTAGAAATCATGAAAAAAGCTTTATGGGTCATAGACTTATTCGCTCTATTATACTGATAGATAATCTTAAAATTATTAGATTAATCTGTGATGAACCAGGAGAATTAAAAAAAACAAGCTACGAAGAAGTTCTACAAAATATTTAAATATTCTTTTATCTTTTTTTGAGAGTCAAATTTGTTTGCAAATATATAACTTCTTTTACTATATGTTTTGTACTTTTTAAAAATATCAATAATTGAGTTTACTAGTTCTTTTGGACTATTCTCTTTAACAATAATTCCATTATCCCCAACTGATTCAGGTGTACCTCCACTATTACTAACTATACAAGGTAGTCCATAAGATGCTGCTTCAATATTAGATATACCAAAACCTTCCACACTCTCAGGTGTTGTTAAAGTTGGCATGATATGGACAGATGAATTTTTGAAAATTTTTTCAACTGGGCAACTCTGATTTATAAATTCTACTTGACCATGAAGAGAATGCCTAATTACCAAATCTTTAAGCCTTGATAATTCTGGGCCATCTCCAAGAATAGCGTATTTAACTAAAATATCGTGTTTATTTTTTAGAATAGACATTGCTTCAAATACTAAATGATGACCTTTCCTATACTCTAACCTAGCAACAGTACATAAATCATATTTTCTTTTAATTATTTTAATTTTAAAAATCTTTTCAATGAATGCTGGATAAATAATTTTTTGATCAATTTTTTTTGAAATTTTGAAATTTTTATTTGTTTTAGTTTTTGTATAATTAGAGTTAAAAATTATCAAGTCTGCTTTATTTATTGAATTTAAAATTCTATCTTTTTTCCTTAAGTTTAAAATTTCATTACCGTGAACTAAGCAAATTTTTTTTGCTTTTGTTGATGTATTTAGTGTCTCTAGTGATTTCCAACTATCGAAAAAGATTAAATCAATCTTATTTTCTTTTAAGAAGTTGTGAGCAAAACTTGATTTAATCCTTTTTCTCAGAAATTTAATTTGGTCAAAACGAAAAATTTTAAATTTACATTTATTATCAAAATCTGAAGATGAAAGTTTAGAGCCATCAGATAAAACTGTTACCTTGTTTTGAGAAGTGTATGCATACTGAGCTATGTTTGTCATTACAGACTCTATGCCCCCTATTTTTGGAGCAAAACATTGAGTGTATATAAGGATTTTAATAGCTAATCTCCTTTAAAATTAATCCTTTTGAGGGAACGGTTGGTCCAGCAAGTCTTCTATCTTTAGCGTCAATTAATTCACTTATCCAATTTATATCTTTATTTTTTGAACCAACTTCTAATAAAGATCCAACCATTATTCTAATCTGTTGATAAAGAAAAGACTGAGCTTTAAATATAAAAATTATTTTTTGATCTACGATATCAATTGAAGCTTCATCAATGGTTCTAATTGGTTTGTTAGCTTGACAACCTTGTGCCCTAAATGAAGAAAAATCATGTTTTCCTAATAAAAACCTAATTGCTTTTCTCATTGAGTCTAAATCTAAAGGTTGTCGAACATGTATGCTAAAGTCATTTTCAATTACTGATGGTGCTAAACTATTAAATACTTGGTAATTATAAATTTTACTTTTCGCAGTAAAACGTGCATTAAATTCATCATCTACATTTTCAACTTTTGTGATCCTGATCTTTTCAGTGCCAAGATGAAAATTAATTCCATTTAAAATTTGGTAATCATCAAATTTTTTATCTAACTCGAAACTAGCACATTGTCCAATAGCATGAACTCCAGCATCTGTCCGCCCAGCACCTTGTATTGTTTTTTTCTCACCAGAAAATTTGAATATTGCCTTTTCTATTTCACCTTGAATAGTTTTTTCATTTTTCTGAAATTGCCAACCACAATATGGCAAACCATGATATTCAATTGTAAGTTTTATATTAGCCATTATTAATTTTTTCATTTAATTGAAATTGATTATTGCCTAAAACAAATTCTTTAATATTTAATGGCTTCTTTCCTTCGGCTTGAATTTCTAAAATATCTAAACTTTGCTCACTACATGCTACGGTAAGAGGTAAATTAATTATTTTTCCCTCTACGTCCTGTTTATTTGAAATTTTAGCTTTCAAAATTTTGTATCTGTGACCTTTATGTATAAACCACATTGCTGGTGATGGGTAAAAAGCTCTTATTTTTTTTTCAATTATATTTGCTGATAACCCCCAATCTACTTGTGTTTCAGTTTTATTTATTTTTTTTGCGTATGTAGATAGTGAATGATCTTGCTCTTTTAATGACACTTGACCGAGGAAGTATTTTTTTAGTGTGTTAAATAATAACGAGCAAGACTCATAACTAATTTGATCAATTAATTGCTTTCCATCAGTAGTATTCTTTATTTCAATGTCCTGCTGGGCTAATATTGGGCCTTCATCTATTTGATCATTCATTTTCATAATACTAATACCTGTTTTTTTATCATTGTTTTCAATAGCCCTTTGAACAGGCGCTGCCCCTCTCCACTTTGGAAGGAGTGAGGCATGTATATTAATAAAGCCATGTAAAGGTGTATTTAGCCAATTTAATGGAACTATTTTTCCATAAGCAAAAAGTATTGCAGCGTCCGGCTTTAACGATTTAAAATCTTTTAGAGATGTATCATCGAGTTTTTCGGGGGTAAAAACGGGAAGAAGTTGACTCTCTGCCCATTGTTGTACTGGAGTATTATATTTTTTTTGCCCTCTAAATTTTTTTTTTGGATCTTGAGTGTAAATTCCAACTATTTCATAACCGCCAAGGTAAAGTGTCTTTAAAGGAGGAAGGGAAAATTCTGGTGAGCCAAAATAAACAATGCGTTGTTTTTTCATTTAGATTAATTCTTTTTCTTTTTTATACTTTCTCATCTTCCTTATAATGACATCTCTCTTTAAACGACTTAAATGGTCAACAAATAAAATACCATTCAAGTGATCTAATTCATGTTGTATAATTCTTGACTCAAAACCTTTAAACGAAGAGGATTTTTTAGAATTATTTTCATCTAGATATTCTATCTTGATATTTTCAGGACGATCAATATCTGCAAAATGTTCTGGGAAAGATAAACATCCTTCCTCATATGGTACTGTATTTTTTTCTAATGAAATAATTTTTGGATTTATAATTGTAATAGGTTTTTTTTCTTCATCTCTGGAACCGGCATCGAGGACAAATATTCTAATATTTAAACCTATCTGTGGAGCAGCTAAACCTACACCATTTGCAGAATACATAACTTCATACATTTGTTTTATTAATTCTCTGTGGTGATCGTCTACTTGAGGTATAGACACACTCTCTTTTTTTAATATTGGATCAGGTGCATAAATGAGCTTCAACATAGCATTAAATATAGTTTAATTTATAAAGTTATTAGAGACAATAAATCAAAGTTTATTAGTTTAGCTCTAGATAATTTAACCTAAGTTTTTACGAGACTCTAATGCTGCTCCTAAAGTATTGTCATCTAAATAATGGATTTCACTTCCTACAGGAACACCATATGCTAGTTGGGTAATTTTAATATTTTGACTTTCTAGTTTGTCCTTTATAACTAAGGCAGTAGTTTGCCCCTCAATGGTGGCACTAAGTGCTAAAATGATTTCTTGTACTTGATTATTTATAATTCTTTCTTTGAGTTTATTTAAATTTAAATCCTGTTCTGTGAAATTCTTTGAAGCTGATAAAAGCCCTCCAATGACATGATAAAGGCCTTTGTGATATCCTGATCTTTCAAATGCCCATACATCGGCCATGTCTTCAACAATACAGATAGTTGTTTTTAATCTATTTTCTGATGAGCAGATCTTACAAGGGGTGATTACATCTAAAATTCCACAGTTGGTACATTTTTTTACTGCTGATGCAGTATCTTTTACGCTTTCAGCTAAGGGCAGCATGAGTTCTTGCTTATTTTTAATTAAATATAATGCAATTCTTTGTGCGGAGCGCTGACCAATCCCCGGTAACCTTGAAATGAGATTAATTAATTTTTGAAGTTCGTCTTGAGACAATTTAAAATGGCATCTTCATACCTGGTGGAAGGGGTATTCCTCCAGTAATTTTCTTCATTTCTTCAGCTGACATTTCTTCGACTTTTTCTTTAGCTTGATTCAATGCTGCTTTGATCAAATCTTCTAAGACTTCTTTTTCATCTGATGATAGTAAGGATGGATCTATGTCAATAGATTGAACTATTTGTTTTCCATTCATCGTAACTTTAACCATTCCGGCACCAGCCTCTGCTTCAACAGTTTTTGTTTCTAATTCTTTTTGCATTTCTTGCATTTTCGTTTGCATTTCCTGAACTTTTTTCATCATGCCGCCCATATTACCCATCATTGTCATCACCTCTTTCTATTTCTTCTATATCTATAATCTTTGCATTAGGAAATTTAGCAAGAACTTTTTTAAATTCCTCGGTTTCCATTTCTTGATCAATTAATTCTTTTTTATATAAAGACTTAATTTCTTCTAGGGTTACAATTTCTTTTTTTACAATAACTTCAAGTGTGTATTCATTTTTCAAATTTCTATATAACTCCTCACCTCCATTAAAATTTTCATCAATAACATTTATTCTTAATATTTTATTTTCCTCAGAAAATTCAATTATTTCACAATTTTCTATTATAATTCCAGCCATTAATGGAGAGAAGTTTTTCCCATAAAATTGAAAAAAATGTTGGTGCAGATCTATTTTATCTTTTAGGGGTAAATTGGATACTTGATTAACTTTATTTTGAATTACTTGATCAAGATTAGGTGAGGCTGGATTTGTATTTTGATTTATTTCAGGCTTTTTTTTTTCTTCTGAGTCTATTTGTTGGTTATCATGTAATAAAAATGCACACCTAAGAAGTACCATTTCTAATGTTGTGTGAGGTTGAGGAGAAATTTTAATTTCATCGTAACCTTTCATTAAACTTTGCCAAAAAATATTTAATTTACCTTGATCAAATTGAAGAACATACGAAGCAAAATTCTTGTCTTCTTCTGTTAAAAACTCATCATTTAAGAGCTTGTTGTTAATTTTTAATTTACAAGACCAGTTTATTATATTCATTAAGTCTTCAATAACTTTGGTTGTCTCCGAGCCTCTTTGATACATTTCATCAAGCATTGATATTAATTTAGAAAGATCATTATCAAGAACAAATTTTGTTAACTCATATAAGTCACTTTGCTTTGCGAAACCTAACATATTGACTATTTCTTCAACTTGTATTTCCTTTTGTGATTTAAAAATATTGGCTTGATCTAATATGCTTAATGAGTCCCTGACGGAACCATCGCTAGCTTTAACAATTATATTTAATGCATCGTTGGAAATAGAAATGTCTTCCTTTTTAGAAATATTTATAAGAAAATTATATAAGGTTTTCTTATCAACACGTCTTAAATCAAATCTTTGACACCTTGATAGAATTGTAATTGGTACTTTAGATATCTCAGTTGTTGCAAATATAAATTTTGAGTGAGGAGGTGGTTCTTCAAGTGTTTTGAGAAGTGCATTGAATGCACTTTTAGATAGCATGTGCACTTCATCGACTATGTAAACTTTATATTTTCCTAATACAGGATTATATTTTACGTTTTCAATAATCTCTCTGGCATTTTCAACACTTGTGTTTGAAGCAGCATCAATCTCTATTACATCTGGATGTCTATCTTCAGTGATAGCTTTAGCCTGTTCACAATTTGTTAAATCAGGTTTATTATTTTTATCAAATACAGTGCAGTTCAACATTTTTGCTACTATTCTTGCAGTTGTGGTTTTGCCCACTCCTCGGATACCAGTAAAAATATAAGCATTTGGTATCTTATTCTGTTCTATAGACTTTTGTATGGTCTCAACCAAATACTCTTGGCCGATAAGGTCTTGAAAATTTGAAGGTCTATATTTTAATGCAAGGATATTTGATTGATGTTTCATTACAGGTTCAAAGGAGAATTACACGACCCAACCCCTTATGTTACGGCTGCTTTCTTTCGAACCTGACCGGATTGGCATAAAAAGTTGCCCATGTAATTCTCAAATTATCTTATAACAGTATTAGATAGAAATATGAAGTTATTGTCTTACTCGATAAGGAGATTTTTCAAAAACTCCTAATTTTCTAACTTTTGAACAGTAATGATCCATGTCATCAAGTGCAAACTTAGTATTTTCTTGATCAGGATGTCCCTCAATTTCACAATAAAATTGTGTAATTACAAAATCAGCTCCATAGTTATAACTTTCTAGTTTAATCATATTAACATTATTAGTTGCAAATCCTCCCATCACTTTAAATAAAGACCCTGGTGTATTATTTACAGAAAATAAAAAAGAGGATATATAAGTTTTGTCCTCATCAAACTTTAGGTTTTCATTTTTAGACATTACATAAAATCTTGTAATATTATTTACGGAGTTTGCAAAATTTTCATCAATTACCTTTAAACCATAGATACTACCTGCCAAACTTGAAGCAATCGCAGCTGTATCATATATTTTTTCATCAAAAATTTTTTTTGCTGAACCAGCTGTATCAGCGCCTATTAAGATATCTAAGTCCAATTTTTGAATTTTATCACTACATTGTGCCAGGGCTTGTTCATGACTAATTATATTTTTAATATTTTCTATTTTACTATCTGGATGAATTAAAAGTTTATGTTCAACTTTTTGAAAATGTTCAAAATTAATATGCAAATTAGATTTGGGTATTAGTCGATGGATATCAGCTACTCTGCCTGCAGCTGAATTCTCGATAGGTATCATAGCGTAATCGACATTTCCTAACTCAGCTTCATTTAAAGCAATTTCAAATGTTTTACAAGGTAATGGCTCTGCTCCAGGAAAAAACTCTTGAACAGCTAAGTGACTATATGCTCCTTCAACACCTTGAAAAGATATTTTTTTATTCATTTTTTAAAATTAGACGATTTACTCTATCTAAATCTTCTTTTGTATCAACTCCCAAAATATCCTCTTTTACAATAGAAATTCCAATTTTATTGGTTTCAATAATTCGAAGTTGTTCAAGTTTCTCATCAAGCTCTCTTTTAGTTGGATGTAAGGAGATAAAATCATATAAAAATTGCTTATGGTATCCATAGACCCCAATATGATGAAAGATATTTTCATTAACTTTAAATTCGTTATTTAAAATTCTATAAAAATCTAAAGCGCAATTATTTTTATCAATTAAGACTTTTACTTTTGAGTTATTATTAGCTTCATCTAAGTTTATGAATGGACAAGCTAAAGTACTTATTTGAAATTGTAACAGTCTTTCTTTTAATAAGTTTACATGATTTTCAGTAATAAATGGCATATCTCCTTGGACATTAATGACATACTTAAATTTGATGTCTTCCTCTATTTTTTTTACCGCCTCTCCAATGCGGTCACTCCCAGATAAATGATCAGGATCGGTCATAACATATTGAAGGTCCATTTTTTCACAGTAATTTTTTACCTCTTGGTCACATATAGCTAAGTATAAATTTTCAGTGAAAACTGATACACGATTATATATATAATGGAGCATTGGTAAGTCTCCAATTTGAGCAAAAGGCTTATTTGGGAATCTAGATGCCTTTAATCTTATGGGTATAATAACTAAAGTATCATTCATTAATGCGACAAATATCCGTTTTAAGTGGTATATTTTTAAACATAGACTTCTCTTTTTAATATGGAAACTAATAAAATTCTAGGGGCAATAATTCTTGCCCTCTTACTCGCTGCTGTATTCTCAAAAGTTGCTGATATGGCTATTCACCCAGAGTTTCCAGATGAATTAGCATATAAAATTGAAGTCCCTGAAGGAGGTATCTCTTCAGAGATTAAAGAAGAAGTAGATATTTTTGAAGTTCTCCCCGAAATAACACCTATGCTTGCCTCTGCAAATATGGAAAACGGTGAAAAGATTTTTAAAAAGTGTGCTTCATGTCATACGCAAGTTAAAGGTGGAGAAAATAAAGTAGGTCCCGCAATGTGGGGTATAGTAAATAGGTCAAAAGGATCTATGGAAGGTTTTGCATATTCAGGTGCTTTGGTAGAGTTTGGTGGTGATTGGAATGTTGAAGAACTAAACAAATTTTTATTAAAACCAAAAAAATATATTGCAGGTACCAAAATGAATTATAACGGTATCAAAAAAGACCAAGATAGGGCAGATTTAATAAAATGGCTAAGTTCTCTTAGCGATTAAAGTTTTCATTCCTACAATTTTCAATATCATGTAATTTATGAGTTCTGTATCATTAGATTCTAATAAATTAAGATCATTGTTTGGTGCATATTACGACAGAAGAATGATAAGAATTCTTCTTTTAGGTATTATAAGTGGTTTTCCCTGGGTATTAATTGCAAGCGCGCTTTCTCTATGGTTAAAAGAAGAGGGTCTAAGTAGAAGTACAATAGGTTGGGCTGGACTTATTTTTGGTGTATATGCATTCAATTTTTTATGGGCACCAATAATTGATCGATTAAAACTTCCTTTTTTAACTAATAAATTGGGTCACAGAAAATCAATAATTATGTTGATGCAAACAGTCATCTTAATTTGCCTTATTATATGGAGTGCCTTAGAGCCAACTCAAAACTTAGCCTTAATTATTGGAGTTGGATTGGCTATTGCTATTTCATCTGCAACTCAAGATATAACAATTGATGCTCTAAGAATTGAACAAATAAAAAAAGATGAAACTTCAAGCATGGCTGCAGGTGCAGCAATGGCTGTTGTAGGATGGTGGACTGGTTTTAAGCTTGGAGGGTTTATTTGTCTTGAAATAGCTGAGAGACTTGAAATATCAGGTGTAGAGCAATATTGGCAAGTTACATTTATTTTTTTAATGGCCATTATAGTTCTATGTAATGTAGGTTTAACTTTTATTCCCGAGTCTAATAAAGAGAGATTTCAGGATATTTCAAATACAGATACTTCAAATTCAAATGTTAATAGTGTTAGAAATGCAGGATATTTATTTGCCTCTATAGGAGTTATATGTTTTTTAACTGGAAAGTTCTTTGAAAAAATTTGGTTTACGAATGGGGGATTAACATTTGTTATTTTAGGTGGAACATTTTACCTTTTCTCATTTTATATACAAAAATTTGGCGAAGATAATCCTATTTCACAAACCCTGTACTATTTAAATAATGTAGTAGCAAACCCTTTAAATAGTTTTTTTAGCATTAATGGTGTGAAAATAGGCATAGCTATTCTTGCTTTTGTATTTTTATTTAAAATTGGTGAGGCTTTTTTAGGAAGAATGAGTTTAGTATTTTACAAAGAAATAGGCTTTTCAAAGGGTGATATTGCTATTTTTTCAAAAGCATTAGGTTGGATTACGACCATTGTATTTACTCTGATCGGGGGAGCTATCGCCATGAGAAGTGGTATTTTTAAAACATTAATAATCGCAGGTATTGCAATGGCTGCCACAAACATTTTATTCTCTATACTCGCCTGGGTGGGCCCATCAAAAACCCTTTTTGCTTTTGCGGTAATATTAGATGATTTAGCAGCTGCATTTGCAACAGTTGCTTTTGTTGCATTTATCTCTCTACTAGTTGATCGTAGTTTTACTGCTACACAGTATGCCTTATTAGCATCTGTTGGAACAGCAGGAAGGACACTATTGGCATCCTCCTCAGGAGCTCTAGTGGATGGATTAGGTGGTGACTGGGGATTATTTTTCATTATTACAGCTCTGATGGTTGTCCCTTCTTTAATTTGTTTAATATTAATAAAAAATAAAATTAAATTTAATAGTTCTAATTAATTATAGAAGACGATAATTTATTATAACCAGCTGTAAACCCAGATAGCGAATATGTTATGGTAGCTTCCCTATTATCAAGGAGTAATATTTTTATACTTATTTGATTTCCTGCCTTAAAAAAATTAACAAAATTTTCTCCAATTATTTCTGCAACAAAACAAGCTGCTTGATTACAATATGCATAATTTAATTCTAAAGGATCTTTTTCATCAATTTGTAATGAGACTGGGCTTTTTAAATTTACTGCATGAGGAAAGGCTATTTGCATCTGAGTTAAATTATCAGGATTAATAGTTATTGATAAATAACTAACAACTTCTTCTGAATTTGGGTCAAATACTAACTCTCTTAAATCACAAATTTTTTGTTGTTGTTCTTCTACACAAGTAAATTGCCAAGCTTCAAAATTTTCTTGTTCTAAAATATGGCTGTCAGCAAATAAAATTCCAATCAGTAAAAAATAGATGAGTATAATTCTCATAGAAAAATCATACATAATGTAAATTTTTATCCAATAAAGAAATCATTAATTTTTTAACTCTATATGAATAATTTCATTATTAGAGCCTATCCTAATTTTCGGACCCCAAGTAGCTGATCCAGAGCTTACATACAAATGATTTTTTTTGTTTTTATACAGACCATAATTTTGAGGAAATTGAAGTTTTACAACAAAATTAAAAGGGAAAATTTGTCCATTATGAGTGTGCCCTGAGAGCATTAAATTAGCATTATGAGATACTTTTTTCCAAATAGATGGTTTATGAACTATTAAAAGATTGAATAAATCTTTTTGTGAGAGTTTCTCAACATACTCAATTTTTGATTTATTTGTAATATTGTCAGAAAGTCCCATCATATTTATTCCATCTAATTGCAATGACTCATTCTCTAAAATTTTTATTCCAACTGATTTTAAATCCTGAAGATGTTCTTTATGATTTTGAATATAGTATTCATGATTTCCGGTGACAAAGAATATAGGCTTTTCTATTTTTTTTAGTTCATAAAGATCATTGATTTGAAAGGCACTACTATCAATTAAATCCCCCCCGATCACCAAGAAATTAAAGTCAAGTGAGTTAATTTTAGATACTAATTTTTTTAACGAGGAGGGATGATTTGAGCCTATATGGACGTCACTAATGAATACAAAATTAATGCTTTCATTAATAAGATTTGACTCAATCGATAGTCTTTTTATCTTCAATTTTTTAGAGTTCATGTATCCATAGATAATAGCTGGTATTTGTATAGAAAAAAAAATAATCACTAATTGGTAATTAATTAAAATTTGAAAATAACTAAATACTATTAGAGGTAAGATAATAAAAAAAGATACTGTTCCAATTCCAAATCCTTCATATACAAAAAACTTTATTATTTTATTTGTACTTTTTGATTTAAAATAATAAAGACAAAGCGTGAAAATTACTGAGGTTGCAAGTAATGACTCATGCAACTTTGATGGGTTTCCCAACCAAGATGATAGAATATCAAAGGGAAAGATGAAAATTAAATATGAAATTACAAATAAAATTAATAAAGATATCAAAGCTCTAATTATTTTATTTACTTTTATCAAAATAAAAAAGCATCAATCCTGCAGATATGACTATTATTATTCCAATATAATTATACAAAGTAGGCAGTTGTCTAAAAACAATCCAGCCTAATAACACACCAAAAATTATTTGAACATAACTTGTCAAGCCAAATACTGAAGAAGGAAGTGTTCGAGATCCATAAATTACTGCGCTAATACCAAGACCAGCAAATACACCACCAAGAAAGGACAGAAATAGATGGCTAAGAGTCATTGTTTCAAAGTGAAACTTTATAGAAAATAGAAATATTATGACACTTACGATCATACTAAAAAATGCTGCTGAATATGAAGACGTTAGATAGTTGTATTTTCTTGTTATTAAATGCGTAATAGCAATACAAAAAGCACCTAAAAAGACATATAAAACTCCTAGAGCTGAGACAATGTTAGTGCCGAATGGTTCTGCTGAAATAACAACACCTAAAAAACCAGTTAAAATAGCTAAGACTCTTATTATATTGATATTATCACTCAGAAAAAAATGAGACATGACTAGTAACATTAAAGGAGAAGTAAATAAAACTGGATAAACCACTGAAAGTGGCAATAACAAAACCCCTTTTAAAACAAAAAGAAATCCGATTGTATGAACAATTCCTCTTATAACTTGAAAAGAATAATTTTGGTTCATGTAAAAATGAAAACCATGATTTTTACAGATAAAAAAAAGAAGTGGTATTAAAGAAAATAATGCATTTAAAAATAACAATTGTAAGACAGAATAGCTTTCACCTAAAATTTTAATCACGGCGTCCATTGACACCAAAAAAAGAAAACCAGTAAAAGAAATGGCCGAAGGAAGAATAAATTTTTTATCTAACATTTATGAACGAATTGGAACCTTATTCTTTTTTTAATGAAACACACTTTAAATCGTATGACCATTTTTTATTATACTCCTTATAAGATATTGAAAAAACTAGATCTAAATTATTTTTAATTGATATAGAAGAAATATAATCTTCTGTATTGTAATCAAAAACTAAATTTAACAATTCTTTTTCAACTAATTGATATTTTTTTTCATCAAAGCTACTAAACATTAAGATATTGTCACTTGTTTGATTCTTAATGATATTTAATTGGGTACCAGAAACTTTTTGTTTGCAATCAAAGTACTTAAGTGCATTTATGTTTTTATCACAAATACAAGCAAGAGGAAATTCTTCCAAAATATCGGCAAATAACAAATTAGGAAGAATTAAAGAAAAAATAATGATAATATTTTTCATAATATTTAATTGTATACATCATGAT
>OZSS01000342.1_pt1 | contig 22016 bp, 22 predicted proteins | sample 1779911 | NCBI WGS metagenome assembly OZSS01 (sample SAMEA2603589, study PRJEB24840) | metagenome | biome: Water; feature: Photic zone; material: Seawater sample | place: Mediterranean Sea | collected 2013-11-12 | depth 10 m
TCAATCTGCTTTTGGGTGAGCGTGAGTAGCGTGATCCGGTTGGCCTGAAGACACATGTTGAAATCGTTTAAATCTCGTTCATAAGCCGCGATTGTATTTTTTGAGGCTCCCGTTTCGGCAATTTTTATTTCTAAAAAGCTTTGAATAAGGCCCTGATCAGTTGTCATTAATAGCCCAACTTAATTAACGAGAGGGTCGCGCGTCGGGCGGTGTCGTCAAGCCCAATGTGACGCAAGGTGGAGAGTGCTTCGATTAAATCCTGCAGATCACCGTCGCTGCCCTTTTCGAATTGCAAAGTGGCGTTCAGAATAACTTCACCCAGCTTGCCTTGCGCCAATAAATTACTCACCGAATATGGAATACGCGGTGTTTTATATGCTTTCAAAATAGCCTGTTCAAATTCATTCCGAGGGGAGAAAAAGGTAAATCGGTTTAACGCAACCGCGACCTCTAAGCGATGTTTGCGCGATCGGGTGATAAGAGCTTTTGCTGCGTCTTGGTAATGTTCGGTCAACAACCCCATTTCATGCACCAAAACAAGATCCTGTTTTAATAGGTTGGCCGCGACGAGGCGTTTGTAAAAAAGCCGCGCTATCGGTGTTGCAAGCGCTGAGTTGCCCATAGCGCTCCAGACAGTGCGTAGCGCATCCGATATCCGAGCCGGCGCGTTGGCCACTAAAGCCTGTTCTAAGTCCTGTATCATGGTAACCCGGTCCCATATTCCACCCGAGGCAGGAGCTGGTTTTTTTGTTAATAAACCTAATAATTGATTATCGCTGAACACACCGCTTTTGCTTAAGCGTTCTGCCGCCTCTAATTGAGCTTTCCAGCCCTTATCGCCAGAAAGTTCTGCAACCGAAAAAGCCAGGGGTAAGTCATTGGCGGGCACTGGTTCGCCAAAGGCTTCATATAGACGATATTCAAGCGGTGTCAGGACGCTATCGGTGAAAAAATAAAGGTCGGTGATTTTTTCTGAGCCGGTTTCCAGAAAAAAATGCAGCAGGGCGGTTTCGCGCGGTGTAAGGCTTTGCAACGCCTCTGCGGTGGTCAACATAATATTCGCGCTCTGCCATTCCCCCCGGCGCGCAAGGCAGTAAATGCGGGCACTGTCGTTTTCAAATGCGGCCCCTAATTGGAGGACCTGTTCGCAGGCGGGTTCCAGAGCTTCACTATACATAGAAAGATCAAATAGAATGGGCACCAGAGGCGCGGGCAGGGGAGCGGCGCGTTCCAACATTGCAAGCGCCGGATCAATAGCGCCATATTGTATCAATTTTTCTAGCTTTGCGCGAAGGAAGTTAAATTTTCCGTTGCTGTCATAAGGCGCATCACCCTCTGCAAGCATGACCCGCATAGTGAGGCTTTGAATCGAAGGGTTTTGGCTTACTTTGCTGGCTTCTAAAAGGCTGAGCAAATCCTGAGTTGTGCTGTTGCGCCATAGAGTTACGGGCAACCCCGTGACTTCCGGGGGCAGCAAGCCCACAGCGTCGCGTTGGATATCTCTTAAAACCGTTACTTCAATATCGGTTGAAACGGTTGCGCTGAGGGCAGGGTTTTCGCGCAGATCCGGCGTTGAAGATAGTTTAGGGCTACCTTTTATGCTGTGCTCTGCTAGCCAATCAATTGCCGATAAAGGTGTTTCTGCATACGCGCTCAAGGGCAGCATCAAACAGAAAAGCCAAAACCTAACCGTCATTCAGAATCACCGGCACCGTTGTCAACGTTCGCGTAGGCGCGAAGGATACGCCAAAAAAAGGACCCAAATAAGCAAATAAAATCAAAGATATAAAGCTTAATGCTGCCAGTAAAAAAAGCCATTTTATAATACGGAACATGCACGAGACCTTGGTGAAAACGCGTTTAACTTAATTTATACCTAGCCTTTCTTCCAATATCACGCCATTTCCTAGTGACAATTGACGTTTTTGATTTGTTTGCCAATAAGGAATCGCATGGCGCTGATATTAAAAAAACCTCTGGTCTTTGTTGGCATGATGGGGGCGGGTAAAACAGCGGTCGGTAAAGCCGTTGCTCAGGTACTGGATGTGCCCTTTCTTGATTCAGATTCAGAGCTTGAAAAAGCCGCCAACCTTACCATTCCAGAAATTTTTGAACGCCATGGAGATGCTTTTTTCCGCAAGAAAGAAACGCAAGTCATCACCCGCTTACTTGGCAGCCAATTATGCGTTCTTTCGACCGGAGGCGGGGCGTTTATTTCTGAGCAAAATCGTGCTGCAATCTCTGCGCAGGCCGTGTCGGTTTGGTTGAATGTGGATTTGGATGTTTTGTGGCATCGCGTCCGTCACAAAAGCAACCGTCCGTTGTTGAAAACATCTGATCCTTTTTCCACGTTGAAATCCTATTATGACAAACGCCAGACGATTTATGCGTTGGCCGATATTGAGCTTCGATCAAGCGCTTTTAATTCAATTGATGAAATGGCGTTGAAAGTGATAGCGGCGTTGCGTACGAAACCAGAGCTTATTGAGGAAAAAAACGATGCGTAAAGTGCATGTGAACCTGGGCGCGCGCTCTTATGATATTGTCATCGGCGCCGCCATTATAGACGATGCTGCAACGCTAATGCGCCCTTTATTGCATCGCACGAAAGTGGCAATTGTCACGGATGAGCAGGTCGGTGCATTGCATCTTGATGCTTTGGTAGGAACGTTAACAGATGCCGGCATCGACTGCGTGAGCCTGAAATTGCCTGCAGGCGAGGCTACCAAATCATGGGCAAAACTGGGCGACACTGTAGATTGGCTGCTTGCGCAAAAAATTGAGCGCCAAGACGTGGTTATCGCTTTGGGCGGCGGTGTTATCGGTGATCTTGTTGGTTTTGCAGCAGCGATTTTACGAAGAGGTGTACGCTTCGTGCAAATTCCAACCTCCCTTTTGGCCCAAGTTGACAGCTCGGTGGGTGGTAAAACCGGCGTGAATAGCCGCCATGGTAAAAATCTAATCGGGGCGTTTCATCAGCCCAGTTTGGTTTTGGCAGATATCGGTATTCTCGACAGCCTGCCGCAGCGCGATCTTATTGCCGGATATGGCGAGGTTGTAAAATACGGGCTGCTTGGAAATGCAGATTTTTTCGAATGGCTCGAGGTGAATGGCCCCTTGATTGCCGCAGGCGATAAGGTAGTACGCGAAGAAGCCGTTAGAATATCATGTCAAATGAAAGCCGATATCGTGATGCGAGATGAAACCGAACAGGGGGATCGCGCTTTGCTCAATCTTGGGCATACTTTCTGTCATGCTTTGGAAAATGCAACCGGCTATTCACAGCGCCTTCTGCATGGTGAGGGTGTTGCCATCGGCACGGCTCTGGCATTTGAACTGTCAAGCCGATTGCAGCTTTGCTCTCAGGAAGATCCAAGCCGCGTCCGGGCGCATCTGCGCCAGATGGGAATGAAATGTGACCTCAAAGATATTCCCGGCGATTTGCCGGCAGCAGAGGCGCTTTTGGATCTCATGTTGCAAGATAAGAAGGTGCTCGACGGCACATTACGCTTGATACTTGCCAAAGGCATTGGTCATGCGTTCCTTACGTCTGACGTACCAAAATCGGCGCTGCTTGGACTATTAAAGGATGCGCTGACTGACCGTGCGGCCTGATTTAAGACCCCGCATATCTCTACTTTAAAACGGAATTTCATCATCCAGATCGCGTGAAGGGTTAGGTTGTCCTTGGGTCGTAGAATAACCGTCGCCCGCGGGCGCGCCACTCTCGTAGCTTCCCATATCCTCATTGCCGATACTGCCATACCCAGCTGACGCACCGGTATTATCGCTGCGGCCGTCTAGCATCGTAAGCTCTGAGCGGTAAGGACGCAGCACAACCTCGGTGGAATAACGATCAGCACCGGATTGATCCTGCCATTTGCGGGTTTCCAATTGACCTTCAATGTAAATTTTAGAGCCTTTGCTTAAATATTGTTCCGCCACGCGCACCAGTGGTTCTGAGAAGATTGCTACGCTGTGCCATTCTGTTTTCTCGCGGCGCTCGCCGGTGTTGCGATCTTTCCAATTTTCAGATGTGGCGATGCGCAGGTTGCAAACTTTGCCCCCGTTTGGAAAATTCCGCACCTCGGGATCGCGGCCCAAATTTCCGATTAAAATGACCTTATTTACCGAGCCCGCCATGATGTTTCTCCTGTCGAATCTAAAACCAACCTCATGCAGATTAGAACATTCAAAACCAGTGAAGGAAAGATTAATTGCGCCCCGCGTCTTGCGGATAGCTGTTTTGGAAACCTGTAAACGGGTTTCTGCAATGAACATGACGATTTATCGAAGTCGGCAGGGCTCAAAGCCGTCTTAGGTCGCATTTGCTCCAGTGATCCATTTTACTGCGAAACCAAGTGCGTTGTCGTTTGGCATATTGACGGGTTGCGATTGTGGCCTCTTCGATCGCCTTACTTAACGACATTTCTCCGCGCAGATGCGCGATTAATTGGCGCGCTCCGATGGCGCGCGAGGCAGGCAAATCAGCGCTCCAGCTTGGAAGATTCGCCGCCGCTTCATCCAAGGCACCTTCCTCGATCATTTTGTGAAAACGGTTTTGAATACGCTGGTTTAACCAATCTTTATCGACATCGCAGAGAAGCGTGATGCATCGCGCTACTGACAAAAGCGGCTTAGGGGTCGAAGCTTGCCAGACGGCAATAGATCGTCCGGTGGCTTTTTGCACTTCCCAAGCCCTTTGAACGCGCATTGGGTTTTTGCAGTCAATTCGGCTTTTGGTTGCGGCGTCAAGCCCGCTGAGAAGCGCCTCAAAGCCCTTCTTACTTATTTCTTCTTGCGCAGCTTTGCGAATTTCTTGGGGAATGGGCGGAATATTTGCCAACCCTTTTGTTAAAGCTTGAAAATAAAGCCCCGTGCCGCCGGTGATGATCGGGCGAGGCGATGCGTTTAACAATGGTGTGATTTCTGCCAGCCAATGACCCACGGAATAGGCTGCGTCGGGTGCAATATGACCGTATAGGAAATGTGGCGCTTTATCTTCATCGACTTTGGAAGGCCGAGCCGTTAAAACCCGCCAATTGCTGTAGATTTGAAACGCATCGGCGTTAATGATCGCGCCCCCAAACCGCTCCGCTATTTCCATCGCGAGAGCAGATTTACCACTGGCCGTGGGGCCGGCAATCAAGATCGGGCATGTGTCCGCATGCTTGGCGATATCTGACAGAACAAACTTATTCATTTGGGCCGCTTAACTTTTACGTCTGCGCACAGGTTTACCGGCTATTGTTCCTCGAGTGAATGTGTGATTGAAGAAAAAACACATCTATACAATTTGATGTTCATCTGTGCTTGTCAAAGGAGCTCTTACATGACCGAGGCCACACCGTCCCAAACAACTTATTCACGTGTCATGTTAAAAATTTCTGGTGAAGCATTGATGGGAGAAACGGGTTTTGGTTTGCATCCGCCCACCGTTGAACGCATCGCGCAAGAAGTCAAATCAGTGCATGATATGGGCGTTGAGATTTGCATGGTGATTGGTGGTGGAAATATTTTTCGCGGCCTTCAGGGCAGCGCACAAGGTATGGAGCGGACGACCGCCGATTATATGGGCATGCTCGCCACCGTGATGAACGCTTTAGCGATGCAAAGTGCGCTTGAGGGGCTTGGGGTGTTCACGCGCGTAGTAAGTGCAATACCGATGGACCAAGTGTGTGAGCCCTATATCCGCCGCCGCGCGGTCCGCCATCTTGAAAAATCGCGTGTCTGCATCTTTGCCGCTGGTACGGGCAATCCCTATTTTACAACGGATACGGCCGCGACCTTGCGCGCAACCGAAATGGCCTGTGAGGTTATTTTAAAGGGTACAAAAGTGGACGGTGTGTATGATAAAGACCCTGCGAAATTTTCCGATGCAAAACGCTACACAAATATCACATATGATGATGTTTTGGCGAAGCATTTGGCGGTGATGGATGCAAGTGCAATCGCGCTTGCGCGAGATAATAATATGCCGATTATTGTGTTTTCTCTGGATGAACCCGGTGGTTTCAAAGGATTACTCGCTGGAGAAGGTCTCTATACAAAAGTGTCTTATTAAGGTTACAAGACTTTAAAGGTGCAGAACCGCCAAATTGCGGTGCAACATAAATAACGAGTTTAGGGCATGGCAGACGATTTTATTTTAGATACAGATGATTTACAGCGTCGTATGGATGGGGCTCTGGGAGCTCTGCGTACAGAATTCGCATCGCTGCGTACGGGCCGGGCCTCGGCTTCGATGCTCGAACCAATTACAGTTGAAGCCTACGGACAAAGAACGCCAATCAATCAGGTTGGCACCGTTAATGTGCCAGAGCCGCGCATGGTAACGATCAACGTTTGGGATAAATCGATGGTGAATGCCGTTGAAAAATCTATTCGTGAAAGTGGCCTTGGCATAAATCCGCAGTTAAACGGTACGATTATCATGTTGCCGATCCCGGAATTGAATGAGGAGCGGCGGAAAGAATTGACCCGCGTCGCGGCGCAATATGCCGAGCATGCACGGGTTGCCGTGCGCAATATCCGCAGAGATGGTATGGATCAGGTGAAAAAAGCCAAATCGGATGGTCTGTCAGAAGATGATCAAAAGTTTTGGGAAGATGAGGTCCAAAGCCTGACGGATACGATGATCAAAGCTGTCGATTCGTCGCTTGAGAAAAAGCAAGCTGAAATAATGCAGGTGTGATTGAGCAAAGATGTCTAAGGATTTCTTTCAAAACCAAGGTCCTGCCCATGTCGCGATCATCATGGATGGGAATGGCCGCTGGGCAGAGCTGCGTAAAAGACCGCGTTTGCTTGGGCATTACGCAGGCGCACGTCGGGTGCGAGAGATCGTCGAAAGCTGTCCTGAGGTTGGCGTTAAATTTTTAACGATTTTTGCATTTTCAACGGAAAATTGGAAACGTACACAATCCGAAGTGTCCGGTTTAATGAATTTGTTTCGGCGCTATATCCAACGCGAAGCACAGAATTTAAAAAAACAGATGGTGCGGGTTCGTTTTATCGGTGATCGGCGACGCCTCGATAATAAACTCGTCGATCTCATGGATGAATTAGAGTTGTTGACCAGTGAAAATGATCTGCTTCACTTGACCATTGCGCTCAATTACGGTGGTCGTGATGAGGTGGCTCGCGCCACTAAGCGATTGGCCTATGATGTGCAAAAGGGCCGACTTGATCCCAAAACCATTGATGAGGAAACCCTTCCAAAATATTTGGATACCTATGTTTTACCTGATCCAGATTTGGTCATCAGAACGTCGGGCGAGGCGCGTATATCTAACTTTTTGTTGTGGCAATCGGCGTATGCCGAATATGAGTTTATCGATACGCTTTGGCCAGATTTCACCAAAACAATGTTTAAGCAAGCGCTTGATAATTATCTGGGGCGCACTCGGCGATACGGAGGCGTTGCAACATGACTTCCAGCACTGCTTGGGCTGATTTGCCTCTGCGGCTGGCCTCGGCGGTCATTTTACTTCTTATTTGTGGCCTTGCGCTAAGGAGCGGAGACATTGTTTTCACTTTGCTTCTGGCTGGCATTTTATTCGTCATGCATTGGGAATTGGCGCATATGTTGACCCCCCTGTCAAAGCAGGTGGGAGCCATCAGCGGAACAATCGCGATTCTGACTCTGATCTTGGTTTTGCGCAATGCCGATAACTTAAAAGGAATAATGTATTTGGGCTTAGGGGCAGCCTGTCAGGGCGGTTTATATTTTCGCCTAAAATGGCAGGGCGCGCTAGCGTCTGTTTGCATATTCATAACCGTCTTATATCTGATTGCGCTGCGCGCCTCGTCTGGCTTGGAGGTGATTTTATGGTTGATCTCGATTGTGGTTTTGACGGATGTTTTGGGTTATTTTGCTGGGCGTGTCATTAAGGGCCCCAAATTTTGGCCGAGCGTTAGCCCCAAAAAAACATGGTCTGGTGTTTTGGCTGGCTGGCTTGGCTCTGGCATTTGTGGATGGCTTTGGGTGTCCTACGGGTCTTTGCCGCTCTCTGCGGGGGGGGCGATCTTCTTTTCGGGGGCATTGGCTTTTGCATCGCAAATCGGCGATATTGGAGAAAGTGCCCTAAAGCGCAGGGCAGATCAAAAAGACAGCTCAAACCTCTTACCTGGGCATGGCGGCTTTTTGGACCGTTTTGACGGTTTGGTAGGCGCCACTATCGTATTTGCCGCGGCCAACATGTTCATGAGTTTGGAATGAAACGAATTAGCGTATTTGGTGCAACGGGTTCAATTGGGCAAAGCACGCTGGATCTCGTGAAACGTGATCGCGAGAATTTTGACGTTCTTGCGCTATCTGGCGGGCGTAATATTGCGCAGCTCGCGCAAGATGCAATTTCCACCGGTGCTCAGGTTGCGGTAACCGCCTTTGATGCAGAATATCCTGCCCTGAAAGAGGCGCTGGCTGGAACAACAGTGCAAGCGGCTGCTGGACATAATGCCTTATTAGAGGCCGCTGATCAGAGCGCAGATTGGGTGATGTCGGCAATTGTTGGCGCCGCAGGCCTTGAACCGGGGTTGCGGGCTATGCAGGCGGGGGCGGATCTGGCTTTGGCCAATAAAGAAAGTATGGTGGCGGCCGGCGCCTTAATGCGCAAAACATCAGCTCTTAATAACGTGGCTTTATTGCCAGTAGATAGCGAGCATTCTGCGGTGTTTCAGGCTATGATAGGGGAAAGCCGCGAATCTGTCGAGCGGGTTATATTAACCGCATCTGGCGGAGCGTTTCGAGATTGGAACTATGACGATTTGGCGCGAGCAACGCCAGAGCAAGCTGCAACCCATCCAAATTGGAATATGGGACAAAGGATTACGATTGACAGCGCCTCTATGTTCAATAAGTCATTAGAAGTTATTGAGGCAAAAGAACTTTTTGATTTAAGATCGGATCAAATCGAAGTGCTGATCCATCCGCAGTCATTGGTGCATGCCTTGGTTGGCTTTCGTGATGGCGGGTTGATGGCGCATGTCGGGCCGGCTGATATGCGGCACGCGATTGGCTATGCACTCTATCATCCGAATCGCAAAGGCCTGCCAATTGAACGTTTGAATCTTGCGGAAATTGGCAGCTTGGAATTTTCAGCGCCTGATTTTGAGAAATACCCGGCTTTGGCGTTGGCCTATGAGGTGCTGAATATTGGAGGGTTGTCGGGGGCAGTTTATAACGCGGCCAAAGAGGTTGCATTGGATGCGTTCATTGATCGAAAAATTGGATTTCTGGTGATGGCTGATGTGGTTCGAGGAGCGTTAGACGCTGTGTTTGACGGACCTAATACGCCGCTTTCAGAACCATCACTTGAAAATATTCTTCAGATGGATCAAATAGGGCGCTTGGAAGCTGAAACAAAAATTCAACGGGTGATTTAAATCTGACAGGATAGAAGTTTGGACGTATTTTCATTGGTTCCCGCCTTTGGTGGTTTAATTATAACTTTGCTGGCGTTTTTCGTTGCGTTGTCAGTGATTGTGGCAGTGCATGAATACGGTCATTACATTGTCGGCCGCTGGAGCGGGATCGAGGCTGATGTCTTTTCGCTTGGGTTTGGCCCGGTTATTTTGTCTCGGCTCGACAGCCGCGGCACGCGTTGGCAATTCGCGCTGATTCCGTTTGGCGGGTATGTCAAGTTTAAAGGTGATAAAGACGCTGCCAGCGGGGCAGATAGCGATAGTTTGAGCCGTTTGGATGAAAGGCAACTTCGCCAAACGATGCATGGCGCGCCGCTCTGGGCGCGTACCGCAACGGTTGCAGCGGGCCCTGTGTTCAATTTCGCCTTATCGCTTGTTTTATTTTCCGCAATTGCGCTTTGGCAGGGGCAAGTGCGATCACCACTGACCATCGGATCGCTCTATGAGATCCCGTATGCGCATCAAATGCAAGTTGGGGATATCGTTTTGGCAATCGATGGACAAACCGTGCCTGACTTTGCAGATGTAACGGCTTTGTCTGAGTTTTGGTCAAACCTATCAGATGAGGAGACCTATGAATTCATCATTCGGCGAAATGAACAAGAACTGGCTGTGCCAGGCCCAAATGTAAATATCGCCCGCGTGTCTGCGGTGGTGCCACGCTCGGCTGCAGCGCAGGCTGACTTGCGATTGGGCGATGTCATTACGCACATTGATGGCGTTTCAATTTTAACGTTCGACGGTTTAAAGAAAGCGGTCGAAGGATCTGCTGGTAAAGCTTTGGCCGTTGAAGTGTGGCGCGAAGGGGCAACGCGCCAGCTGTCTCTAACCCCACGGCAGGTAGATGAAAAAACCGAGGAAGGGTTCAGCGCGCAATGGCGCATCGGCGTGATGGGAGGTGGGTTCTTTTTTGAACCGAAAACCAGCACGCTTCCTTTCGCATCCGCGCTTACATCCGGTGCAGATGCAACTTGGCGCGTCATGAAAGGCTCGCTCTCTGGTTTTTATCATGTTGTGACGGGGGCAATAAGCAGCTGTAACCTTTCAGGACCGATTGGGATCGCTGAAACCTCGGGTCAGATGGCGCGCCAAGGTGGAGATAGTTTCATTTGGTTTATCGCGGTGCTCTCTGCTGCGGTGGGATTGATAAATTTGTTTCCTGTTCCAGTTTTGGATGGTGGGCATCTGGTGTTTTTTGCTTTTGAAGCGGTTATCGGGCGCCCTCCAAGTGCCTATGCCTTAAATATATTGATGACGATTGGCTTGGCTTTGGTGCTGGGTTTTATGGTGTTTGCGCTCGGGAATGATCTTCTTTGTCCATAAAATAGCCGCGGAAAAAGTGAGCAGAAATGTGGTGTTCCTTAAAAATAAGCGTTACACAAATTCAAGATGCAGTTGTTGTGAATATTTGGTACCACTAGAACGAACCGCAGGTTGAATTATCAGGTGACAGTAAGGAATGAAGATGAAGCAATTTTTTGGAATTTTTGTTGCGGCAATTATTTGCATCGGATCGGCTTCCTGGGCTCAAGAGTTTAACTTTTCTTCAATCGAAGTGGATGGCAATCGTCGGATAGAAACGTCAACGATTATCAGCTATGCCAACCTTCCACTGAGAAAAAATGTTTCGGCCTCTGAGATAAGCGCGGCTTATCAAGAGGTGGCGAACTCTGGATTGTTTGAAGATATCGAATTCATTCCGCAGGGGCGTCGATTGATCATTAAGGTGCAGGAATATCCCACAATCAGCCAGGTTGCTTTTGAAGGCAATGATAGGCTGAAAGACGAAGTTCTTGCTCAGATCGTTAGTGCGAAATCACGGCGGGTGTTTAACCCGATGAAAGTTGAGGAAGACAGAGAGCGCATCGCTCAAGCTTACGCGGATATGGGGCGCTTGGCGTCGCGGGTAACGCCCAAAATCATTCGCTTGCCAGATAATCGTGTGAATCTGGTCTTTGAGATTTTTGAAGGTGGCGTTGTCGAGATAGAGCGCATCGGCTTTGTTGGCAATAAAACCTATAGCGATCGCAAGCTGCGCAATGTTTTGAATACAAAGCAGGCTGGATTGCTTCGTTTGTTGGTGCAAAGAGATACGTTCATTGAGGATCGGATCGAATTTGATAAGCAGATGTTAACGGATTTTTATAAATCGCGCGGATTTGTCGATTTTGTGATCAATGGTGTAAATGCAGAATTCTCTGAAGAGCGCGACGGCTATTTCATCACATTCAACATACAAGAAGGCCAACAGTTTAACGTTGGCGCGGTAACCCTTGTCTCCGAGCGCTCGGACGTTGACGAAACGGTTTTTTCAGCGGCGTTAACGCTCAAACCCTCTGTGATCTATTCACCATTGGCGGTTGAGGATGATATTGCGCGCTTAGAGCGTTTGGCGGTGATGGAGGGCGTAGATTTTTTACGTGTGACGCCGCGCTTGAAGCGAAATGACTCGACCCGCACACTTGATGTGGCCTTCGTTGTCGATCGTAGCGCACGGATCTTTATCGAACGCATCAATGTGTCTGGAAATACGTCTACTTTGGATAACGTGATCCGTCGGCAATTTCTCGCTGTGGAAGGAGATCCGTTTAATCCCCGCGCGCTCAGGGCTGCTGTAGATCGCATTCGCCGTTTGGGCTTTTTTGACCCAGTGAACGTTTCAACACGCGCGGGGAATAAGCCTGAAACGGTGATTATTGACCTTGTCGTGGGTGAGAAGCCAACAGGCAGTCTGTCTCTCGGGGCGGGGTATTCCAGCGCTTTGGGACTGGGCGGTATTATCGAATATCGTGAACGTAATTTTATTGGCCGTGGGCAAGGGCTTAACTTTAAAATTCAAGGTGGCTCTGACAATACAACCTATTCTTTTGGTTTTATTGAGCCCGCCTTTTTGGGCAATGAACTGCAATTCTCGCTGAATTTAGCCTATGAAGAAACCAATCAGCAAAATTCCACTTATGATACACGCTCTGTAAATTTCCAACCGGGGATAAGTTATCCGATCAATAATTTCATCCGGGTTGGATTTCGCTATTCTTACACCAGTGATGAAGTGTCAGGAAATGCGGTGACCTCAATCATTGGCGATGAATACGAGCAGGGCAGGGTCAATACGTCCGGCGTGGGATATACATTCGGTTATGATACGCGGCGCGTGGGTCTCAACCCTAGAGCTGGCGTGTTGCTTCAGTTTGGCCAAGATTTCACGGGGCTTGGCGGGGATACAACAAGCGTTAAGTCAAATTTGAAACTGCAGGGCGAACAAAAAACATTCGGTGAAGAGGTTACGTTATCGGCCACGTTTGAGGCGGGGGATTTACGGTATTCAAAGGGCCAAAGCCGCGTGAGCGATCGCTTTGCGCTTGGCAGCCGGGTTATGCGCGGGTTTAACCCCGGAGGAGTCGGTCCACGCGAGCGCAGCAATGATGGTTCTGAAACTATCAATGATGCTTTAGGCGGTGAACAATTTGCCGTTGCGCGGTTTGAAGCAGAGTTTCCCATAGGAATCCCGGAAGAATACGGGATTACGGGTGGGGTGTTTTACGATGTTGGCAGTCTTTGGGGCTTACCAGTTGAGACAAGCCCGTACGGCGCAAACACAGTCTATTACAATGCGGCGATACCGCGCCAAGTTGCGGGTGCTACTGTGTTTTGGGCCACGCCGATCGGACCTTTGCGGTTCAATTGGACGCGCGCGATCCAAAAAGAAGAATTTGATGAAGCGAATAATTTTGAGTTCACATTGTCAACGCGGTTCTGATGAACAGGTTTAGTTTAAGCTTTTTAAAGGGGTTTTTTCTTTTGCTGCTGCTCGCAGGCCCCGTATTTGGTCAGGCTGGCGCATCTGCCGCCAAACACGTGGTGGTGGTTGATTTCGATGAGGTTTTTCGGACCACGCTATATGGCCGCCGTATTATCGCAGAATTTCAGCAGGCAAACCAAGCGCTGAGCAAAGAGTTTGAGCGCATCGCAGAAGAACTGGTCGCCGAAGAAAAGGCCCTAAGGGATCTGCGCGGTAGTACTGATCCCTCAGCTTTTAAAGAAATGGCGCTGGCCTTTGACCAAAAATCGACTAGGTTGCGTCAAGAGCAGGAAGACAAACGGGTCGAGCTGAAACTTGCTGGTGATGCGGCCCAATCCGACGTGCTACAACAATTTGGGCCGATTTTTGTAAAAGTTATGCAAGAACACAACGCGTCTATTTTATTAGAAAAGAAGCAAGTGGTGTTGGTCATTGCCTCTGCCGATATCACCAAAGAAGCTATCCGCCGGATAGATCAAGAGCTTGGAGATGGCCGATAAGCCATGTTACGCGAACCCCATAAACCTTTTTAAGTTGCTTATGTTGCGTTTTTGTTGAGCGTTCGCGTATTGGGAAAGAAAATCGCAGGGCACTTGTGTTGGGCCTGAAGGGTTGCTAGCTAGATTTTGATAAAAAGAACAAGATAGGGGCGAAACATGGCAGATTCTGGAACTGAGGCGGATATCCAATTGATCCAACGAATTTTGCCGCATCGTTATCCGTTTTTATTGGTGGATCGCGTCACTGATATCGTTGGAACGGCCTCTGCGCTTGGGCATAAAAACGTCACGATGAATGAACCGCAATTTCAAGGCCATTTTCCAGGTACGCCGATTATGCCCGGGGTTCTGATGGTTGAGGCGATGGCGCAAACGGCGGCGGTTATGGTGGGCAGCACGCTGGGATTAGCGGATAAGAATATGCTGATTTATTTTATGTCGATCGATAATTGTAAGTTCCGTCGTAAGGTCGGGCCTGGGGATCATCTGGAGATGCAAATCACAACCTTACGTGGAAAGGCAGGCGCGAAGGTTTGGAAATTTTCAGGCCGCGCCAGCGTGAATGGCGAAATGGCCGCTGAGGCAGAGTTTACAGCCATGATGGACCTTTCGAATGTGGTGCCATCGTGAGCAATACCTTCATTCACCCCAGCGCCGTGGTTGAGGAGGGAGTTGAGCTGGGCTTAGGCTGCCATATCGGGCCTTTCTGTCATGTTGGAAAAGATGTGTCTTTAGGCGATCGCGTGGTTTTGAAAAGCCATGTGGTTGTGACAGGGCGCACAGATATTGGTGATGACACTACCGTTTTTCCTTTCGCAGTATTGGGAGAAATTCCGCAGGATAAAAAATTCAAAGGCGAGCAAACGCGTTTGTTTATCGGGGCCCGCAATTGTATTCGCGAGCATGTAACGATGAATACGGGCACCGAAGGCGGCGGTGGGATCACTCAGATTGGCAATGATGGATTGTTTTTAGCAGGCTGTCATGTTGCGCATGATGCACTGCTTGCGGATCGGATTATCGTTGTAAACAACGCGGCGATCGGTGGGCATTGCATCATAGAAGATGATGTTTTGGTAGGGGGCTTGGCGGGTATCCATCAATTTGTGCGCATTGGTCGAGGGGCAATTATTGGCGCCCTAACGATGGTGACCAATGATGTTATCCCCTATGGTCTGGTGCAAGCACCACGGGGGCAGTTAGACGGGCTAAACCTTGTTGGCTTAAAGCGCCGCGGCGTCTCGCGGGGGGATATAACCGCGTTACGGGCCGCGTTTCAAATGTTGGCGCAGGGCGATGGAACCTTTCAAGACCGCGCAAAACGGTTGGGCGATGAAACCGATAGCGATTACGTCCAGCATATTGTTGATTTCGTAACGGCCTCGTCGGATCGCTCTTTTCTCACCCCAGGAGAGTGATATGACTGGGCGCTTGGCGATCCTCGCAGGTTCGGGCGTTTTGCCAACGCTGGTGGCGCAGGCACACCCGCAGGCCATGTTTTGTGGTTTTAAACACCTCAGCTATGATCGGCCCGCACATGCGATTGATTTCGTTACTTTGGAGCGCTTGGGGGCGCTTTTTGACAGCCTGCGCGCAGCTGGCGTGACAAAGGTTGTTTTGGCCGGTGCAATGCAACGACCCGCGTTTGATCCCGAGCTGTTTGATGCGTTCACGCGCGCCGTAATTCCTGATCTTTCAAAAGCCATGCGGCAAGGGGATGATTTCTTATTACGCTTTGTGATCGGTTTGTTTGAAAGTCAAGGTTTTGATATTGTTGGGGCGGATCAACTTGTGCCGAATATAACCGCTGAGCCGGGTCTGCTATTGGGAAAAATGAATAGAGATTATGCGGATGAGGTCCAAAAAGCAGATCATGTATTGAAATCACTTGCCGCTGTAGATGTGGGGCAAGGGGTCGTGGTGGAAGCAGGGCAGTTATTGGCAATAGAGACGCTACAAGGGACTGACTTTATGTTAAAAACAGTCGCCCAGACAGCCGCTGCGTTGCGCAATCCGGACCGTGGGATTTTTGTGAAGCGGCCCAAAGCCGGCCAGGATTTACGCGCGGATATGCCCGCGATCGGGGTGGATACCCTATCACATGTTGCTGCCGCAGGGCTTGCTGGCATCGTTGTTACACCGAAAAAAGTTCTTCTGCTTGAGCGTGAGAAAATAACCCAACGTTGTTCTGAGTTGAATATTTTCCTGCAGGCCCGTGAGAGCACGCAATGAAGATTTTTTTGCTCGCGGGAGAGGCCTCTGGCGATAAACTTGGGGCAGCGCTGATGGCAGGCCTCCTCAAACACATGCCCAATGCGCCTCAATTCTACGGGGTCGGCGGGCCATTGATGGAACAGGCGGGCTTAAAAACTTTATTTTCAATGTCTGATATCTCCTTGATGGGAATTTCAGAGATCTTGTCAAAATACAGGTTTTTAAAACGGCGCATTACAGAGGCGGCGGATGCGGTTATAGAAGGGGGGGCGGATGTGTTGATTACAATTGACCTGCCCGAATTTTCGCTGCGCCTTGCCAAAGCTGTTCGACGCAGAAAGCAGGTTCCGAGTGTTCATTATGTTGCGCCAACGGTTTGGGCCTGGCGGCCTGGGCGTGCGCGGAAAATGTCACCTTTCGTGGATCATGTTTTGGCGCTTTTTCCATTTGAGCCACCCTATATGCAGGCCGCGGGTATGAGTTGTGATTTTGTGGGGCATCCCGTTGTCAACGATCCCCGTGCCACGCGCGATGAAGCCCAACGGTTTCGCGCAGAAACGGGTATTAATGACGCGCCAATGGTCTTATGCTTGCCCGGATCACGCGGTTCAGAGATCAAACGCCTGGCGCCTGTGTTTGGAAAAGTAGTCGAAAAACTGCATGCAGCTCGCCCTGATTTGAGATTTGTATTGCCGATGGCGGCGTCGGTTGTGACTCTGGTGAAGGATCAGATCGCAACCTGGCCGGTTAAACCGATTCTAATTGAACCAGGCTCAAATGCGCAAGCTCACAGGCAAAAGCGCGCCGCATTTCAGGCTGCAGATGTGGCTCTTGCGGCTTCAGGCACCGTATCTTTAGAACTTGCTGCCACGCTAACCCCCATGGTGATTGCCTATGATATGGGATTTTTGTCGCGGCAAATTATAGGACGCATGCTAAAGGTCGAAACGGTGAGTTTGGTCAATTTGATTACAGATAGCAAATCTATCCCCGAATTCATCGCCGAGAATTGTCAGGAAGAGTTGATCACGCCAAGCGTTTTAAAGCTGCTTGACGATCCAAGGGGACAGATCCAAGCTATGCAGAGCACAATGCAGGCGCTTGGACAAAATGGTCACCCGCCGGGCGAACGGGCGGCGCAATCAGTCATCAAGTTTCTCGCAGCCCAATAATATTATTGATTTGATATTTTATTAAATCCAGCGGTAAATCCGCTGAGCGATAGGTTTAAATTTAAGGCTTTGTCTGGCGCATCCATATGACGGATCGTAATGACAGATTGATTGCCCGCCTTCATCAATGCAATATCGCCTTCAGTTAGACCGATGCGTGCGATGCATCCGATTTCTGTGCAGAATGAATAGGGGTAACTTTTTGTTGTTTCTGTATCAAAGCCAATCGTCATGCGTGCTGTTAAAAGCGTTTTAAGCGGCACGATAATCGTTGCGCCGGCGATCGCGACTTGTCCCTGTGGAAGCGGAAAGACCATAATCTCGCTTAATGGATTGCCTTCATTATTGACCAATAATTGAAACAATTCGCACGGATCTTGTCCGTTCTCGCTGCGGATGCAGCGTATGTTCCAATCGCCTATCCGTTCAGCAATATAGGGTTGGCCGATATTTGGAACTTCTATATTCAAACCAAGTGACAATGACTCTGCCGCATTCTGCTCAGATTGTTGAGCATGCACGAAGGACGCCATAAAAAGACTTATGGCGCCAAGCGCGTTGCGGATCGAAATGCGAAAATTCATATTTTACTTCCAATGTTTACTGGGCCACTGTTCGACCAGTTTCTCACCCTCTTATATGTTCATGAGAGGCTTATGACGCAAGCTTTATTGTAAATTTGGGTATTATACTGGGAGGTAAACGGTATCGCAGCGCCGTTCATTGGAAAGTTTCAGATCGACGCGCTCGCAAACAGGTGGTTGATACGCATTGATCTGTAACGTCAAATAGGTTTTGAATTTTGCGCTGTTTTAGGCGCAGCTGACCGTCAAATATACTTATGTTTTTATTGGTTTTAAGCCCTAAGTTTCAATCTGAATGGGGGGTAAAGCTTTTAGGAGCGTTTGCGTTGTTCAAAGCGCGGCAACATCGCTGAAAAATCTTTACCAAGGCCATCTTCGTCTTCTACGAAAGTTTGATAGAGCTGCGTGGCCGCTTGCCCGAGCGGCGTGTCAGCCGCCACTGCTTGCGCGGCTTGTTGGCTGAGACGAAGATCCTTGAGCATCAATTCTGCCGAAAATCCGGGCTGATAGCCATTATCTGCGGGCGAATTCGGCCCAATACCCGGCGCAGGGCAATAGGCATTCATCGACCAGCTATATCCCGAGGAGGTGCTAACCACATCAAACATTGATTGACGGTCTAGGCCCAATTTATCGGCAAGCGCGAAGGCTTCGCAGGTGACAATCATGGTTGCGCCAAGGATCATATTATTGCAGATTTTAGCCGCTTGCCCATTGCCGCTTTCACCACAGTGAACAGATTTTTGACCCATAATGTCAAATAGTGGTTTTGCGGTAAGAAACGCCTTTTCAGGCCCGCCGACCATGAAGGTAAGCGTACCTGCTGACGCGCCGCCGATACCGCCAGAAACTGGTGCATCCAAGGTCGCGACATTGGCGACATTGGCCATTTCGCTTATTTCACGTGCGCTTTGAACATCGACTGTCGAGCAATCCAGAAAAATGCTATCTGCGCGCATATCCGGTATAATCTGGGCCGCAACAGATTTTAGAATTGCGCCGTTCGGCAGCATGGTAATCACGATATCGGCGCCGGTTGCGGCGGCAGTGGCCGAATCCATGATTTCAACCCCCTCGGCATGCACGCTCACCGTATCAAATCCGCGCACCATATGGCCTGCATGTGCAAGGTTTTCCGCCATTGGGCGCCCCATATTTCCAAGGCCAATAAATCCAATTTGCATTTAACTCTCCTTCACGTTCAATTCCAAAGCGCCCAATGTGGCCAACATGCTCTGGCTGGCCTTATGCGGGACCTCTGTCAGATTATATTGCCAATGCGGGTTCCTGTCTTTGTCGATAATCGCCGCGCGAACACCTTCTAAAAAATCACCAATCTCCATAGAGCGCGCGGTAAACCTGTATTCATATTGCAAAGCGCGCAAGATATCGGGGCCTTCATCGCGCAATTGGCGCAGCAGCAAAATTGTACTGGCCATCGATAAAGGTGCGTTTCTGCTTACCATTTTAAGACTTTTTTGACTGAATTCATCATCGCTCGTGGTGAGGGAAGAGATCAATCCCGCCAATGTTTCATTCGAGAAATGCCGATCTATTTGCGTTTGAAGGGCTTTTAATTCGCTGCTCGGCGCAGGCTGGGCGGCGTTGGCGATATGCACGGTATTTCCCGTTTTCTCTAAAGATTCGATCAAGGTTTTCCAGTGGCTTAGTGGAATGAAGTGATCCGCAAAGCCGGCATATATCGCATCCGCAGCGGCCATCCGTGCTGCTGTTAAACCCAAATATTCACCCAAATAGCCCGGAGCGCAGGCCAGAATATAGGATCCGCCCACATCGGGGATCAACCCGATGCCACATTCTGGCATCGCAATTTGGCTGGTTTCTCCCACAATACGGTGGCTGCCATGGCAAGAAATTCCAACGCCCCCACCCATAGTAAACCCCTGCATGAAAGCAATATAGGGCTTGGGGTAATGATAGATTAATGCGTTCAGGCGATATTCAGCCGCCCAAAACGCCTGCCCATATGCATAATCCCCTTGGCGGCCGGTCTTATATAATTCAGAAATATCTCCTCCAGAACAAAAAGCCCGATCGCCCTGTGCATCAATAATCACCAGCTCGATATCATTTTTATCGCGCCAGGTCAGCAGCGCTTGCTCGATCGCGCTGCACATATCAGCAGTGATGGCGTTAAGCGCCTCGGGCCGTTGTAAGGTGATACGCCCGGCGTGACCAATCTGGCGAATAGAGATATCGCTCATCTATCTGCCAGCATTTGGCGCGCAATAATCATCCGCATGATTTCGTTGGTGCCTTCCAAAATTTGATGGACGCGCAAATCACGAACGATTTTTTCAATGCCGTAATCGGCAAGATACCCATAGCCACCATGCAATTGCAGGCATTGATTGGCGGTTTCAAAGGCATTGTCGGTGACCATGAGCTTTGCCATAGCGCAGAATTTTGTGGCATCTGGGGCCTGCATGTCTAATTTCCAAGCGGCTTGGCGCAAGAAGCTGCGCGCGGCTTGCAGCTTTACTTCCATATCCGCCAATTTGAACTGTAGGGCTTGAAATTGATCAATCGTTTTGCCGAAGGCCTTGCGCTCTCCCATATAGGCCAGCGTGGCTTGCAAAGCCTGTTCGGCGCCTCCCAAGGCGCTTGCTGCAATATTCAAGCGTCCACCATCCAGCCCAGCCATCGCATAGTGAAACCCTTTGCCTTCTACACCCAGCAGGTTTTGAGCGGGAATTGGACAGGCGTCAAACTGAACTTGCGCCGTGGGCTGCGCGCGCCAGCCCATTTTATCCTCAAGAGCACCATAGCTTAGCCCATCGCTGCCCGCTTCAACTATGAAAGCCGAGACACCTTTTGGACCCTCGGCCCCGGTGCGGGCCATTACAATATAGGCATCTGAATACCCCCCACCCGAGATAAAGGCTTTGGTTCCGCTAAGTCGATACCCTTCATTGGTACGCGTGGCTTGACTGCGCAGCGCTGCCGCGTCTGATCCCGAACCTGGTTCGGTCAGACAATAGCTGAAAATCAAATCCATTTGGCACAAGCGCGGCAACCATCTTGCGCGGGTTTCTGGATCGCCGTAACGATCGATCATGCCGCCACACATATTGTGAATTGATAAAAACGCCGAGATTGACGGGCAGGCCATGGCCAAAGCTTCAAACACTAAGGTCGCATCTAGCCGACTTAAACCGGATCCCCCCATCTCGTCGGAGACATAAATGCCGCCCAAACCCAGCTGCGCGACTTTAGGCCACAGCTCTTTTGGAATGGTGCCTCGATTTTCCCAATCGCGCGCAAACGGGGCGATATGCTCTTGGCCAAACTCATAAGCCATATCAAAGATGGCGGTTTGTTCGCTGCTTAACGAAAAATCCAAAGAAATCCTCCAGCATGTGTGTTGTTGAGGTTCGGTGACATGATTGGCGCTTTCCTGACCTCTATGCAAGCCGCAAGATGGCAAGTGAGCTTGCGGCCTAGGCCGCTTTGCGCGTTTGCTTACATGCCCATTTGACCGGCTCAGATGTGAGAGGGGTAAGCCGCTGAAGTGGTGCAGCTTACCCAGATGCGTTAATCCATCGCTTTAAAGTTAAACTCGCCGCCTTCTTTGATCCCAGAAGGCCATCTAGACGTGATGGTTTTGGTTCTTGTATAGAATTTAAACGCATCGGGCCCGTGTTGGTTCAAATCGCCAAACACGGATTTTTTCCAACCACCAAAAGTGTGGTAGGCAAGGGGCACTGGGATTGGAACGTTAATTCCGACCATGCCAATATTGATCCGATTGGCAAAATCGCGCGCCGCATCTCCATCGCGCGTGAAAATTGCCGTGCCATTGCCATATTCATGATCCATAGCCAATGAGATGGCTTCTTCATAGCTTCCGGCGCGTACTGTGCTGAGAACTGGGCCAAAAATTTCCTTTTTATAGATGTCCATTTCTGGAGTGACCCTGTCAAAAAGATGCGGGCCAACAAAAAACCCATTTTCATAGCCTTGAAGGCTGAAATCACGCCCATCGACAATTAGTTTCGCGCCTTGCTTTATGCCGCTTTCTACCAATCCCAGAATATTTTGTTGCGCAGCTTTGGTGACAACCGGGCCATAATCAACCTCATCGTCCGCCGTGTAAGGGCCAACTTTCAGCTTTTCAATACGCGGCACTAATTTTTCAATCAGGCGGTCGGCGGTTTCATCGCCCACGGGCACCGCAACCGAAATCGCCATACAGCGCTCGCCCGCAGCCCCGTATCCGGCACCTATCAACGCGTCAGCTGCCTGATCCATATCCGCATCTGGCATGATGATCATATGGTTCTTGGCACCACCAAAGCAC
>OZSS01000343.1_pt1 | contig 21992 bp, 13 predicted proteins | sample 1779911 | NCBI WGS metagenome assembly OZSS01 (sample SAMEA2603589, study PRJEB24840) | metagenome | biome: Water; feature: Photic zone; material: Seawater sample | place: Mediterranean Sea | collected 2013-11-12 | depth 10 m
CACAGAGGCAATCCTGACATGGAATTTCAAAGCCTAGATGATGCGAGAGATTATGTTCTATCTAATGATGAAGATTACTTTATTACAGATGAAATAATTCGAGGTGTATCATTTAAAGTTTTCAAAAATGGCCCTAAGCTCATACCTGATATCTTAAATCTTTGTCTCAACCATAAAGAAAAAGACTTCTTGGTTTTTGACAAAGAGCGATATTCCTTTGGTGAGTTTCATCAATTAACGTGTCAAATCGCCCATTTACTAATGGATGAATATAGCATTAGACCAGGTGATAGAGTTGCGATTTTAATGAAAAATTCTCCAGAATTTCCCCTTATATTTATGGCTTTATCGTCAATTGGTGCCGTTGCAGTTTGTTTAAACAGCTGGTGGACATCAGATGAACTTAAATATGGATTTATGGATTCAAAGGTAAAGCTTGTATTCACCGATGAGCAGCGACTAGCAAAGATAAAAGGATTTGTAACAGAGATGGGCGTGCAAACGGTTTTATGTCGCCATCAAAATTCTGATAAGTCAGATGAGTTTTGGAATTTACTTTTAACAAGTAAAAATAATGAATTACCCAGAACTACGATTGATCAAGATAGTGATTTCGCTGTTATGTATACTTCAGGATCAACAGGACACCCAAAGGGAGTCGTTATGACTCATCGGGGTGCAATATCCACATTAATGTCTTGGCATTTTGGCCTCAGAGTTTTGGATGTAATGGGATTGGGACCTGTACCTTATGTAGACAAAAACAACCAACCTTATCAACCATGTCAGTTAGTTTCAGTCCCATTTTTCCATGTTTCCGGAACTCATGGGGGACTTTTACTTGCCCTTTGGAGTGGCACAAAGTTAGTGATAATGAAAAAATGGGATCCTCCTGAGGCCGTCAGACTTATTGAGTTAGAAAAAGTGAGCAGGTTTGGAGGTGTCCCTACAATGGCAGCTGAAATTCTCGGAGAGGCTAAAAAAGTTGGCGCAAAGTTAGAATCGATTCGATTAATTGATACTGGAGGCGCTGCACGGCCAGCTGATCAGGCGCGAGAAATGGCGGAATCTATACCCAATGTTTTGACAGGGACAAGTTATGGCATGACAGAAACAAATGCTCTGGGAATAGCGATTCGAGGTAAGGAATACTTGGAAAATCCTGAGGTGACAGGAAGATTAATTGCACCGCTTGCAGAGATGAGAATTGTGGATGAATTTGATAATGATGTTGAGATTGGAGACGTCGGGGAATTGGTGCTAAAAAGTGCAGCGAATATGCGATGCTATTTGAATAAAGATGCTGAGACATCCGAAGTTTTAAAAGATGGATGGCTTTATACAGGTGATCTGGCAAAGATTGATAAAAATGAATTGATCACGCTCGTTGATAGGAAAAAAAATATTATTATCAGAGGTGGTGAAAACATATCAGCTCAAGAGGTTCAAACGGTGATTCTTGAACATCCTGATGTTATTGAGGCTGCTATCTTTGCTTTGCCAAACGAACGTTTAGGTGAGATTGTTGGATCTTGCGTTTTTTGTGGTGAAACTTCAAATGCAGATGAGGATTCTTTGAAAGAGTTCTTAAGAAAATCATTAGCAGCATATAAAATACCGGAGCACATATGGTTTAAGAAAAAACCATTACCTCGAGTTGCATCAGAGAAGATTGATGTGGAGGCTCTAAAGAAGGAGTACAGCTAAAGATGAATGTTCCAAATAATAAAATGCAAAACGTTCAGGGATTTGAAATTCAGAAAGTGGAAGATTGGATAAAGAAAAATGTTAAAGGCTTAAAACCTCCTTTAAAGTGGAAAAAATTAGAGGGAGGCCATTCAAATCTAACCTATATGATAAATGATTTTGAGGGAGCAAGTGCGGTAATACGAAGACCCCCATTGGGTAAATTGCTCCCAAAGGCTCATGATATGTCGCGAGAATGGGCACTAATCTCCAATTTAGCACCGACTGGATTTCCGGTCCCTAAACCTCTCGGTTTTTGTGATAATTTAGATATAACAGGTGCTTTATTTTATGTAATGGGATTCTCTAAGGGTAAGCCACTTCATAGCGCTAAGGAGGCATCGGACTCTATAAGATTAGATGATAGGGCCACTCTTGCATACTCATTTATTGATACCTTAGCATTGCTTCATAGCCTGGATCCCGATGAGATTGGTCTCGGAGAGTTGGGTCGAAAGGAGGATTACATTGGCCGTCAAGTAAAGACTTGGTACCGATCTTGGATGGCATCCATTGAGCCAGCTAACTACGATGACAAAAGAGCACATAACCTACAGGAATATTTTCTTTCCTCAAAACCTGACCAGCAGACCGCAAGTGTGGTTCATGGTGATTACGGATTTCATAACTGTTTAATTGGTGATGATGCTAAGGTCTCAGCGGTAGTTGATTGGGAAATATCCTCATTGGGAGATCCATTGGCAGACTTAGCTTACACGCTAAAAAGTTGGCCTGAGGCACACGGTGATGCTTCGAGTAGTTTGGATTTACCTTCCTCTATTGATGGATTGCCGCTAAGAAAAGAACTGATTAATCGTTATCAAAAACAAACAGGTTTAAATGTTGATCAGCTTGATTTTTACTTTGGATTTAATCATTGGAAATCTGCAGCAATTATTCATGGAGTTTATGCTCGATACAGAGAAGGAAAGAAAAGTACTGAGGGGATAGATTTAGATGAGATTAAGAGTCGAATAGATGCATCTCTGGCGGCAGCAGATTTCTATATTAATCGATATAAAGAGAGATAGATGCGAGTCTTTAACTTTGGTTCCTTAAACATAGACCATGTTTACTCTATGGATAAATTTGTTTCACCAGGTGAAACGCTGCCAAGTATTTCATATTCAAAGTTTTCCGGTGGGAAAGGACTGAATCAGTCAATTGCATTAGCAAAAGCGGGAATAAAGGTGACTCATCTAGGATCGGTTGGTGAAGATGGATATTTTTTACGCGATCTTCTGGATACACACGGTGTTGATGCTAAAGAATTGCAGATTTTATCCTCAGCATCAGGTCATGCAATTATTCAAGTGGACGCTAATGGTGAGAATTGCATCATTCTTCATGGTGGCGCTAATGTTAAAAATGACGAGGACAAAGTTTTACAAAAGTTACAAAATGCTGAAAATGGTGACATCTTTCTCACTCAAAATGAAACGAACGGTGTTGCCTTTTTGATTAGTAAAGCTAAAGATCTTGGGCTTACAACAGTTTTTAACCCTGCGCCAATGACTGAGGACGTTAGTAATTATCCATTGGAAAAAGTTGATTACTTAATTCTTAATTATACTGAGGGAAAGATGCTGTCAGGAGCATCGGAATCTAGCAAAATTATCGAAACCCTATCTCAAAAATACCCAAGGGCAAAAATTGTATTAACGCTAGGTGCGGATGGTGTAATCTACAAAGACGATGTTGAGGAGATAAAGGTTGAGTCAATTGAAACAGAGGTTATTGATTCAACCAGTGCGGGAGATACATTTTCCGCTTACTTTATAGCTGGGATAAATATGGGTTTAGACGTTAAAGCAGCACTCCGCCAGGGTTGTAAGGCATCCTCAATATGCATCACGCGAGAGGGAGCAGCAAACTCTATACCCTCAATAGATGAAGTTTTAGAATTAGGGGAATCCAATGGATCTAGTTAGTAATAAATCACATCATCAATTTTTCAAGAAATTGGTAAGTCTTTGGTTCTTACCCATACTTATTTTTTTTGCTGGTTGTGCGCAGAATCAAAAAGATCAGCCTAATGTAATTCTAGTAATGGCTGATGACATGGGTTGGGCACAGACTGGCTATTATGGTCATCCGATTCTAAAAACACCTAATCTTGATGCAATGGCAGAAAATGGATTACGTATGGATCGATTTTATGCGGGTGCACCAAGTTGTACTCCGACACGCGCGTCGGTTATGACTGGAAGGACAAATGATCGTACTGGTGCATTCAGAGTTGGTAGTTATATCAATAAACAGGAAAAAATGCTTTCAAACGCATTTAAAGATGCGGGATATATTACTGCACATTTTGGTAAGTGGCATTTAAATATGGATAGCCCAGACCTAGATCACCCGTTACCAAAAAGTGACCCTCACAATCCTGGAGAGTTAGGCTTTGATTATTGGCTGAGTCACACCACGGGATTTGATCGCTCGTTTGACTTGAGCAGAAATGGGGTGCTGGAGAAGTTTGAGGGAGATGGATCAGAGATTATTGTTGAAGAGGCAGTGAGATTTATTACAGATGAAATTGAGAGAGGAAAACCATTTTTTATCGTTATTTGGTATTCAGCTCCTCATGGCCCCTGGGATGCGTCTGAAGAAGATATTAAGCCATTTTTGGGAAAAGTGGATCGGACCTCTGCGCATGCACACGGCGAGATTGTAGCTATCGATAGATCAATTGGTAATCTTAGAACAAGCTTACGTGAGTTAGGTATTGCCGATAATACATTGGTATGGTTTACAAGCGATAATGGAGGATCTCCAAATTTAGATGTTCGTGTTTGGCCGTCAAAGGATTCTTTTGGTGGTGCTGGTGGTCAGGGAATGGAGATGGAATATCCTTCTAATTGTAGTAACGAAATAGATTTTAATCTGACGAGTACTCAAGCGAGGGAATTGCATGGTTGTATTCGGGGAATGGATCCTGATAGTACTGGATATCTAAGAGGATTCAAGAAAGATTTTTATGAAGGTGGACTGCGTGTTCCGACCGTCATAGAGTGGCCCGCAGGAATCGAGCCTCGAGTTACAAATTTCCCATCAAGTACATACGATATGTTTCCAACTTTGATCGATGTGGCCGGGCTCTCACCAGATTCAATTAATGCCGTGCATGACGGGATATCAATTATTGAATTATTTGATTATGAATTGCCCAAGAGAGAGGTGCCCATTGGCTTCAGAGCAAATGGTGGCTTGATGTGGTTAGATAATGATTGGAAGTTAGTCAGGAATGTGGACTACGATGGTAAAAAGTTTGTGACTACTGATTATGAGCTTTATAACGTCATTGGTGATCCTACGGAAAGTAATAATCTCATCGAGATGTATCCTGAGATTGCTGCAAAAATGATTGAGCAACAAAGAAAGTGGAGTCTCTCTGTGAGTAAGAGTGCGTTTGGTGCAGACTATCCTGAAAAACAAGTATTAGATTCGGGAAGACTCAATTTGATACCAAGAATAGAAAATCGTCGAGAGCAACGCCTTAAGGAATGGAAAGAAGAGATTAGATTGTCTGAAGTTACTGTTCTTCCTTAAATCCTAATAACTGTGTCTACTTTAAATGAGGACTATAAAGGTGTTAAGGCGGCTTTCTGCACTAACCTTTTTGTAATTTTCCCCGAGGCACCTCTTTGAAGAGGAACCGAACTTATTTTTATTGCTTCGGGGATCTCAAAATTTGCTAATTTACCTTGAAGGAAACTTTTTATTGTATGTTCAGTTAGTTTACTTTTTGTATAAATTGTAGCTGCTACGAGTTCACCCAACCTGACGTCTGGTATGCTGTACACGCATGCTTCGACGATTTCTGGATGCTCCATTAAGGCATATTCTACTGAGCTACAAGATACATTTTCTCCACCTCTAATTATGAGATCTTTGATTCGATCCATGATGTAAATAAAGCCGTCAGGGTTTATTTTTGCGACATCGCCCGTTTTAAACCAGTCTCCATCAAAACAATCCAATTTATCATCTAATTTATTCCAATATCCTCGGAACATTGAAGTGCCCTTAACTTGTAACTCTCCTATCTCTCCATTGGGCATTTCAGCACCTGATTCTGAGACGATACGCATTTGAAGTACCGCAGAGCACTCTCCGCAAGATGATGGTCTATCAGCATAGGCATCGCCGATAGCACTCGTACCAATTGCATTGGTTTCCGTCATTCCCCAACCAATTTGAGGCATGATAATTTCGTTTAAACTATCAATTTCCTTTACTTGCTCAGGTGCCCTGTGTGCGCCACCTCCACCGAGAATTAAAAGAGTTGATATGTCATGGCGAGATTTATCATATGCATTAACTAAATCACTTGTAATTGCTGGGGCTGCAATAAAACTTGTTACTTTCTCTTTTTGAATCAATCTAAGTCCTTCTTCAGCATCCCATTTATACATACAAACCATTTTTCTTTGATTTCTGAATGAGGCAAGAAGGACAACATGTGATCCAGAAACATGGAATAAAGGAACGGCTAGCAACATTGCTTCTTGAAATGGTAACTCTTGTTTGTCTAATTCATATCTGAGAGCGCGTATTTCTATTTCTAGCTCCCAGCTCATTAGCGCATGGATTATATTTCGGTGTGTCGAAACAACGCCCTTTGGGAAACCCGTCGTACCAGACGTATAGATTATCGTTGCATCATCATCAGCCGTGATTTTAGACTCAAGTGCATTAAAATTTGGGTGGCGGCTGAAGAGTTCTTTCCAACAATATGAAAACAGATCCTTGTTTTCCTTAGCTCTCACCCGTATGACTTTCATGTCATTCTCTTTATTGATGACATTCGAGAGATTAGTGAGTCGTTCCTGATCGACAAACAATAGTTTTGGATCACAATCATCAATGGCAAACTTGAGATCTTTTGGCCCCCACAAAGCATTTAACGATACTGCAATAGCTCCAATTGAAGTAGTCGCAATAAATGCGATACTCCACTCAGGATAATTCCTCATAGAGATGCCAACTCTATCCCCTTTTCTAATACCCAACTCTGAGGTCATGGTGTTTGCGAGTTGAGTACTTAATTCTAAAATTTGTGAAAATGTATATCGCTCGTCCTGATAGACAATAAAATCTAAATCACTTGAGTTGGAAAAATAGAGCTCATTGAGTGTTTTAGGTGCATTCTTAAAAACTTTTACATTTCTATCATTTATTTGGGTGGAATTAAGCTCATATATTTCGCCTGATGCACACAGTTTTTCTATTGCTTGATTTCTAGTTATGGTAGCTTTGTTCATATTAGAATTATTGTCCATAGTTTTAGTAATATAACATTCAAGTTGTAAATGTCGCTATATGGCACAAGTAGATTATTGGAGTGATTAACATGATAACTAAGCCTTTTTCTCCCAGAGACATATTTGCGCAACCCGTTGTAAATTCCTCAAGAGTTTTTCTTTCTCCACAGCGTTATATTCAAGGTCCAGGTGTGATCAAAAATTGTGGTCTTTATCTTAGTTTGATAAATGCAAAGCATGTTGGGGTTCTTGCATCAAAGAGAGGATTCTCAGCTGAGGCGGCAAATGTCCTGCAATCACTGAGTGAGGCGGGCATTGAATATTCGAAAGCTGAGTTTAGGGGTGAGTGCTCCAAAGAGGAAGTGGAGAGACATACCAACGATTTAATGAGTGCAAAACCAGACTGTATATTGGCAGTGGGTGGAGGAAAACTTGTTGATGCAGGCAAATGCATCGCCTACAGGCTAAATTGTCAAGTTGGAATCATTCCAACTCTCGCATCAAATGATGCGCCTTGCTCATCCATATCTGTGTTATACACCGTCGATGGAGTAAAAGATGTTGTTGAGTATTTCCCCCAAAATCCAGCGTTTGTGATTGTAGATACTGAGGTCATTGTTAATGCGAGTGAGCGTTACCTAGTAGCAGGAATTGGTGATGCAATGGCTACTTGGTATGAAGCTCGAGTATGCGAAGATAATCCAGTTGGTTCAAATTTGGTGGGATGTCGACCTACACTCGCGGCGTCAGCAATCAGTGAAAAATGTGCACAGACATTGTTCGAATATGGAGTCTCTGCAGCGGAGAACGTTAGAAACAATCAAAACAGTGATAGTGTTGAAAGAGTTGTTGAGGCAAATACGCTTTTAAGTGGCATTGGCTTTGAGAGTGGTGGACTTGCTCTTGCTCATCCTTTGGCGAATTCTTACACAGAGATAACACGGTTAAACAAAAAATATCTTCACGGCGAGATGGTTGCTATGGGTACTCTTGCTCAATTAGCAATGGAGAACTCAGAGGATCTAGAGAAAGTTACTAAATTTTTTATTGATATAGGACTACCTGTGAATTTGGAACAATTATCGATGCATCCACTAGAGCAATTTGAAATTGATAAAGTTATCGATGCGGCTTTTAAAAATCCTCTCATACAACGCATGAAATTTGAGGTTACCAGAGATCTAATTTTGCAATCAATTAAAAAAGCAGACGATCTGGGCACATCTTTTGTAAAGCAATATGGCGATGAGGCATATAAAAGGCTCCATGATTAACTGTCTGTTGTTTTCTTAAGAATAAAATTTGGCGTGTAAATTTTTGGAAAGAGATAAAAATTAGCATTAGGATATTTTTGGATATGGAATATCAAGAAATTTTATACGACACCTCAGATGGCGTTGCGACTATTACGATCAATCGCCCTGATACTTTGAATGCGCTAACAAGTTTAACGCAAGCGGAGATAAGGCATGCACTGTTCATTTCAGATACAACTGAAGAGGTTGTTGGCACAGTGATTACTGGATCAGGAAGAGGATTTTGTTCCGGTGTTGATATGAAGTCACTTGGTAAAATTAGTGATGATGGAAAAAGAACAGAGGAAACATTTGAGCATTTAGAGGTTGGCTTTGAAAGTGAAAATAAAAATTTTGAAGGTTCACCCGCTTACTTTTTAGCACTTAAAAAGCCTTTGATCGCAGCGATAAATGGAGCTTGTGCTGGATTAGGTTTCAGCTATGCCACATTTTGTGACATGCGATTTATGGACGAAAAAGCAAAATTAATTACATCATTTTCGCCAAGAGGATTGATTGCTGAGCATGGAACTAGTTGGATGCTTCCAAGAATAATAGGACCTTCTAATGCTCTTGATTTGATGTGGAGTTCGCGTCGAGTAGATGCCAACGAGGCATATCGGATTGGTTATGCGAATAGAATCTCCAAGAATGGTGAGGCATTAAAAGATGCGCAGGATTTCGTGAAAAGCTTTTCAAAAACCGTTGCCCCATATTCACTTATGATGATGAAGAGACAAGTCTATCAACACTTGAACAAGGAATTAGGAATTGCAAATATTGAGTCTACAAGCTGGATGGACGAAAGTTTAAAAAGAGAGGATTTTAAAGAAGGAATTAATTCATTTTTGGAAAAAAGATTACCAAATTTTAAAAAGATAAAATAAAAAGGGGAGTAAACATGATATTTACAGGATGGGAGTCACCACTCGCACTGCTTAAATATGAGCTGGTGCAATTGGAATATGAGGGCGTTCAAGTTCCAAAAGAAATTGCAAAGAGAGTGACATGCTTAGATGACGAATCTCACAAAATGGATTTCGATCTTGTCGACGAGATTTATAGTGATCTGAATAATTTAAAAGTTTCATCATCATTTCCCTATGAACAACCATATACGTTGACTGAGATTAAGAAAGCTAGGCCATCAGGACCCCGCCGTTTCGACTCGATAGAGGATAAGGATTTGCTGGATAAATTCCATGGAGCTTGGACGGGTAGAGCGGTTGGTTGTGCTCTGGGTAAACCGGTTGAAGGGATGGGAATTCGTGGCCAAAAGGGGTTGATAGGAAGGGCGGCGATCAAAGAATATCTTAAAAATAGGAATCATTGGCCGCTCGACTACTATTTTAGTGGAGAAGATGTTGGAGACGATTTTGTTGTTTATTGCCCAAATTCTCAACGCGAAAATATCGCTTTTATGGAACCTGATGATGACATCCACTATACATTGATCGCCCTAGCAATAATGGAGAAATATGGTGCTGAGTTTACTTGGCGGCATATAGCGCATACTTGGAATAGCTGCCTTCCTTACAACGTTATATGCACGGCTGAATCACAAGCGATTCTTAACTATAACAATGCTAGTCCCAGAAGCACAGCGTCTGACTGGGTAACCCCCGAGTACACAAGTCTCAATAGAAATCCCTATCGAGAATGGATAGGTGCACAGATCAGAGCCGATGGTTGGGGATATGGCTGCGCAGGTAATCCAGAATTAGCCGCTGAATTCGCTTATAGAGATGCTTGTTGGACGCATCGAGCGAATGGTATTTATGGAGAAATGATGTTCGCAGCTATTATTGCAGGTGCGTTCAACGTTTCCGATCCGATCGAGCTTATAAAAATAGGGCTCACTGAAATACCATTTAACTGTAAGTTAGCAGAGGCCTGCATGCAGGCGATTGAAAAAATGAAAGTCAAAAAAGACTTTGATAGTTATATGGATTGGGTTGAAGAAGACTTTGGAGATTTGAATGGAGTTCACACCGTAAATAACGCACTTGTTGTTATCGGGGCTTTATTTTATGGCGAATTAGACTTTCATCGCTCCGTTTGTTTTGCTGTCGAGGGAGGCTGGGACACCGACTGTAATGGTGCCACTTGTGGTTCAATCTTGGGCGCAGTCCATGGCCTTTCCAATATGGAATCAACCATGATACCTCCATTGAATGATACGATTAAACCAAGTGTGATAGGGTTTCAGGAAATAACTATGAAAGAGCTTGCTAAAAGAACTTTTGATGTACATTGCTCAATCAAAAACTCATAAAATAGAGAAAGCTCCTTGGGATCAATCAGATGTTAAAATTGAGATCCCCCATTAAATGGGTTATTTCCGTTTTTTATATATGCGCAACTTGTAGCATTTTATCTCAAGAACTTGATTCATATCCTGTAAATCTCTTTTGGGGTGATACTCATGTACATACCTATTTATCATCTGATGCTTTTGCAACTGGAACAACAATAACCTCAGATCAAGCTTATCGATTTGCGAAAGGCGAAAGGATTAAGGCAAATGGTGGGCAATACGCGTCAATACGAACACCTCTCGATTTTATAATGATTGCTGATCATGCAGAGGATTTGGGTGCCTTTGCTGCTCTTTCGAATACAAAAAGTATAATTGAAGATCAGGAAGTTGCTGAACAAGTGCTTGATCAACTAAAAAAAATGCCGAAACCATATGAACTCGTAAATGCTGAAAACAAAAATAAATTTAAATCACTTCAAAATGAACTTATTCAATCGAAGGGACTCAAGCAAACTAAATTTAACCTGAGCCAAGAGTTCAAAAGAGATATTTGGAGCGAGGTTATAAATGAGGCAGAGCGACATTACCAACCAGGAAAGTTTACTACCTTTGTAGGGTATGAATATAGTGCTACTGAGGGTGGTATGGCTCACAGAAATGTTATGTTTTCAGGTAGCCCAAAACAAACTGGATCGATTATTCCATTCTCAGCATTTGAAAGCCAAGATCCTGAGGATCTTTGGAAATTTCTAACGAAGTATAAAGAAGAATCGGGTGATGATGTTATTACGATTCCTCATAACACTAATTTGAGCAATGGACAATTTTTTAAAAACGAAACATTCAAAAATACTCCTTTTTCTAATGATTATTTACAAGTGAGAACTGAATTCGAACCAATCATTGAAGTCACTCAATTCAAAGGTGATAGTGAGACGCATCCTTTGATTTCGCCTGATGATTCCTACGCTAATTTTGAGAGAGGTTGGTTTGATACATTAAATAGAGCAAGAGATGATTCGCTGGGTGTAAAAATTGACAAAGCTGAGAGATCGCACGCTCGGTCAGTTCTTAAAAAAGGATTAAACATGAAAAAAGAATTCGGTGTGAATCCATTTAAATTCGGTGTTATTGGCTCCACAGACACTCATACAGGACTTTCCACAGCAGAAGAAGATAATTTTTGGGGTAAAATGGCATATGAGGAACCTAGTCAATACAGAGCAATGGGTATGACGATGAATATGGGTGCATCAGGATTGGCTGCAGTCTGGGCAATAGAAAATACTCGGGAGAGTATATTTGCCTCGATAAGAAGGAGAGAGGTTTATGCAACCACAGGCACGAGAATTTCATTACGATTTTTTGGGGGGTGGAGCTTTACAAAAACAGATATTGATAAAGCCAATTTTGCTGAAATTGGTTATCAAAAAGGAGTGCCGATGGGAGGAGATCTTTATCGAATTAATGAAAAAAGAGCACCATCATTCTTGGTAGTAGCATCAAAAGATCCGATGGAAGCAAACTTGGATAGAATTCAAGTGATTAAAGGTTGGCAGGACCAGAGTGGTTTATTACATGAAAAAGTTTACGATATTGCAGTTGCGCCAAAAGTGAATAAATGTAGTGCCAAAATAAAAGTTAATTGTTCGTTGGCGGCTTACACAGCAGGAAGTTACTCAGATCAGGATGGTAGTGAAGCGCTACAGGCGTTTTGGCAAGATCCTGATTTTAATAAGAACGAATATTCGTTTTATTATGTGAGAGTCTTGCAAGTCCCAACTCCAAGATGGAATACCTATGATTATGCAACGTATAGAGAGGGTGAAGTAAAACCACAAACGATAAAGGAGCGAGCCTACTCATCACCCATTTGGTATAGTCCTTGAGTCAAAGGAATCATGAAGACCAAAGTTTTTCATGCAACTCATCTATATTCTGACAAATTTTAAAATCATTATTTATGATTAAACAATTTTTTAATTCTTGCTCATAATTTGGCCAGGTTTGATTGGAGTCTATTATTGGATATCCCAATTTCATAAAGTTGGTTATGCCTTGTGACCATTTTCTTGCAATGCTTCTAACTTTTTGATCATTCCTATCGTGAAACTCCCTTCCCAATGAATTTGGATTATCAAAAGTGTTGAACATGAAAGCCATTTCAGATGCGTGGGTTGCTCCAAAATCTTTATACTTAGGCAGATTTGCGGGATTATCAAAATAATACAGCCATCCGCCTTTGCCAAATTCAGAACTTGTTAAAGCAGTCTGTAAAGCTGTTCGCCTAAACATATCAGTCCATATCATTTCATGAATTTTTCCAGGTGAAGCATTTGGATATTCAGTTTTAAGTGAAATTAGATATGAGTCTGGATCCTCACCAAATAGCATTTCCCTTGCGAGCCCATGATTCCAAAGTTCATAGTGAGGCTGATCTTCATCTTTCCCCTCAGTATAGAGGGTGCCCTCTCTTGAATTACTGCCAATAAGTAATGGAACTCCGTTTTCACCTCTCGATTTGATGGCCTGAATTGTCGGAGTTTTTATTACTTCTCCATCAATAGAAACGCGAAATCCAAGTTCTAACTGACAGATGTCAATTGCAGACATCTCAAGCATGGGACTTAGATAATTATCCGAATCAGTATCCAAAGCAGATCGAACTTTTTCAGTAGGATCTTCAAGCTCTTTATAAGGACATGTTGGACTGCATGCGATCGCCTTGTGATAGAGCGAATATGCGGAGGGACAACCTAACAGGCCTAAAGTCATTGTTCCACCAGATGATTCTCCGGAGATAGTAACATTGCCTGGATCACCTCCATATTCTTCAATGTTATCGTGTATCCATTGAAGTGCAAGGATGCAGTCTCTCATGCCATTAGAAGCGGATCCCAAATATTCAGATCCGAATTTTGAAAAATCTAGAAATCCAAATGCTCCTAATCTAAAGTTGAGTGTAACAACTACTACTTGTTGTTGCGCAGCTAGAACAGATCCATCAAACTCATTGGCAGACCCGTGCTTGAATGCACCACCATGCATCCAAACAAGTACAGGAGCAAGTTTATTTGCATTTTTAGGTTGGTAGATATTTAAAAATAAGCAATCCTCACTGACTTTTCCGGGTATTTTTCTACCATCAGCATCTAGCGTTTTATCTTGCATCGCTCTGTTTGGAAAAGATGTCGCATCAAGTGTGTTGCTCCAGCCGCCTGATGCTAGGGATGCTTTGAATCGCCTTTCATTGATTGGTGGCTCTCCATATCTAATTCCCAAAAAGGTTTGGATTTGATTATCATCAATTCCAATTACGCTACCCAAACGAGTCGTTTTTTTCATTTTTAGATACCAAAGAATTTAAAATTATTACTACCCAATTTAATCATTTTTTCTTACATGTGAAAATGTGGGGGGATTATTTTGCTCAACATGTTGTAAATTAGTATCGAAAAGACAATGATTAGGTTTACATCCATTTTAATAGATAGAGAGTTTTTCGATGATTGAACTGGGAATCCTTGCGGATGACTTGACTGGTGGAATGATGGTTGCAAGTCTTCTTGAAAGAGAGGGTATCTCTTGTCCATTGGTAAGTTCGATAGATGAGCTTGAATCAATTACTGATTCTGATGCACAAGCAGTTGTTGTCGCAAGAAAAATTCGTTTGATTGCGCCCGATGATGCCAGACTTGAAGCAGTGAGCACAGTAAAAGCGCTTCAATCTATTGGTTGTAAAAGATTTTATTATAAATATTGCGCCACCTTTGATTCGACGACTGATGGCAACATTGGTCCTATTGCTGAAGCTATGCTTGAAACACTGAATACAAAAAAGACAGTCTTCTGCCCAGCATTTCCAGAATACACTGTGACCATCTTTCAAGGGAGAATGTTTATTGGATCTACTCCTTTAGGAGACTCTTTTAAACAGAATGATCCTGTTACTCCTATGACAAATTCGAATTTGGTAGAGGTTTTACAATCACAAACAAGTAAACATGTTGGATTGATTTCTCACTCCATGTTGATAAAAGAAGTCGAGTCAGTTCGCAGTCATATCAATAAGATGTCATCTACGCCTTTCTTTATTGCTGATGCTGCAGATGATGAGGATTTAAAAAGCCTTGCAGAGCTAACACTAGATTGGAAGCTTACGACAGGTGCTGATGCGCTGCCCATCTTTTTAGCTAGAGCCTGGCAAAAACATAATCACAGCTTAAAAGTTAAAGAGTCTAAGAGGGTACTTTCACCAAGTCCTGGAGCAGAGGTGTTTATTGCAGGAAGTTGTGCCGCCGCGACTTTGCGACAGGTAGATACTTTTGAAAAAAACCATCCAACGTTCCGAGTGGACCTTGTAGCAGCAAATGATGATCCGGAATATATTTTAAAAATAATCATGTGGGCAAAACAGCATATAGATAAGGGCCCCATCGCAGTATCTTCATCAGCAGATTTGGACGAATTATCGAGAACGCAGAAATCACTGGGTGTAGGTGGAGCGGCAAGTCTAGCCGATAAAATTCTGGGAGAGGTTGCGCATAGGCTATTCAAGCTTGGTGCGAGGAAATTTGTTGTGGCTGGGGGTGAAACATCAGGACAGGTCATAAATTCTATTGGTATTAAGAAAGTAGAGGTTTCCGCATTTGATGAATTGGGTGGTGGTTATTGTCACCAGTCAGGTTCAGATCCAATATCTTTTGTTTTGAAAGCTGGTGCTCTCGGAAATGATAATTTTTTCTTTGATGCTATGGATAGAATGCGCCAGGCAGAAAATATTATCTGATTTAAGCACCCGCGAAATGGGTGGTTTTTAGATAAATTCCGTTGTAATAATTAAAACCATATGCTTAAGTTGAGAAAAGTGTCGAGACGTCAATATGTTTTCTTTAGATGGATACAAATCCATAGATTTAAGCCCTAGGATCTCACCTAGAATTAACCGCTTTGATGGCTCTGTAGAGGAGGGTGCCCCAGATCCTTATGGCAAGCATTGGGTAATGTGGGAAGGACGCTTCCCCATGGATAATTCTCTTTTTACGATGTATGCCGCGCCCAATAATATCAATCTTTATGATGGTAGACAGCATGATGATATTTTGGGCCAAGAGCGGATGACGACGCATAATGGATCTCATATCCAAGGTGGCAAAGGTCATATCAGTCATTGGAAAGGTGTCCCGGCTGATATGAAAGGATTGTGGGAGCTGCCCATAGAAACTTTCATTGGAGAGGCCTCGGTATGTAATTTGGATCATTTAACGCCCGAAACTATCGTAGAAGAGTCGAGCTATCCTAAGGAATATACAAAGAAAAAGTTTTGGCTACCAAAAGCAGAGCCAGGAGATGTAAGAGGAAAAGAGATTCTTCCAGATCATCTTGATCATATTCAAAAAGGAGATATTGTATTAATGACAAGCCCTTTTGAAGGGCTAGAGCAGCCGTGGTTATCTGCGCGCACCACTGAATGGCTCATCAAAGATCGAAAAATCAAAATGATTGGATTTGGATATCCAGGAATTGAGTGGCAGTATGATTTGAAAGTTGCAGCACCAAATAATTCGCCTATCAGACGTCTTTTGTTGGGCGCAAACATTCCTATAGTTCATCCTCTTGCTAATATCGAAACGTTAAAATCAGATCGGGTTTTCTACTATGGTATGCCATTGAATGTTCCAAAACTTGAGGCAAGTTTTGTAAGAGCAGTTGCATTTGTGCCTTCAGAAGCTGAAGCATCATGATAGATTTAAATGGCAAAAAGATCGTAGACCTGACTGTTGAACTTATCGCAAGAGTCACCCGGCTTGATGGAACAATTGAAGAGGGGACAACTGATCATTATGGACATGGTTGGCCAAGTGAAGAAACCATAAATGAGCAAGACGGGACGATGGAGCAACTTGTCGGAGCGAATCAAGGCACGGTCAGTGATTGGCCCATTGGAGCGATCAGCGGACATATGGGATCGCATATTCAGTTGGGCGTGAGACATAATGATAATTGGACTTGTTTGCCCGAGGGGATGAAAGGTATTTGGGATGTACCTTTGAATACCTATTATGGTGAGGCCTGTGTCTGTGTACTAGATCACCTTAAAGGCGGTGATATTTTGCCTGAGCACTTAGATAATGTTCATAACGGAGATATTGTTATATTGCACAGCTGTTGGAGTGGTGATGACCAGCCGACTCTGGTGGGGGAGACCGCGAGATGGTTGGCTGAGGACAAAAAAATAAAAATGCTAGCAGTTGGAGGGCCAGGAATCTCTTGGGAGACAAATTTTGATGGTCCAGAACCTGATAATAGTCCGACCCATAGAGCGATGACGGGTAACAATATTCCGATAGTTTACCCACTGGCAAACATTGAAAAGTTAAAAAATGACAGAGTATTTTTTATGAGCCTACCTTTGCATGTCGAGAGAATGGAGGGGACCTGGGTTCGAGCTATTGCTATAGAGTGAAAATGATTGTTTAATAGGGAAGTGAAGAATTTGTTAGTTATAAAGTCGCAATCATTAATTGTGCACGGTTAACAAATAAGTAAGTTAAATCTTTAATACGAAGGGGATAAAAATGAAAAAAACAGCTATAGCTAGTGCAATCGCGCTTGCGGCTACACTACCGCTATCTTCGGTAGTTATGAGCCAGAGTGACGAAAGCATGGAAGTTGAGGAGGTCATTGTTAGCGTGTCGCGTCGTGATGTTCCTGTAATGGACCTATCTCAGTCTGTTCAAGCAATTCCAGAAGAGACGTTAGCGCAACCAGCTTTCAATGACGTAAGAGATGTCTATAACAGAGTTCCAGGAGCGACTGCAGGCATTGTAAATGGTCAAAAAGCTCCACTCGCTGAAGGTATTCAGATGCGTGGTAGTGGTGTAACTCAGTCAAATGCAGGTGGCGGATCAATGCCTGTTGGTTATTATATTGACGACGTTCCATTTCTTGACGTAGGTGCATTGGCTCCACCGCCATTGAGTACATTTGATTTGGACAGAATTGAGGTTATAAGAGGTCCACAAGGGACAAGTTACGGTCAAGATTCCTCTACAGGTAGTGTCATTATGCGCACTAATGCGGTTGATATGGAAAATGCAGGCTATAAAGTGAAACTTGGAACGATGACCTATGGTAAAGGTAACGGTTATGGTCATACTATGGGTGCTGTTGTAAACGTGCCATTGATAGCTGATAAGCTAGGGGTCCGCGTTTCGTACTTAACGGAAGAAGATCCGGGTTATGGAATTGTTGTTGGCAGACCCGATGTTGAAAATCCGCTAGAAGAGAATAAAGATACATTAAGAGTCAAGGTAACTGCTAAACCAACAGAGAAATCTGAGATTACTTATACTCACTCTGAGTGGAAGACGGGATACGGCTTCCTGCCTGGTACCAACATACTCAGTGTTTCAAATGGAAGAATGGAGCTAGGTGCCTCAAGTTGGGCCTTCGCTCTTGAAGTTTTCCCAGATGGAATTCTCAAAAATAACTACGAGATTGAGTGGGACACGTTGGTTATGAAGTATGATCTTGGGTTCGCTGAGATGACTTACTCTGGTGGTTCTGTGAAATCGACTGATCGAGATTATAATGCTGAAGATTTTACTTATGGTGTTGTTTCAATCACAGATTTACCCTCTGATACAGATACCCATGAGATTCGATTTGTATCTACAGGAGATGGGCCACTAAGTTGGATAGCCGGAGCAATGACAGTTGAAGCGAGTACCGATTCAAGTCTCTATTATAACTACCAGTCTTATGGCGAGTATCAAGATCTTGGTTCAATTCTACAAGACCAAGATTCTATGTATGCTGAACTTACTTATGAGTTGAGTGATACATTGACTGTGTTTGGTGGATTAAGAGATCATGAGGAATCACGGACAGAGAATTCCGAGGCTGCACTTAGAGCACCAGGAGATCCGGCAACAGGTCCATGGACTGGATATTTATATACTGATTCTTCTACGATGTATGAGTTCGATAACACTAGTTATAGGGTGGGTGTAGAGTGGAGACCAGACGATTCAACACTTTATTATGCATCTCGATCCTCAGCGGCTCGTATGCCAATTCCGGTAAGTCAGTCAACTTTGGCAATTCTTGCAGAAAATAACCTTCCAAACTTAAGCTCAGAAGATGCCTCTGAATTAATTAGTACTGAAATTGGCGCAAAAATGTCATTGATGGATGATTCTCTTGATTTGGAAATCGTTTACGCACTTAGTGAGTGGACTGACATTCCCATGTATGCAGCGTATGGGGCTCCAAGTGGTCCGCTGAGTATGGCGATAGGTGGAACTGATGCGGATGTTACCTCTCTAGAGATGTCAGCTAGTTATACCATCAGTGATACCTTAAGTTTGACCTACGCTGGCGGAATAACAGACACTGAAGTGGCAGCTGTTCCTGATCCTTCAGTAGTTACAAACTTCCCAGCGGCGATCCAAGTTGGCGGTGAACTTTATGGATACTCTCCAACGACTCATTCTGCTACTCTTCAGTACAGCGATGACATGGATAACGGTTGGGAAGCATATGGTTCTATAGACTATGCTTACAGAGAGAAGATGATGGGATTTAGTTCTGTTGTTTATGCGGATGAGTACATTGCAGCTGCATCAGACTATAAGTTGTTGAATCTTGCCATGGGTATGAGAAAGGAAAACTGGGATCTTAACTTGTCGATAACCAATGCGGCGAATTTTGATGGACAGTACACTCCTGACTTATTCCCAGACTCTCCGAACGATACGATTATAATGTTCCCAAGAGCGATTCACTTCCAAGTAACATATGACATGATGTAAAAAGGAAGTAAGGGTGAAAATAAAAAGGGCCGGAATTTCCGGCCCTTTTTTTATTTTAGTTATAGTACTACTTAATCATCCTCATGAATTAATACCGTACCCGCATCACCATCTATCGTAATTGTCTGGCCATGCTTTATTCTTATCGTTCCATTACCTACGCCCAAAACAGCTGGTATCCCATACTCTCTGGCAACAATTGAGCCATGGGCTAAGATGCTTCCAATATCTGTGACAAGACCAACTGCGTGAGCAAAAAGCTGAGTCCATGCGGGCGTTGTTAATGGGCTCACTAAGATGGTGCCCGGTTCCATCTTATCAAATTCAGATGGACCTGTTACCACGCTCGCCTTTGCTGTAATAATTCCAGAGCTTACAGGGAAACCTAGCATTTCATTACTAGTGTCATCATTTTTCCTTTGAGTCTCTTTGAATGATATCCCATCTACCTTGCTTGCATAACTAGGTAGTGTTCCCGGAGGATGATGCCGCTTACATGCTTCTCTGTAATTTATTCTTTCTTCCACTAAGGGAATATATTTTTCTGTTGACTTATTGGATTCAAGCAACGAAATGCAATCTGCAATTTCATCAGTTTTTAGGAAGAAGATATCGTGATTTCCTTTTAGAATATCAAAGCCAACCAGTCTCTGATTTAGCTCAAATGCCATCGGTCGTAAGATCGACCATGTATAACCGAAATAGAAGGCTACTTCTTCTCTAATATAGTTAAATTTAAGCGCCAACCACCATCTGTATCGGAACTGCCAATATTGAAGTCCAGATAAGAGCTTGCTTATCTCTTCATATTTCTCTTTCCTAATCTTAGCTGTTTTTGCTTTTTGATTATCAGGGTGATAGCTTTTATCTCGGACCATTGATTTTAATGATGCAAATAAGCCTGATGGATCCTCTTTCTGAGTGGGTTCGATAAAGTCAAGGCTATAACCTTGATGACCGTAAATACTGAACAAATTATCAAGCGCACTATTAACCTCTTTCGCCTTTTCGTTCTTTTGCAACACTTCCATTAAAAATGGAGCGGGGACGGTCAGCACTAAATACTCTAATTCATCATTACCTCGAATCAACTTGGCAATTTCAAATAAATCAGCATTCGCCTGCATAGTTTTTGAATCAATCCCAGATAAGAATTGCCCACTTGTAAATTTGTGGTCAGGAAGAGCTAATTTTAAGAACGTGTTAAATTGATCGTCAGTCGATTTCGCAACGCCAAAGGTATGACTTGAGTCATCTGACCAATAATTACCTTCCTCAATACCCATTTCAGTAATGCCATCGAGCAGAGTCTGATTAGATGCACTACCGATATTAATTTTTTTCCATTTTTTGGCAACATTCTCTAGTCTGGGCTTTGTATATTCAAACCACCTTTTCAAATATTTGTTATTCCATGTAGTGTGATTGAAGGCGATAAAAGTAGGTTGATTTGGATAGGGTATTGTCAAAATACCATCAATTTCTTCTCTACCGCTCTCTTCATACCACTCGTCGAACAATTTTCTATCTTCGGATTTGAGTTCTTCTTGGAATATTTTCACGTCCGATACAGCCATTGTGCTCACTCTTGCATATGCGTCAGCAGAATACTCTTTCATCATCTTGAAATCTTCCGCCTCAATCTCTTCTTCAGATAGATCTTTAATTTTCTCAATATTCATATCATGGATAATTTGATGATCAAATCTCATGTACCCATAGCCATTCACTGTCACAAACAATGGACCACCACCCACTTGTCCTGAGCCGTCTGGCCGAACCAATTCCAAACCACGAAGTAAATATAACTCTTCGAACAATGGGCATAGAGGATCTGGCATATTCTCAACAATTTGTCGCCGAGCAACGTATTTCGCGGGTGATGGCGGTATCCAGTCAACTTCTATTGGTTGGACAGGTAAATTTGTAATTGGCCTTGATTGAAGCAAATGAAGTTTTCCATTACAAAATGCCCATTCAATATCTTGTGGTGTTCCTTCATATAGCGCCTCTACTTTGAGTGCGGCATTACAAAGCTCAGTCAACATCGAATCAGAGAGCGAAGAGATCCCTTGATTCGATTCTGAAACTTTTTCAATTTTGATGCCTTGATCACCGTCAAAGACAATTTGGTGCTCTTTGGGACCCAAAATAGTTTCTTTTGACGTTAATGTCGTTCGATCAACAATAAATGTATCAGGAGTTACTTGCCCACCTACCACAGCCTCACCTAGTCCAAAACTTGAATTTACAATCATCTCTGATCGTTCTCCATTTGTTGGATTTGCAGTGAATAGAATGCCGGAGACCTCTGAGGGAATCATTACTTGAACCACAACTCCCATAGCAACACTCGACTGGTCTATACCGTTCTGATGTCTGTAGCTCATAGCTTGAGCAGTCCATAATGAGGACCAACATTTTTTAACTGCTGAAACAACCTCGTCTTCACCACTCACATTTAAAAATGTTTCCTGCTGACCTGCAAAAGAGAAATCAGGTAAATCCTCAGCATTTGCGGAAGATCTTACTGCCACGGACAAATTAGCTTGATCGAGCTGTTGGTACGCAACTTTTATTTGGTCAGTAATATTCGCATCAATCTTTGCGT
>OZSS01000344.1_pt1 | contig 21820 bp, 20 predicted proteins | sample 1779911 | NCBI WGS metagenome assembly OZSS01 (sample SAMEA2603589, study PRJEB24840) | metagenome | biome: Water; feature: Photic zone; material: Seawater sample | place: Mediterranean Sea | collected 2013-11-12 | depth 10 m
CTGCCCAATGGCTCGGTAGAATTATTGCTGGAGGGAAATAGCGGAGAAGTTTTGAAAGCAGAGAAGTCAGTAGAGGAAAGAGTAAAAGTAAATTCCACCAAAGAGCTAGAGACTGAAGAAGCACCAAGATTACCTGATCTTTCCAATGCCGTTGAAAAAAGGGTTCAGGGTAAAACGGCTGAGGCCATCAAAATATTAAGTAAATTCAACAGCGAATTCCCTGATTCACATGCAATCCTGATTCAATTAGCCAGGGCCTTGTTAGAGTCTAATCAGTTTGCCATGTCCGCCTTTCGCTTTGATCAGGCAATTGCTGCAGGAGCCGATGAAAAAACATTAAAAGAAGCCGCTCAGGCCTATGAGTTGGCAGGTGATTTGAATTCCGCAGCGGAGAGGTATGGAGATTATTTGCTACTCAATGACAAAGATTCGGAAAGCTGGGCAAAATACGGGCGAGTTCTGGCCAATATCAACCAAACCACTCAAGCAATCAATGCCTTAGGCAAGGGCTCGGATTATCTTTCTTTTGATGACTGTCTAACCATGGGAAATTTACTATCATCCAAAAATTTACTTCCGCAAGCTGAGTTTTGGTATAAAACGGCTCATCGAAAAGAAGATAATAACCCAGCACCACTTCTCGCTCTTCTGCAAATTAAGCTTGAAAAGAATGAAGATCAAAAAGCAGAAGATTTAATTTTTCAAATTGAAAAACTGAGTCCTCAAGCATTGGAAAAATCCGCCTTAGCCCAAAGTTCTTCAAATTTGCTCAGGCAAAGAAGATTAGGTGAGTTCATTCAAAGGGGTATTGCACCAAGCCAACTTTCTCTCTCTCAAATGATCGAAGTTCTCAATCAAAAAGAAGGTGTAATTCAAAAAGATCCAGTGGTAGCCAGAGGTCCCAAATTACCGCTTACTCGTCCAATCGAAGAAATTCCCGATTTAAACCAAGGAGGGCCTGATATAATTAATGATCCGCCCATAGAAGAAATTTCTTCCGCAATGAACCTCGCTGCTGCCTTCTCTTCCCCTCCAATCCAAAAAAAGATATCGCCCGTGCAATCGCATGTTGAAAGTGCACGTGTTGCCTATCTTGACCGGAAATATCTGGAAACCTTACACTACGCGAGATCGGCGATTAAAGAAAATTCCACAAATTCCGAAGCCTGGAAGCTTTGCTCTCAAGCACACTTTCAGTTAGGAGAAATAAATGAGGCGGAGATGACGATTCTCGAAGCAATCAGACATGACCCCACCAACTTTGACATTCGTATGGACTACTTGAGAATTGCAAGGGAAACGCTTACTTCCAACCGCTATTTAGCCGAGCTTGAAAATGCTCGCGAACTGTTTCCTGAGTCAAGTGATCTAGTTTGGGAACTGGCAAGAAGATACCATTTGGTAGAACGAATGCCCGTGACGGCAGGAGTTCTTTACCGGAAAGTTATCGAGTTGGAATCATCGGGTAGTCCCTTGTCAAGACAAGCAGAAATGGAACTTTTGAAACTAAGAGAGTAGACTTCCTGATATAAGAATGCCCAGACTTGCAAATGATTTTGTCGGTGAATTAAAAGACCGAATAGATTTATTTGACCTGGTAAGCCGCTATGTAGAGCTCAAAAAAAGCGGTTCCAGCTGGGTGGGATTAAGCCCTTTCAACAAAGAAAAAACACCCTCTTTTTATGTTCATCCCCAGAAAGGTTTTTTTAACTGTTTCAGTTCAGGCGAAAAAGGAGACGGGATAACTTTCATTCAAAAAATCGAAAATCTCGATTTTTACGAAGCCATTGAATATTTATCGCGTGAATTCAATATTCCTCTCCGCTTTATGGAGGGTGCAACCTCAACTCAATCCCACGGGCAATCAATAAGAAGAGAGTTATATGCACTTCAGGAAATGGTCAAAGATTGGTTTCATGAGCAGTTCACTGCGGACGATGAAGAAAGTAAGACTGGTCGTCACTATTGGATTGAAGAGAGAAAATTCAGTTTTGAAACCGCTAGTAACTTTGGGGTTGGATATTCCCCTGTCGACCGATTTGCCCTTGGACAATTTCTCCGCAAAAAATCAATTCCTGATTACTTACTCGCAAAATCAGGCTTATTTTACGAAAGAAAAAAACAAAATGACTGGGTTTCTATTTTTTGCGGTAGGCTTATGATTCCAATTCGGGAAAAATTGGGTCGAATTTGTGGTTTCACTGGCAGGAAATTATCGATTACTCCTGAATGGGGTCAGAAAAAAGCTCCTAAGTATATAAATTCTCCGGAGACTCCCATTTTCTTTAAGGGACAATTATTATTCAATCTAGATTTGGCCAACAAAGCCATTAATGAGCAAAAAGATTTCCTCTTAGTTGAAGGTCAGCTCGATGCGATTCGTTGTCACAGCGAGGGATTTCACACCACAGTTGCTCCGCAGGGTACTGCCTTTAAAGACACCCAGGCAGAACTGATGAGGAAATCGAATCCCCGTAGGATTGTCTGCTTACTTGACGGCGATGACGCTGGCCAAAAAGCAGCTCTTTCCTATGTGCCTATTTTTTTAAAAACAGGTCTTGATGCTCGCTTTGCCACTCTTCCTATTGGTTCTGATCCAGACCAGATATTGATTAATCAAGGGAGGGAAGGTCTTGCTAAAATCATTGAAGAAGGCAAACCGATGGTGAAGTATGTTTGTTCCAAAATTTTAAGTAACCACCCTACTCCTAATGAAAAAACCCGAGTGGGAGAGTTTTTTTTCCCTTTTCTCACAGAGATGGAATCGATGGTCCTTTGTGATTCTTACCTGAATGAGATATCCACTGCGATCGAAGTCCCGCCAGCATCGGTTAAAGCAGACTTTAATAAATACAAAAAAAACCGCAGGCCCGCCTATCAGCAAAAGATGAGCCCAACTCATCCCCCAATGGAAGAAGAACCTTACACTGAACGATTGACAACTGCAGAAGATGATTTAATTTATTGCCTCTTGCATGATGTTCGCCTTGGAAGATCCCTTGCACAAATCATTAATCCTTCGTGGCTTGACACAAAGGTCACTGCTGGTCGGATTCTCGCCAAAGTCATCGCAGAAATTTCCGCGGATGGTCCCCTCTCTACTGCCGAAATGGAAAATCTTCTGGAAGAGGACGATGAGCGATTCCTTTTTCAAAATATCCTCTTTCAAGAGCATGATGCAGACCCGGACCAAAATATACTGGATCTCGCCAATCATTGCATATCTGCTATGTTCATCAGACACTCGCGTTCTGCAGAAAAGAATCTTCTCAGAAATCTACAATTCAACTCTTCTACAACCCTTTCCAACACTGAATTACGTAATCAATTAAAAGAAATCCGAATATCTCGTAAGTCCCCTCCACAAATTTTTGAAAACGAGTTAGAGCCAATCCCTTAATATGCCTGCAACAAAGAGAAAACCAACCACCCCTGCGACCAAAAGTAAGACTGCAAAACCCAATAGCACATCAAGCAAAAAAGTTGCCTCCAAACCAAAAACTGCAACTAAGAAAACCCTCCCAACCAAGACAAAGGTTACGAGCTCCAAAACCAAAAATGTAACTTCCAAAACAACTGCCAGCAAGGCCAGCAAAACTACTGTAACCAAGAAAAACACTCCCATAGTTTCTTCTTCCAAAATTGCTGCAAGCAAAATCAAAAAAGATGTAGAACCGCATGCACTTGATGACGAGGTTACCGAAAAGGTCCGTGAGTTGATCCATCTTTCACGCGAACAAGGTTTTCTTACTTACAGGGATGTGGACAAAGCACTCCCCAAAATCACGGATCAACCAGAAGAACTCCAAAATGTTATTTCCATTTTCAACAACCTGGAAATCAAATTAATGGATTCCAAAGATGTCGAAAAATTCAAAAAGAAAAAAGAGGAAACAGAGGAAGAGACGGCCAGGACTAATCAAAGCGACATGCTGGATGATCCTGTTCGAATGTACCTAAAACAAATGGGAAAAGTACCTCTCTTGTCGAGGGAGGAGGAAGTTGATATTTCTAAAAGGATTGAAAGTGCCGAAACGGCTGCTCTTAAAATTATCTATTCGGTCTCACTAACCAACGATTTTCAACTCGAGATTTGCAAAAAGCTACTCGAACGGGAAGAGCGTTTTGACCGGGTTGTTTTAGACAAGAAAATCGACAGCCGGGAGGCTTATTTTCGGTCCCTGAATAAACAGGTAATCGCCTTGGAAGAGTTGGATGCCAAAATAAAAAAAGCATGGCTAAGCTTTGAGACTGCGAAAAATGAAACTCAACGCAAAAGATCCCTAACCCGTTTTAAAAACCATGAAGGTGAACTGGCTCCTATCTTTAAAAAATGTTGCCTGAAGCTCAAGATATTCGAGGACTTCCTTCAGCAGGTTAACCCCGATTTGAAAGCAATTGCTCGGAATCTTCACAACCTGGAGCTTTCGAAAAAGGACATGGCCAAGATTAAAAGAAAGGGGGTTAAACTTGAACAGATTACAAGTGATCTTAAAGAAGCCCGTTCAAAGTTTCGTATGGAACCGGAAGAACTGGTTGCTTTAATCAAAGAATTAAGACTTGATATGCGCCTTGCTCACAAGGCAAAAACCGAGATGGTTGAAGCAAACCTACGTCTTGTCATTTCAATCGCCAAGAAATATACCAACCGAGGTCTTTCCTTCCTTGACCTCATCCAGGAAGGCAACATGGGGCTGATGAAAGCAGTCGAAAAATTTGAGTACCGCAGAGGTTACAAATTTTCGACATACGCCACTTGGTGGATAAGGCAGGCGATTACACGCTCTATCGCCGATCAAGCTCGTACAATACGTATTCCTGTTCATATGATTGAAACCTTGAACAAGGTGATGCAGGTACAAAAACAACTTCTACAGGAACTTGGACATGAACCTACTCCTGATGAAGTGGCAAAAGATATGGGACTGCCTTTGGATAAGGTTCAAAGCATCATGAAAATGGCCCAACAACCTATCTCATTGCAAAGTCCTGTGGGTGACAGTGATGATACCAATTTTGGGGATTTCATTGAAGATAAAGGAGCGGAAAATCCCTATGATATGACCGCCTATTCCCTGTTAAGGGAAAAAATTATCGATGTTCTTGACTCCCTTACTGAGAGGGAAAGAAATGTCTTGTCCTTACGCTTTGGACTAAAAGATGGATATAGTCGAACGCTTGAAGAAGTGGGTCGTCAATTTAAAGTAACACGTGAGCGCATCCGCCAGATTGAAGCTAAAGCTCTGCGTAAGATGCGTCACCCAACGCGAATTAGACAATTACACGGGTTCTTTGAAGCGGATCAAAGCTCGGTTAATAAACCAAAACCAGAAGCACTTCGTCAGTTAGGTCTCTAGGCTAAGAAAGTTAATTTTTGAAGAGTTTGACAAAAAAGTTGCTTAGAAATAGTCACTGAAGTAGTATTTTCATATGATAATGAACACACCAATTACATTGGCATTCATCGGAAACTTCGGGGGGGGTGAAATTATTCTCATCTTCCTTATTGTTCTCCTTCTCTTTGGTGCCAAGAAGGTACCTGAACTCTTCCGTTCTCTGGGCAAGGGAGTAAATGAATTCCGAAAAGCCAAGAACGAATGGGAACAGGACATTCAGGATGTGATGAATCAGGAACCTTTGGAAGATCACGATTTCGATCAAAAAGCCTCAACTAAGAAGAAATCTGATAATATTAATTCCGAGGAGGAAAAGCAGGCAGCCTCTTGAATCCTATTAACCGCCCGCTAATACAGGTTTAAAACCCAAGGCAGTCAACCACTCGCAGATTGACTCCCGCTGATCACCCTGGATCTCTATTTGGTCATTATGCCATCCCCCACCGGTACCTAACCTAGTTTTCAGTTCTCTTAACATTCGTTTGAAGTCATCTTGCGATATTCTCGACGGGAAACCTCCAACGGTGGTCACAATTTTACCCCCCCGTCCGCTTTTTTCGCGTCTTACTTCTAAACGCTCACCCCTTCCTACCTTTTCAGCAGATGCAACCGTAATCACCTTCGGGATTTCCTTGGCTCGAACGGGATGCAGTGAAGTGAGACCCTTTGATTCTAATCCTTCAAATGGATTGGAACCAAATTCTTCCACTGAATTTGTGGACAGCCTTTCTTTTTTTCTGCTCACTTTTGGCAAATCCCCTTTTCCGGGGTTTCCCCCTCAATCCAGAGTAAGGCTTTTTCATAACTTCTATTTTGCAGAAAATGACGAAGTCTTGCATCCATTTCAGCCTCATGCTCTTCAAGGATGTTATCCAGCTGCTTAAGGGCTGAAATCAAATCTCCTTGACCATTTCGTTCCGAAGAAACAATCGTAAGCAAAGATTTTTTGATTATATTAATCATATGATCCTTTCAACTGAAGTCCACCATTTGCACAAGCTTAAAGATTAATCCGGGGTTCTATGAATACAAAAAAAGTATGCATACTAGGAGCCGGTCTCTCTGGCATTTCGCTTGGTTTATCTCATGAAAATAAAGGAAATCAAGTTACAATCTTTGAAAAGGACTTGAGGGTGGGTGGCGTACTTCAATCCATAAAATCCGAAGGTTTTCTTATGGATTACGGTGCGAATACTTTGAGTATCCGTACCAAAAAGACAGTAGATTTCCTAAAGCAATATGAAATCCTTGAGCATGCCATGGATGCAAATCAGGAATCTTCAAAGAGGTTCATAATTAGAAAAAATCGAATAATCTCTCTCCCTCAAGGGCCACTTTCTTTTCTTTTTTCCTCTTTTCTCAGCCCAGCTGGCAAAATCAGGCTGTGCTTGGAACCCTTTATCGGTCGTAAAAAAGACAACGGTTCAGATGAAACGATGGCTGAATTCGTAGAGAGAAGGTTGGGCAAAGAGGTACTTGATTATGGGGTTAATCCTTTTATTGGAGGCGTTTATGCTGCCCGTCCTGAAAGCTTAATTCTTAAATATGCCTTTCCATCTTTGCACGAAATTGAGCTTACATTCGGATCGATTTTTTGGGGAATGATTCAAGGAGGAGCTCAACCATCAGAGAAAATTTCTAAATCTCGGCTCATCTCCTTTCGGGAAGGAATGCAGGAATTACCCAATAGGTTGGCAGCAAGAATGCACAACCCACCAGTTCTTGGATGTGAAATAAAAAAGATCGAATTTAAAGATGGTGTTCAATGGTGCGTCCAGGGAGAAACGCATGACGGCAAGATACTGAAAGAAGTATTTGACCAAGTTATCTGCACCCTTCCAAGCCATGCACTGGATAAGATTGAGTGGGTAGGCATAAATAGTTCTCATCTTCTGGAAACCCTTACCCGAGCTTATCACCCTCCCCTCGCCCTTGCTTTTCAGGGTTATCAGCATAAACAAATTAAGCACCCCCTTGACGGATTTGGATTCCTTGTGCCCGAAAAAGAAAGAAGGAAAATTCTTGGCACTCTTTTTTCCAGCACTTTGTTCCAAAACCGTGCTCCGGAAAACTCTGTCCTCCTGACAACTTTTATCGGAGGGGAAAGAAATCCTGAATTATGTGATCTTCCCCAAAATGAAATTCTGGGGCATGCATTCCGGGAAAACCAGGATCTCTTGGGAATAGAGGGGCAGCCCATATTTGAACATCTTAAATTATGGTCAAAATCGATCCCCATCCCTGATCATACACTGGAAGACAGGAAAAAAGCTGCGTCAACCTTGACACTTGAAAACAAGGGTCTGCAGATTTTAGGTGCTCATATAAATGGAGCCCCCCTCCCCAATTGCATGGTCCTGTAATTACTCTATCTCTTTTTGACTAAATTTAATCGTACATTAAATTGATAAATAATTATTTACTTTCGCCCTGCACGACTAACCATGATTTCTGACTCCACAAAGAAACCTACCAAAACCGCAATTTTGCTTCTGAACATGGGAGGACCCGAGTCTGCAGACGAGGTTCATCCTTATCTCAAAGAACTTTTTCAGGATCGTGAGTTACTGAGACTTCCAGTTCAAAAAATTCTGGGAAATTTCATCGCCTGGAGAAGAACTCCTTTTATCCAGCAACGATATGAAGAGCTCGGGCAATATTCACCAACGCGAAAAATAATGGAACAACAGGGGGAACACATTGCAGCTTCACTCGATAAAATTAGCCCGGAAACCGCCCCTCATGCGTGCGTGCCCGGATTCCGCTATGCCGTTCCCAGGACCGGAGACGAGTTGGAAAGATTTCGCGATGCAGATAGGATAATTCTTTTCTCTCATTACCCCCAGCACAGTTGTTCGACCAGTGGATCGAGTCTTTGCGATGCGTACCGTTGGCTCAAAAATCACTCCGAATTAAAGAATAAGATCTCCGTAATTGATCGTTGGTGGGACCGAGAGGATTACACCGATTTATGGGCCAAACTTATTGAAAAAAAGTTTCGCGAATTTACTAGCGCCCACAGCTTACAGGACGAGGATGTTTTGATCCTTTATTCCGCTCATAGCCTGCCTGAAGCGTATTGTCTTGAAAAAGGAGACCGCTATGACCGGGAAATCAAAGGCTCGATTGAAAACATTGAAAACAGTCTTAAAGAGCTCGGTTTGCAACACAATCATGCCCTCGGATGGCAAAGTAAAGTGGGTCCAAAACGAACAAAATGGCTTACCCCCAGTACCCCAGAGGTAATTGAAAGAACCAAAGAAAAAGGCATTCTAATTGTTCCCATTGCTTTCACCACTGACCACATTGAAACCCTTGATGAAATTGATATCGAATTTCGTGAATACGTGGAAGACGCGGATAAGTTATTCAGCCGTGCAGATTGTTTTAATCTTGAAGATGCATTTATTCAGCTATGCTCAAAACTGGTTCAGGAGCATATTGCCGTGAGCTATGAATCTTCCATTCGTCCGTGTTGCGAAAATTGCGTGGGGCAAGACTGTGCCGCAATGAGAGAGTTCTTTGCATCCACTCCCGTTCATTATTAGAAATGATTGGCTTTTCTGTGGTGATTATTTTCTGAAAGATCCCCCAAGATGAATTTTAACGAAGCAAGAGATTTATTATGGATCGCCTCGATTCTTTATGTTTTTGCGGTCAGCTTTGGATTTGCCAGCACCTATTTCTCGAAAAATAATTTCTGTAAACAGGCCACCCTTCTTGCGATTGTCCTTGGATTCTTCTTCCAGACTCGTGGCCTCTACCTAAGAGGTCTGGAAATTAGCGGATGTCCCCTGGGTAACAACCTCGAAAGAATCCAGTTCATTACCTGGTCACTGATCCTCACTTTTCTTATACTCAGGCTCCTTTGGAAACTTAATTTGCTGGGATCCTTATGCTCAGGCATGGCAGGGCTTTTTGGTATTATTTCACTCGCCAATGTGAGGTGGGATCGTCGATACTGGACGGAGGATTCATACCAACGCCTTTTCTCCGATCCCTGGATTGAGTTGCACGCTTCAATTGCAATCTTTAGTTACGGCATTTTTGCTCTTCTAGCAATTGTGAGTGGCATGTATTTAATCCAAAGGAAATCATTGCTTTCGAAAAAATCTGGTGTCTGGGGTACATTTCTGCCCGCAATTAACGATCTTGATCATTCCGCGTTCAGGCTATTACTTGTCGGCACCCTGTTTTTGACTCTATCTGTAGTTGTGGGAGGAATGCACTGGGTGCACCATCCGGAGTTTGTTACCACCATTAAACTATTTATCACCCTGCTTCTATGGGCCGGATATTGTATTTTGTTTTTCCTGCGTTACAGCAACCGATTGTTTGGGTCCAAATTCTTCAAAACAGCAATCAGCCTTTTTATAGTAGCCATGATGAGTATGGGGTTTGTCAATTCGAAAAACCGTCATTCCAGTCTTCCAACATCTAGCCTTAAAGCACACGATGAGCAGTAGCGAACAGTCCAAATCCCTTCATCTTTTAGGGAGCTCTCATCACATCGCTGACCTTGCGGTAAGGGAAAGAATTAGTTTGCCCCAGAACAAAATCGATGAGTTTTACGGAGGACTCTCCGCTCTTCCGGGTTTAGACGAGTGCCTGCTTTTAAACACTTGTAACCGCACGGAAATTTACGGTGCATCCAAGAATGGATTTTCTACCAATATTTTGCACGAATATTTAAGCAACTTTCAAAAAATTGACCCTGCGTTTCTTCGTAAACATTCCTATCAACATACAGGAGAAAAAGTAGTCCGGCACCTTTTCGAAGTGACCGCAGGCATTGATTCTCAAATGGTTGGAGAAACCGAGATTTTGGGTCAGGTGAAAAAGGCCTATGAAGATGCCTGCCAACGAAATGTCTCAGGAAAAATGCTCAACCGACTCTTCCAAAAAGGATTTCAGGCAGCAAAGTGGGCCCGTACCAATACGGGCATCTCCAAGGGTCAGGTAAACCTAGGAAATGTGCTTTGTGAACTCGCCCGCAGAATTTTTGGGAAAGTTTCCAACTCACGCCTTTTGGTGGTCGGAGCAGGAGAAGTGGCGGAGTCGGCAATCGAAGCTTTTAAATCCAGAGGTTCCCAAGCCATAACAGTTACGGGCAGGACCTTTGAATGGTGTCCTCTTAGCCGCAGGAAGCCAAGTGAATTAGCAGAGAAATTTGGAGGCTTTGCCCTGTCTTTCTCCAAATATCATGAATCCCTTCATCACTTTGATGTAATTCTGACATCCACCGCGAGCACTCGGTCGCTTATTTCAGAGAATGAGGTCAAGCGAGCCATGAAAAGAAGACCAGCCAAACCTCTGTTTTTGATTGATGCTTCGGTTCCGCGTAATATCGATGAAGCAGTTGCTAACATAGATAATGTCTTTCTCTACAACATGGACGATGTCTCGGCAATTGCCAATGAGAACCTTAAATCACGAATGGCCGAGGTGGAAAGATGCCGAAATGTTCTGAGCAAAAAGGCCGTTCGCATTTGGGACCAAATGACCCTTCATACTCTACCTAGTTCATCGTTCAACCAATCAACCGCATCCAATTCTTGAGGATTTTTCAGGCTCTCCCTCAACTTCTGAGATGCTTTTTTGAAAGCCTGTTGGTTCTTACTTTGATCCACCCAGATTTTCTCAACAGCTGACGATAAGGTTTCACCATCTGCATCCGCTTGGATAAATTCCTTGTAAGGAGGCGAGTCAGGCAGGAGCAGGTTTGCCATCCCCAAAAAAGGAACCTTTATCAGGAACCTTCCAAGCCAATAGGTAACGGGGTGTGCTTTGTAGGCAATTATACCCGGAATCCCTGCAAGGGCACAGGCAAAAGACATGGTCCCTGAACTCATCAAGGCAGTACTAGCTACTAAATCATTCAAGTTTTCACGAATAAATATGTGTTTATGCAGACCTTGTCTACAGGAGATAATTTCCTCCACACAATCTTTGATCTGCGAATTAGGCACGGGCACCTCAATTATCAGATCAGGTTTGGACTGAATAAGTTTTTCTGAGGCATCCAAAAAACAAGGCAGAATTCTTTGCACAGGTTGGACTCGACTACCAGGGAGCAAGAGTAGTGGTCCCTTTTGATCATACGAGACGGGAGCTCGGTGATTATCGGCAACAAAAGGATGCCCCACAAAAGTCACCGGCAAGCTAACATCATCATAGCATTTCACTTCGAAAGGGAAAATCACGGCAAGGGAATCCAAAACTTTCGCCATTTTGAATCTTCTTTTCGGCTTCCATGCCCAAAGCTGTGGACTCACATACTGGAGAATCTGAATTTCGCCCCCCCCTTTTCTTGAAAGTCCTTTTTTGCAAAGAGCATCAGCCAGTCTTAGGTTAAAACCCGGATAATCAATTAGCAGAATGGCTTTGGGACGAAACTCGCTAATCCATCCCAAGGTGCAGGAAAAAAGCCTTCTAAAAAATCCATAATTTTTCAAAACTTCAAAAAAACCAACCACAGCGTGATCGACAAAATCAAAAAGAAAATGGGTACCACTCTCCTTTAAATTCTTTCCCCCCAGAGCGGCCACGGTTAAATCAGGGTGTCTATTTTTCAAGTTTCTCACAAGATGTCCTGCATGTTCGTCCCCAGAGGCTTCACCGGCAATAACCAGGAGGTCCACTTGCTTGGCTGTAAATGGATTAAACAAACTTACCTTCCTTATTATTCATTCACCAACCTGATTCGATTTTTTGAGTCACGCTTAGAGCCACCTCCAATGCAGATTTACCGAATGAACCATCCGTCTTGGGAGTCTTCGCCTCCAGAACACAGTCCAAAAAAGAAGCTATCTCTAGAGCTAAAGGTTCCCCCTTTTCCACTGGCACTTCGTTCCGCTCAAGAGACATGCCCTGCTTATGTATAAAATGTCCTTTTTGGTTCATGAAATCCAAGGAGAGATAACCACTGTCCTGAAATACTCTAATTTCCCTGGCTTTTTTCTCACTGACCCGGCTTGCATTAAGATTGGCCACACAACCATTTTCAAAAACAAGACGGGCATTGGCAATATCCTCCGTTGGCGAAAGGACGCGTACACCAATGGCTTCAACTGAATGCAAGGGAGATGCTACCAAGGCCAGGGCAATGCCAATGTCATGTATCATCAGGTCTAACACCACACCCACCTCAGTCCCTCTGGTTTGAAATGGAGCCAACCGGTCAACGGTGAGATATTTTGGGGCCACCACCGCTTGTTCCAAATATTCCATGACGGGATTATAATGTTCAATATGTCCGACTTGAACGATCGAACGGTTAGCCTTGGCCGTGCGAAGGATTTCCTCCGCTTCATTGCTTGATGTACAGAGTGGTTTTTCCACCAACAGATGACAGCCCTGTTTGAGCAGTGGAACCGCAACCACTGCATGCCGGTCAGTAGGGCAGACTACGCTGACCACCTCGCATTCCCGGGCAAGTGCAACCAAGTTGTCAAATCTCTTACAATCATATTGATCTTGTATTTTTTGGGCGGCTTCATCCGATGGTTCATAAAATCCAACAAAATCACTGGAAGCCAATTGATGGTAAATTCTTGCATGATGCTGACCGAGGTAACCCACACCGGCCACTCCGCAGGAAATTTTTTCTCTGGGATTTGGTTTCACTTATAAAAAATTTTATTCATAAATCAATTTTCCATCCGTCAGCGTTGAGGTTTCATTCGTCGCCCGGGCAAAGGTTGGGTTATGAGTGACCAGGATCAGACTGGTTTTTTCTTTGGTACACGAGCTCAAAAGAAGGTCCATAACCTCCGCACCGGTCCTTTCATCAAGATTTCCAGTTGGCTCATCAGCCAAAATAACCTGAGGTCGGTTTACTAGTGCTCGGACTATCGCCACCCTCTGCCTCTCACCTCCGGACAACTTGGCTGGGATTTGCATACTTTTGTTCACCACCCCCATTTGTTCCAATAGCTCCCTTGCCCGTCCTTCATATTCGGTGATGGGAAGTCTTGACAAACGTACACTCATCAACACATTTTCCATCACCGTGAGTTCAGGGATCAAGTAATAAGACTGGTAAACCACCCCGATGTGCTTGGCTCGCCAGGACGCTTCCATGGCATGGGTTTGAGAGGCCGCAGCGATCTCTCTATCACCCCAGAATATAGTTCCACCATCCGCGGGCTCCAAGCGGGCAAGGAGATTCAACAAAGTGGTCTTTCCACAGCCAGAGTCTCCGCGAATGCTCAGTGAAGAAGATTGCTTCAATGTTAAGTTAACCTCATCGAGGACCTTCAGGTCAGAAGTGCCCAGAACACTAAAACTTTTAGATAGCTCGCTGGCTTTCAAAACAACATTTTCTCTTTGATTACTCACTACGCAAGGCCTCTGCCGGATTCATTCGAGCTGCACGCCAAGCAGGGAGAAGTCCTGCAATTGTGGAAACCAAAACCGCAAAAACAATAAAGGTAAGGAAAGTGATCATACTTTGTTCTGACTCCCACGGGTAGGGTACTTCTAGGCTGTAAAAATCATAGAACTGAGTTACACCAGCCTGCCCCTCCTCTCCGGCAATTTTGGTTACAATAAAACTCATTAGTGAATCCCGATAGCGAATAAATAAAAGAGCCAGACCACAGCCAATCAAAGCCCCCAAAGTTCCAATGATAAAGCCTTGCATGCAGAAGATCATACCGACCGCAAATCGGGTTCCTCCCATGGCAACAAGCAAACCAATTTCTCTAATCTTTCGCAGCACCGTAGTCATTAGGGCAATCGCAATGGCAAAAGCTGCCACTAGGCCAATGGGTATCATAATCAAAACCATTAAATATTCTTCGAATTTCAAGAGATCGAAAAACCAAGCATTTTCCACGAACCAGGGAATGATCCGCCAGTTCCCCTCAAGCTCACCTTCCAGTCTTGCACACAATTCTCCCAGTTTATTTTCATCGTGAAGATAATTTGTCTGAAATTTAATGAAAAAACCATCACAGACATTTTCCTCACCCCGCATATCTTCCATGAATCTATGCGTCCCAATCAGGGCATCCGTATGAAATCCTTGCCAGGGAACTTCAAAAATTCCACCGACCCGAACCTCTCGGGGGGGTGCCATTTCATCAGACTTGGCCTGTTCAATCATAGTTGGGGAATAAATCTCCAGAATCGATGAGCGGAAGGTTTGAAACCTATAGCGATCTCCCTTTGAAAAAGGTTTATCCCCGGGCACAACCCTGAATTGAGGATAGCCCCAACCAAGATCAGCAGCAGGTTCATCCAAGCTACAATTCAGTTCAACCGAGCCTAAGATATTCTTAATTTTATACCGGTCTTCCGCGAGAAATTCAATCATCCACTCTTCGCTTTCGACATAGGGATCAAGCCGTGCGACCTGAACCTTACCATCCGTTTCTGTAACATTCTGATCATCCAGAATTAAGACCGTGGCAGCCCGCACCCCTAAACGGTTGGCAACTTGCTTGGTAATAAAGACCACATCGTCTTCCAGGGAATTAATTGTGGGAACCGGGGTTATATCCTTGGAATCGTAACCATGTACTGGAACAAATCCCTTTTTCAGGAATTCATTTATGGGAAGAACCCCTTTCGGCTGACTTGGATTGATTCCCAAGGAAAAAGGTACCGCATGGTAATCCCTGTTTTGAACGAGAAGATGTCCCTGAACATAAGTGGAAACCATTGCCACTTCGGGCAGGGATGCAATTTTCTGACTATCCTTTCTCCACGCAATTTTCCTCTGTAAGGGAACCGCACGGGCATGACCCTGTGAATCAATAATATCGGATCTGAACTTCTGCTGAAAACCCTGCATAAATGCCACCACCACGATCATTACATTGACGCCAAGGGCTACTCCCACGATGGCAAGGAGGGAAAAGAAGGAAACTTTTCTTTGGGATGGAAACAATTGTTTCCAAGCAAGAAACAAGGGCCAAGTTAACTTCATTTTTTTTGCCCCATCCGCCTTTCCTCAAGGCAAACGGGGAGCCATGGTGGAGTTCTTATCCGGCAGGGAAATATTTACATCCAAGGTGGAATTGAATTCACTCGGAATGTACTTAAGAATTTCCTCTTTAATCCCTTCAAGCTTTTCGAGATCAATGGGAGGTAATGGGTAATCCTCCTGAAAAAAATGAAGGTATCCAATAAACAAACCGGCGGTTATAAGTGCACACAACGCTAGTTTAAGTAGACCCTTGATAATTGAAAAAAGGAGTAATAGACAAACCAAACTCAAGCAGACGATCAGCAAAGGATGACTAAGTATTCTTTGAATAATTTCTTCCATCTCAGATCATTCTGCCAAGTATAGTGTCATCCACAATGCAAAAGATTGTCGAAGAGTATCGGACAGTTTAGCTAAAAAGCTTTGAGTATTATAGAAGCCCTACTTCCTTTGCATCCATTCGCCGGATGATTTCCGAAACCAATGACCTTTCTTACTTTTTTTAACTAGAGCTTTTGAGAACCGGGAGGCTACATCATCCACGCTCCCTCCAGTTCTCAAAGCCATGACCTTAAAGAATAATTTACGATCCTCATTTTCATTGGAAACCATGTTTTTGACTTTTTCCGAATCACTTTCCCGCACATACACAAACCCGTCCGTACCCTCTCCAATATATCCCCGATCCTTGGCCTCAACCAGAGTGAATAATCTTTCCTTCATTCTGCTGGCATAATCAGCACATACCTGGGAACTAATTCCTAAGAAAAGAAGGATAAAAAGAAGAGGATTTAGATATTTGTTAGGTTTCATATAAAGTTTATTCGATGGTTGAGGATTCTGAATCGTCGTATAATTCATCCAGGAAATCATTCACTTCCTTTTCAATTTTTATGGTGATATTATGATCCAGGGTAATGTGGTGTTCAGTCTTAACTGCCGAACAGGAAAATATGAACATTATGCCAAACAAGATGGCTGCGGGGAGCGAGGTTTTAGTCATATGGAAACGATAAGCTTAAACCCTTACAGTCTGCAAACTGGATTTAAACAATCAGGAATTTTCATCTTCACCGAATCGGGCTAAGGATAGCTCAGATTTTCTTTCCATTTCAATAAATCCTGCAATCCTCCAAGGAATCTTGGATTATAATCAAGATCAACTCTCTGTTCTTTGGTTTCGCGGGATCCATTGATTGACATAATTATCTGACGCTCGTTTTCCAAGACTTTAAAATTAATTCCCAGACCATCGACCTCCAAATCTTCCAAGGCCCACGAGGTGAGGCGTAGGTTCTTTGATTGAGGATCTGTTGGATCAACGCCACCGTAAATCAATTCTCCTTGCTTGTATTTTATGTGTGCATTCGCCGAGGGATTAAGTTGCAAAAAACCGGTGCCGAAATCCCAAGTCCCATCATAATTGGAAAAAGAGACCATCCCCGAAAAATTTCCTTCAATTTGTACATCCAACTCCTCAAAAAAGTCGATCATTTGCTGCCCGGACACTTCCGTCAATCTTCCCTCCACCTTAATTAAATCAGTATACATTTTCCACTTGGCTAAATCCACTTCCAAACTCCCACCAAAAACGCGGACATAAAAATCCGAAACCATAAATTCTCCCTCTTCATTGACGGCAATCGAGAAGCTCCCCTCTTCTAGGGTGATTTGATCATTGCTGAACTTAGAAAAACTCAGAACATTTATCGGTTCTGTGAGCAGTGGATCAAACGATTTTATCAAAATGGAACCAGTCAAACCTTCAAGGATCAGTTGATCTCTACCCAAGCGGAGATCGGAACCATTAAAGTCAAGTCGAAACCCCTCCTCCGCCTGATTTGGAAGAGAAACCGTACAATGGGCTGGATTTAAATCCGTAAAAATCCCCTGAAAGTTTGCGGTCAGGTTTTCGACCACCAACTGCTTGCTTCCATTTGGTCTAAAAGTGAGCGACAGGTTTTCCACCATGGAATCTTCGCCAAGTAAGGCACGATCGCACGATAAAACTTGATTCAACTCTCCTGTTAATGGTTTCGATATGTTTCCCAATCCATTAAAGGATAAGCCAAATAGACGAATATCGAGATCAGTCAGGATTGCGTGCAGAGGAAAAACCTGGATCTTGAACAAATCCAATTCAGGTTCCACCAATACGCTTATTTTTCCATTCTGTAGACTCAGGGTTTCTTCCAATTCCAATGTATCGAAGAAAATAACATGAGGTCCTTTGGGGGGGAATTCTTCAATCCTTGAAAGATTCAAATCAATCACTGGTAGACTCAAATCCGTGATATTAATCCTCCCCAGGGAATCAACCGTTTTCAATTCCTGAAAAGAGGAGCGAATCATTATTTTTTCTCCAGTAATTTTGATCCCCAAAGCCATTCCCCGTATGTCCAGAAAATCCTTAAGATTAATATTGGCATAAGTACTGGTTTCTATGTCATTAAGATTTTCGGGGGTTACAAAAGAAATGATTTTCTCAATCTCAAAGGGAAATTCAAAAAGCTCGCCCGTAATTTTGCTGCCATTGAATTCTAAAAAGAGATCAACCAATCGATTCCCCTCTACCCTTCCAATTCCCTGCATCACCAGATCACCGGAATCGACCTTAAATTCTTTTCTTAAACCCATGCCAGTGAATCTAGTTAACGGATATTTGAGCATTTCACTTTTGTTGAGATCCGGAAATTGAATTTCCATTTCTCCGTAAGTGTTTCCATCCTCCTGCCAGAAGTGTAATTCTGAAAGAAAAGGAAACATCGCAAATTCTCCGTCAAAAATTGTACTGGCTAGCTTCTCATGGTAATCTCCTTTTATTTTGAATTCAAGTGGAAGAGAAAAGTCAGGCCATTCCAGGGCAGTTTTTGCATTAAACATACGAAATGTTTTTAATTTGGGGTCTGATAGGTATTCACCCAATTTTTCAAGCCAAGGAGTATTTCCGCCATCAACCTCACGATTTTTCTTAGCAAGCAAAAGGTCGAGCATAGCTTTCCCGTCTAGTCTCAAATCCATGTCTCTCAGGGTAATCGATTGAACTTTCCCCATAGCCAAAGCCCCGGGTTCATATTGCAATAAAAGACTCCCCAAAGAAAAGTCCGCTTCTTTCGTCTCAATAAGAATTTGCTCGATTCGGGTCTCCCAAGGATCAACCCTAGCCACTTCCAATTCAAACTTTTTAACTTCTGCTCCGGCAGCTGCATAACGAGTACCCCAATCAAAAATACTGGGAGCCGAGAGCCAAATTATTGCAATAAGAATTATTGAGCTAGAAAAAGCACCCAATAATAAATGCCAGGTGCTGATCTTTTGAATAATCTTTTTGGCAGACATATCTTTCCATGAACGATGGCAAGATTCCGTAAACTGTTAAGTTAAAAAGCCGATCCATCGCTTAAACTTGAAAAAAATCGAATCCAAAGAGATAAAGTAACCATGATCAAAGTTGGATTTATTGGAGCGGGGGATATTGCTTATCTGCACGGAGAAGGGGTAACACAGGCACAGGGAGCCGAGCTCACCGGCATTTGGAACCGCACATCCGTGAAAGCCGAGGAAAAAGCCCGCCTTTTTAGCTGTAAGGTTTTTCAATCCCCTGAGGAATTGATTGAGGCAGTGGATGTAGTTTATGTGCTCACCAATATGGAAACCCATCATCTCTATGCCAAACAGGCCCTCGAGGCAGGAAAACATGTACTGGTGGAAAAGCCAACCGCCGTCACCATTGCCGAGATCGAGGACCTCAAAATAGCCGCAGAAAAAAATTCGGTTCATGTAGCACCCGTTCACAACTACATCTATGAACCATCGTTGCTAAGGGCCAAGGAAATGATCGAGTCTGGAAAACTCGGAGATCTGGTTTCTCTGTATGTGCTCTACAATATTCACCATCCCGAAAAGGTAGCTGCCCGGTATCCGGGAGTGATTCGTCAAATCCTTACTCATCATGCCTATTGCTCGCTTTATTTGGTTGGCCAACCGGAGTTGGTATCCTGCCTGAAATCGACTATTAATGACGGCTCCGTTTCCCAGGAAAACATCGCCATGGTCACGATGAAGATGAAAAACCAGTCACTTTCCCATCTCTGTGCGAGTTTTGCCTCCGATGATCATGCAGGAGATCCATGGACTTTCATGATCAAGCTGATTGGAACCAAGGGGGCCACCCGTTACAGTTATCGCGACTGGGTGGAAAACACTCCTGCCGTGGTTCATTCCCAAACATATTCGGCATATCCTTATACCATTCGGGAAACAGGAAAACACTTCCTAGATCGAGTGGTGGGCCTTGGAGAGATGCCATTATCATCACTCGATGACGCAATTACCTGTATGAAAATTATTGAGGCTTGCGAGACTTCCGTCGCAGAAAACAGGCATGTTGAAATAATTTCTTAGATTTGACAAACAAGGGTTATGCCTGAAATCGTCGCAATTTGGAGGGAATCTCTCCACACGATTTTAGACCGTTATGAAAGAAAAAAAATCTCCACCTGGCTGTTTTTTTCCCTGCTTTTTCTTTTTTTTATTTTTCTCAACATTGCATGCTATTGGTGGGCGATCTACACCGCCTTTCCCCATTACATGCAAACCCATGAAGCCTCTCATTATATAAAACTGCAAATCCCGGTAGGTTTTTTCGGGGCTCTTTTTGATAGTCTTTCCTTTTTTGTAACCATTTGGATCATCAGGCGTGCCTTAGCTGCCCGCAAGACCTCTGAATATGTATTCCATCTTTCCCTGGATTTAATCATTGCGATAGTGGCCACTTTCTGGGTGCTTTTTGTATTCACATTTGGAGGCTGGCTCATCAGCATCTGGGAGAACGCTCCCGAACAACTCACTTCCCGCGGGGCCAAATATACCAACCGGGCAGTCCAAGCGATACAAGACCCGATGGGCAGAGAAAACGCCAAGAATATATACTTCGGAGTAATCATGGGAGTATCCGCCGCCCTGCCAACCTGTTTTCATATCTTTCTCTTTCTCTCCTCCTTGCTTTCCAAAATCAAAAAGTCATTTCAAAAACCTAAGCAAAACACCGAGGAGACTACTAATAATTGCCAATGAAATTAATGATGAAAAACTTTTGTATAATCCTATTTTTAACCCCAATCTGTCTCTTTGCTAAAACTTCAAACATCCTCTTGGTAGTCTCAGACGACCTCAAAGCCGATGCCCTTGGGTGTTACGGCAATACTCTCGCAAAAACCCCGAATATCGATCGTCTCGCGAAAATGGGAGTGATCTACGAGAACGCCTATTGCCAAGGCACCGTTTGTGCACCATCCCGGGCAAGTTTCATGAGGGGCAGATATTTCGGAAAAAATGAAATTACCTGGGGCGAACATTTTCTAAACCATGATTTCTCCAGTACCCGGGTGGGGAAAATCTTTCACATGCGTGTACCAGGGGATATCATTCCCGGAACCGATGGTCAGGATATCCCCGAATGCTGGTCCGAGAAATATAACAGCCCAGGACTCGAGGCTCACACACCTGGTAACTACGCCTGCCTCAACCTGAATAAATTTACCACTGAGCTGGAAGGTCGTGAGTCCACCCGCATGCCCAACCGGATGTTTGTAACCGTTGATTATGAGGGAGATGGCTCAGACCAACCCGATTGGAAGACTGCCACCAAATCAATTGAATTGTTACATAAGTTTAAAAAGCAAAAGCAGCCGTTTTTTCTAGCTACCGGTTTCATCCGACCGCATTACCCCAATGTGGCTCCGATCCAATATTTCGAGCACTACCCTTTTAGAAAAATGGTTCTGCCCTTCGTGCCTGTAAATGACTGGAATGACATGCCCGCTACTGCGATTTCTCGGTCAAACTCCGCCAACTATGGAATCGATCAGTTCCCCGATAATCAAAAAAAAATGTGGGCTGGATACCTAGCCACCGTCACATTCATGGATGAGCAGGTAGGTCGAATTTTGGATACTCTTGAAGAGCTAAAATTGGATAAAACGACCACGGTTATTTTCACCAGTGATCACGGCTATCTATTAGGTGAGCACCACTTTTGGCAAAAGGGAAATCTTCGAGAGGAAGTCACCCGGGTTCCTTTAATAATCAGAGCACCAACCTATAAGCATGGAAGAAGTTCATCCCTTGTCGAACTTGTCGACCTATTCCCGACTGCATGTGAACTTACAGGTTTACCCATTCCTAAATCCGTTCAGGGCAAAAGCCTTGTGCCCACATTGTACGACCCTAAAAGAACAATTAAAAATACAGCCCTTTCATTCGTTCCCAAGGGAACATCCCTGAGAACTAAAAATTGGAGCTATATGCAGTACAAAGATGGGACAGAAGAACTGTATAATATGAAAACGGACTCCAAACAATTTAACAACTTATCCAAATCCAAAAAAGATTTAGCCCAACTTTTGAGACACCGTAAACTTATGGAGGAAAGAAAAGGGGCTATTCGCTAGCGGGCAACGGACTTTAGTCCAGTATTTAAATCCTGTTT
>OZSS01000345.1_pt1 | contig 21812 bp, 18 predicted proteins | sample 1779911 | NCBI WGS metagenome assembly OZSS01 (sample SAMEA2603589, study PRJEB24840) | metagenome | biome: Water; feature: Photic zone; material: Seawater sample | place: Mediterranean Sea | collected 2013-11-12 | depth 10 m
ACGGCGGCGACCTTGTAACCGATGTTGATGAGCGCCCCAAACCTCGACAAAGCGCTCGATATCTTCTTGTTTATTTTTCGGCCCCAAACTTACTCGAAGCGCGCAGGCGGCTTGCTCAGCTGAAAACCCCATGGCTTGCAAAACCCGGCTGCGTTTTATTTTTCCGCTCGAACAGGCAGTGCCCACAGAGACGCTGTCAAACACCGCATCTACTGCCACTTTACGGCCCTCGGCGGGAACCTCTTGATCGGATTCCACTCCGGCCAAGATCATTTGTTCCTTCAACGGAATCCCCAGCTTTTCATACGTTGCCAAAAGCTTTGGATCCACCTCATCCAGCGATTTTGGCTTTTCAATCATTGATTTGGGGCGCGCGTAATAATATTGATCCTGAAAATCTATTTTCGGGTAGCTGACCATCGCCCAATCCGGCTCTTGCATTTGCTCCCAGCGGGCAAAAGCTTGCAAACGCCACTCGGTCATCCAGTCGGGCTCATCATTTTTTTCTGAGATCAGCCGCACGATATCAGGGTTCACGCCTTTCGGGGCGTATTCCATTTCAATCGCGGTATCCCACCCGTATTTATATGCGCCGCCAACTTCGCGCACCGCGTCCACAGTCTCCTGATCGACACCCTCTTTGACATGCATTTGATCCAAAGCAGCCATTTTTGGCCTCCTTATTATTGGCTAGGCGCTACGGCGGCGACCTTGTAACCGATGTTGATGAGCGCCCCAAACCTCGACAAAGCGCTCGATATCTTCTTGTTTATTTTGCGGCCCCAAACTCACTCGAAGCGCGCAGGCGGCATGCTCAGCTGAAAAGCCCATCGCTTGCAAAACCCGGCTGCGTTTTACCTTTCCGCTCGAACAGGCCGAGCCCGCAGAGACTGAAAACCCCGCCAAATCCATTTGCATCACTTGAGTTTCCCCGCGCCAACCCTCCGAAATCATGTAACTCGTATTGGGCAATCTTTGACCACCCTTTCCTACAAAAATAGTCTCCGAACTGGATTGTGCAACCGCCTTTTCTAGAATGTTTCTAAGTTTTTCAACCTGCTCCCAAACACCATCGGCCAAGTCGCGCTGTGCAGCCTCGGCCGCGGCGCCAAAACCGGCGATTCCAATCACGTTTTCAGTGCCCGAGCGGCGACCCATTTCTTGCCCGCCGCCCTTGATTTGCGCTGCGACCTCGGTGCCGCTCTTAACGATCAATGCGCCCACACCTTTGGGCCCACCAATTTTATGCGCAGAGACCAGCCCCATGGTTGCACCCGACCAATGAAACGCAACGGGAAGCTTTCCAAACGCCTGTGTCATATCGCACAGCGCCAAACCTTCGGGCAATTGCTGCAGAATGCCTGTTTCAGAATTTGCCAATTGCAGCGCCGTTGACTCGGGCGCTTCGCAAGCCACCCCCCCATCTAAGCCGCAACTCAAATCTCTCTGACACCACGAGGACACGGCTTCATGCTCGATATCCGCGCAGCGAATGCCGCGCCCGTTCAGCGCCAATCCCGCCGCTTCGGTGGCGCCGGATGTAAAGATGACATCCGCGCCCTGCGCGCCCAATGCTGCGGCAACCTGCTGGCGGGCTGTTTCCACGATAGCGCGCGCCTGACGCCCCTCGGCATGCACCGAAGATGGGTTTCCCGCAAGCGCCATCGCGTGCACCATAGCCTCGCGCGCCTCTTCGCGCAGCGGCGCGCTGGCGTTATAATCTAAATAAACCCGGTTCATTCCTCATCAACCAATGACAAAAACGAAGGGATCGCCGGGCATGGCATGAGACCATTCTGGATCACATCCGATAGGCGGGTCTGGTGCAGAAATACGTAAACATGCGCGCTCAGCCCCTCCCAAAGGCGGTTGGTTAGCGATTGTGCACGGCTGCCAGAGAGCCCCCCAGTGGCGCCCGCGCCTTTATGCATAGCGTCCAGCTTTTCATCGACGGCCGACAAAACATCAATAATCCGCATCTCATGGGGCGATTTGCCCAATTTATAGCCACCGCCCGGCCCCCGAACAGATTGCACCAAACCAGAGCGCCTTAATTTAACGAAAAGCTGCTCCAAATAAGCTAAAGAGATATCCTGGCGCTTGGAAATATCAGCCAATGTCACCAGCGCGTCCTGCGGTTGTAAGGCGATATCGGTCAAAGCGACCATTGCATATCTGCCTTTCGTGCTGAGTTTCATCGTTTCATCCCGCAAATTGATTGACCTGCATTGCTGCACAGACTATCTGCAAATCCAATCAAACGCCGCAGAGCAATTTAGAATAGTTCTAATATGGTTGATATAAACTGTCAACAATAAGCCGCCGGCGCCAAGGAGAGAGAAAAGCATATGCCTGAGGTAATTTTTCCCGGTCCTGAAGGTCGTCTTGAAGGCCGTTATCATCCGCAAAAAGATCGCGATGCGCCGATCGCAATCGTTTTGCATCCGCACCCGCAATTCGGCGGCACGATGAACAATAAAGTAGTCTATAATTTGCATTACGCATTTTACAATATGGGCTTTACCGTTTTTCGCTTTAATTTTCGGGGCGTCGGGCGCAGCCAAGGCGAGTATGATCAAGGCGTTGGTGAATTAAGCGACGCGGCGGCGGCGCTCGATTACCTTCAATCGATGAATAACAATTCAAAGCATTGTTGGGTTGCAGGGTTTAGCTTTGGCGCATGGATCGGCATGCAATTGTTGATGCGTCGCCCCGAAGTTACCGGTTTCATTTCCGCCTCTCCCCCCGCCAATATGTATGATTTCTCGTTTTTGGCGCCCTGCCCATCTTCCGGTTTGATCATCAATGGCTCCGAAGATCGGATTGCTCCGCCCGCCGACACGGTTGGGCTGGTTGAAAAACTGCATGAGCAAAAAGGCATTACCATCACGCATACGGAGCTTGAGGGATCGGGACATTTCTTTGAAGATCGGCATATGGACGATATGATCGGCCACGTCTCGTCTTATGTGAAGCGCCGACTTACAGAAACCAGCCGTTAGAACGTTGCCCCAAAACGGCCCCGTGCATCGCAGCATGCTCAGGGCGCTCAGGGTTTCGGGCTATGCTTGCGCTTGGAACTCGGCTTTCACCGCTAGGTCTTTTGCAATGCTAAAAGAGCCCTTGATCTTATCGCTGGTTTTGCTCCAATCGCGCCGCACGACCAATTTGTTATCTTTAATTTTTGCCAAACCGCGTTGATCTTGAATAAACGCAACAAGGCCTTCAGGGGCGGCAAATTTATTATTATGAAATTGCAGAACCGCGCCTTTGGGGCCCCCATCCAGCTTGGCTATACCCGCGCGTTTGCACATTGCCTTTATCCGCACAACCAATAGCAGCGTATTAACCTCGCGGGGCAAGGCGCCGAACCGATCGATGAGTTCAGCGGCAAAACCTTCCAACTCCACTTTCGTGCTAAGCCCAGAGAGCCGGCGATACAGCCCGAGTCGCACATCAAGATCCGGCACAAAACTCTCTGGTATCAGCACCGAAACGCCCAAATTGATTTGCGGGGCCCATTGATCATCAGCGTCTGACAAGCCCTCTAATTGCCCCGATTTGATCTTTGAAATCGCTTCTTCCAACATATTTTGATAGAGCTCATAGCCCACATCGCGCATTTGCCCGGATTGCTCTTCCCCCAATAGATTGCCCGCGCCGCGGATATCCAAATCCTGCGAGGCCAAGGTAAACCCCGCCCCTAAAGAATCTAATGAACCCAACACCCGCAGGCGTTTGCTGGCCGTGTTGGTTAGTTTACCCCGGGGCTTGGTGGTCAAAAACGCATAAGCGCGGGTTTTAGAACGCCCAACCCGACCGCGAATTTGATAAAGCTGGGCCAGACCAAACATATCGGCGCGATGCACCACCATGGTATTCGCGCTTGGAATATCCAAGCCCGATTCAACGATCGTTGTGGCTAGCAAAATATCATATTGGCGATCATAAAAGGCATTCATGCGCCGATCCAGTTCACCTGCCGCCATTTGGCCATGCGCAACCACATAGGTAAGCTCGGGCAACTGTTCTTGCAAAAAGGCTTCGATTTCGGGCAAGTCGCTGACCCTGGGCACCACGTAAAAGGACTGACCGCCGCGATAATGTTCCCGCAACAATCCTTCGCGGATGGTCACCGCATCAAATTCGCTAACATAGGTGCGAATGGCCAAGCGATCCACGGGCGGGGTGCCGATGATCGACAGATCGCGCACCCCAGAAAGAGACAATTGCAACGTGCGCGGGATCGGCGTGGCGGTCAGAGTCAAGACATGAATATCAGAGCGCATCTGCTTCAGCCGTTCTTTATGCTGCACCCCAAAATGTTGTTCTTCGTCAATAATCAGAAGCCCTAAATTCTGAAATTTGATCGATTTGGCCAGCAAGGCATGCGTGCCCACAACAATATCAACGGTTCCCTCACTAATGCCATCGCGCGTGGTTTGCGCCTGTTTGCTCGAAACAAATCGCGATAATTGGCGCACTTGCAATGGAAAGCCGCGAAACCGCTCGGCAAAGCTTTGCGCGTGTTGACGCGCGAGCAAGGTGGTGGGCGCGATTACGGCGACTTGCGTGCCAGACATCGCGGCAACAAAAGCTGCGCGCAGGGCCACCTCGGTTTTACCAAACCCCACATCCCCGCAAATCAACCGATCCATGGGCGCGCCCGATGTTAAATCATCTACGACATCTCCGATTGCCATCAACTGGTCGTCGGTTTCCTGATAGGGAAAGCGCGCACAAAACGCATCCCAACTGCCAGGTGGCGGCTCTAAAATCGGCGCTTTTCGCAAAGCCCGCTCGGCAGCAACGCGGATCAATCGATCCGCCATATCGCGAATACGCTGCTTGAGCTTAGCCTTCTTGGCCTGCCAGGCACCCCCACCCAATTTATCCAAAAGGCCTTCGTCATGGCCATATTTACTAAGCAGTTCTATATTTTCAACGGGCAGATAGAGACGCGCACTTTCCGCATATTCCAACACCAAACATTCATGCGCCGCCCCCGCTGCCGTCACCAATTCAAGCCCGTGATAGCGGCCGACACCATGATCGACATGCACCACCAAATCACCCGCAGATAAGCTTTGCGTCTCGGTCAAAAAATTTTCGGCTTTGCGGCGCTTTTTGGCGCTGCGCACCAAACGATCCCCCAAAATATCTTGTTCAGAAATCACCGTGAAATCGGGGGTTTCAAAACCATGTTCAAGCCCCCAAACCGTGACGTAAAGCCCCGCATCGCCGATTTGTGCCCGCGTGTTTATCTTAACAAGGTCGCCAAAACCCTCATCGCTGACCAATCCACTTAGGCGTTCACAAGAGCCGTCGGAATAGCTTGCCAAAACCACGGGACCACTCGCTAATTTTTTCTGAATATGGTGACATAATGCACTGAAAAGGCTTACCGTTTCTTGTTGGCGCTCTGGCGCAAAATTACGCCCCATACGCCCCTGTGCGTCAATCACACCCGGCCCGCTGGCCTGCGCCAAAGGGTGCAATTTTAAGACTTTATGCCCGTTTAAACTGGCCGCCCACGCCGCGTCATCTAAATACAAAGTCGTTGGCGTTACCGGTTTGTAAACGGATTCCATGCGTTGCTTGGCTTGCATCGCCAATTTACGCGTTTCATATTGGTCCTCAATACCTTCCCAACGCGCCAGTCTTGCGGGCTCCAATTGGTCATCAAAGCTCACGCAAACCTCTGGGAGGTAATCGAACAGGCTTTCCAAACGCGCGTGAAAAAACGGCAACCAATGTTCAAACCCTTGAACCTTTTGGCCCGCGCTTATCGATTCATAAAGAGGATCATCACTGCGGGCCGCCCCGAATTCGCTGCGGTAATTTTGACGAAACCGAGTGATTGCCGCCTCATCCAAAATTACTTCCGATACAGGCGATAATTCAATCTCAGATAATGTTTCAGTTGTGCGCTGACTCACCGGATCAAAGCGACGCGCCCCATCTAATATATCCCCGAACAAATCCAAACGAATTGGGCCCAAATCACCCGGGGGATAAATATCGATAATCCCCCCGCGAATGGCGTAATCTCCGGGCTCCAACACCGTCGGCGCCTTAGAAAACCCCATTCGACCTAAAAAAGAACGCAGCGCCTCTTCATCGATGGGCCGGCCGACCTCGGCCCGAAATGCCGCATCGCGCAACACCTGGCGCGCAGGCACGCGCTGCATCGCGGCGTTCAGCGTGGTAAGCAAGATGAATTGTTTGGGCATGCCATGTACAAGCCCGGCCAATGTGGCCATCCGCTGGGCTGAAATATCCGCATTCGGAGATACACGATCATAGGGCAAACAATCCCAGGCGGGAAACCGTATCACGGGCATGTCTGGTGCAAAAAACCGGACCGCTTCGGCAAAGGCTGCCAACCGCTTATCATCCCGCGCAATATGCATCAGAGGGCGCTCATCTCGCTGCATTTGGCGCAATATAATATCTGCGTCAAACCCCTCGGGCACGCCCCCAATTGTTACGGTGTTGGCCATCATTCAAACCTTGCTGCACAAAACTAAACCGCCCGTCTTTTTTCATAGGACCAGCTTGTTTATATTGACAATCATCCCCCAGAACGCCGTCAGGAAAAGCGTGAGCACGCCGATACAAAACGTCCAAAACCGGATCCATCGGAGTTTTGTGTAGACCTGCGCGAAATCGGGCCGGGCACCGGTAATACTGCGGGCAAAACGCAAGCGCAAGAGCAAGACAGGCCAAAGCGGCACCACTAATAGAAAGACAGCCTGCAGCGGCTCATTGCTATATCCAAAGGCTGCCACCGCCCAAAACCCCACCGCGAATCCAGCCCCCAATGCCAAGCCCAAGCGAACAGCTGCAATGGCGGGGGGAGCCACTCGCTGCGCCTGCACAAACAGACGAGTTAAAGCTTCCTCTTGCGCATCTGCATCAGCCTTGGCCGCGCGCTGCAAATCGGAAAAGGGAATGCCTAGGATATATTGGCTGGTCACCGCCCAAACAAGCACAAGGATAACCCAGAACCAAACGCTGGTAAAAGCTGTAAAATCAAGGTTATCAATGAGTAGCACGATAATTTTCTCTGGGTTTCCGCGAATAAGCGCATCGAATACGCAGCGCTTTATGCGCAATCAATCTCTTGCTCGGCTGCTTGTTACATGCCACGATGTGGCCGGTCAACTGGAGGATCATAATGGCAACGAACCCAATCGCAGCATTTCCCGCCAGCCGCTTTCGCCGCGCGCGGCAATCGGCAGCCACGCGCGCGCTCATCCGCGAGAACACGTTGAGCGTGGGAGATCTCATCTGGCCGGTATTTGTCTGCGATGGCCAAAATATCGAGCAACCCGTGGCCTCGATGCCGGGGGTTGTCCGGCGCAGCGTTGATAAAGTGGTTGAGGCAGCAAAATGGGCCGCTGGATTGGGGATTCCGGCAATTTGCCTATTTCCTTACACGGATCCCGCGTTGAAAACGCAGGATTGCGCAGAAGCGTGGAACCCCGAAAACCTTTCAAATCGGGCCACGCGCGCGATCAAGGCCGCCGTGCCAGAGATCGCCATTATGACCGATGTCGCGTTGGACCCCTATAATATCAACGGCCATGACGGTTTTGTTTTCGATGGCAAAGTGGAAAACGATTCAACGCTTGAAGCGCTTGTAAAACAGGCGCTCTCGCAAGCGGAAGCCGGCGCAGATATCATTGGGCCCTCGGATATGATGGATGGCCGCATTGGGGTCTTGCGCCAAGCGCTTGAGCAGGCCGGCCATCAAGATGTTATACTTTTGTCTTATGCAGCGAAATTTTCCAACGGGTTTTACGGCCCGTTTCGCGACGCGGTCGGCGCTGCGGGTGCCTTAAAGGGCGATAAATCCACCTATCAAATGGATCCAGCCAACTCAGATGAGGCCCTGCGCCAGGTGGCCAGAGACCTCTCGGAGGGCGCCGATATGGTTATGATAAAACCAGGCATGCCTTATTTGGATATCTGTCGACGGGTCAAAGATAAATTTGGCGCCCCAACATATGCATATCAAGTGTCTGGCGAATACGCGATGTTGCAAGGTGCGATCGAAAATGGCTGGCTAGACGGTGATAAGGTCATTTTGGAAAGCCTGATGGCCTTTAAACGCGCAGGCTGTGACGGTATTTTAACCTATTATGCGCCCTATGTGGCCCAAAAACTCAAGGGAATGTGAATGAAATCTAGGATGACAAACTGCGTAAGACAGGCTAGAGACTGAGACAATCCGGTACCCTTATAAATCGAGCAAAATAAAATGAACAAGCTGACCTCAAAACTACGTCTCTTCGCAAGCCTCTCTGCCATAATGGTTGTGTTAAACGGTTGCGCGGCGGCGGTTGTTGATACCGAGGCTTTAAAGGAAAAAGCCGCTTTTTTAAAAGAAGATGCCACCAAAATTGATGCCAGAGTAGACGCCACGCTCGAGCAGCTTTATCAAACCCACCCCCATACGCAGGACTTAGGCCAACGGGCCGCGGGTATTTTGATCATGCCTCTGATCACCGAAGCTAGTTTTGGAATTGGCGGCTCTTACGGGCGCGGGGCCCTGCGCGCGGAAGGAGAGACGGTCGAATATTATTCTGTGGCCTCCGCCGGCTATGGCTGGCAGCTGGGCGCACAACAATATGCGCATGCGTTATTTTTCATGAGCTCGAAAGCGTTAGACGATTTTCGCAATTCCGACGGTTGGACCGTAGGCGGCGATATTGACTATGCGTTTCAGGGCGAAGGTGAGTCGATCCGGCTTGACACCACCACGCTGACTGCCCCCGTGATCGCGGTGGTTTTTGGCCAAGCCGGTTTGAAATTCGGAGTCAGCCTAGAAGGGGCAAAATACACGCGTATCCTTCCCTAGATCTTGCAGAAATTACCGTCTTTGGCCGAATGAAACAGCCTCTGCCATTGCGCAGTATATGGTTGTTCTGCTAAGATCACATCACAAGATTTAGATTAGGCATCGAAAAGAGCAGTTTATTTGACCGACACGCCAGAAACCCCCGAAGCCACCGAAGAAACACCTCCTCAACGCGCCGTCTATGACGGGCCAAGCGTTTCAATTGCGGAGGAAATGAAAACCGCCTACCTTGACTATGCGATGAGCGTAATCGTCAGCCGCGCGATCCCTGATCTGCGCGATGGATTAAAACCGGTACATCGCCGGATTTTATACGCCATGCATGAAACCGGCAACACGCATGAGAAATCATATCGCAAATCAGCCCGCCCCGTGGGGGACGTCATGGGTAAATATCACCCGCATGGCGACAGCGCTATTTATGATGCGTTGGTGCGCATGGCGCAAGATTTCTCAATGTCGCTGCCGCTGCTGGATGGCCAGGGCAATTTTGGCTCTATGGACGGGGATAATGCCGCCGCAATGCGCTATACCGAAGTGCGCATGGACAAGCCTGCGTCATTCTTATTGGCCGATATCGATAAGGATACTGTCAATTTTCAAGATAATTACGATGGCAAAGACCGCGAGCCATCCGTGCTTCCAGCCCGAATTCCGAATATGCTGGTCAATGGCGCGGGGGGCATTGCTGTTGGCATGGCCACCAATATTCCACCGCATAACTTGGGCGAAGTGGTCGATGCCACATTGGCTTTGATCAATAATCCTGACCTCTCAAGCGAAGAATTAATGGGCTATGTACCCGGGCCCGATTTCCCGACCGGCGGCATAATGCTTGGCCGTTCGGGCGCGCGTAAAGCGTATTTAGAGGGGCGCGGCAGCGTAATTATCCGTTCAAAAACCCACGTCGAAGAAATTAGAAAAGACCGATTTGCCATCATCATCGATGAAATCCCTTATCAAGTGAACAAAGCAGCGATGATTGAAAAAATCGCTGAACAGGTGCGCGAAAAGAAACTCGAAGGCATCTCGCATGTGCAAGATGAAAGCGACCGGGTCGGGGTGCGGGTTGTGATCGAATTGAAACGCGATGCAACCGCAGAGGTTGTTTTGAACCAACTATTCCGCTTCACCCCGATGCAAACCTATTTCGGCTGCAATATGTTGGCCTTAAACGGGGGGCGGCCAGAGCAGTTAACGTTGCGTTCGTTCTTAACCAATTTCATTGCCTTTCGCGAAGATGTTGTGGCGCGCAGAACCGCGTTTGAGCTGCGTAAAGCGCGCGAACGCAGCCATATCCTATGCGGGCTGGCCGCGGCCGTTTCAAACGTTGATGAAGTTGTAGCGACCATTCGCAGCTCGGTTGACGCCGCGGATGCGCGCGCCAAATTGATGAAGCGGGCATGGCCGGCAGAAGAAATTCTTGAATATATCAAACTGATCGATGATCCGACCCATCCTGTGAATGCGGATGGCACCTATCATTTATCAGAAGTGCAAGCCCGCGCGATCCTTGAATTGCGCCTTCAACGCCTGACCCAAATCGGAGTAAAAGAAGTAACCGATGAATTGCAGGAATTGGCGGGAAAAATTCGCGAATATCTTGAAATTCTGAGCTCGCGTGACCGTATTATGGCGATCATCACGGATGAGCTGAACAGCGTGAAAGAGCAATTTGCGGTTCCGCGCCGCACGGAGATTATCGAATGGTCCGGGGATCTGGATGACGAGGATCTGATTGAGCGCGAAGATATGGTGGTGACGATTACCTCTGGGGGCTATATCAAACGCACCCCATTGGTGGATTTTCGCGCCCAGCGCCGCGGCGGCAAAGGCCTATCGGGCATGCAAACCAAAGATGAAGATTTGGTCACCTCGCTCTTCGTGGCAAATACCCATACCCAATTGTTGTTTTTTACGACCGATGGCATGGCCTATAAGCTGAAAACATGGCGTCTGCCCCAAGGCGGGCGTACCTCAAAGGGCAAGGCTGTAGTGAATATTCTGCCCATTCCAACTGGCGTTTCGATCGCCGCAATCATGCCGGTTGATATTCCCGAAGAGGATTGGGAAAACGTGCAAATCATTTTCGCCACCTCGGCCGGCGATGTGCGCCGCAATGCGCTGTCTGATTTCACCAATGTCCGCGCCAATGGCAAGATTGCCATGGATCTGCCAGATAATGTCGCGCTGGTAAACGCGCGCATCGCAACCCAAGATGATGATGTGATGTTGGTCACTAAATCAGGCCGGGCGATCCGCTTTTCCACCAACGCGGTGCGGGTTTTCAAAGGGAGGAAATCCACCGGTGTGCGCGGCGTGCGCCTCACTGGCGATGACTGCGTTGTCTCGATGTCGATCCTACGCCATTTTGAAGCCAGCTCAGATGAGCGCGCCGCCTATCTGAAGATGCGCCGCGCCGTCGCCGGAATGGTTGATGACGAGGGGGCTGGCACTGAAGATGAAGAGGTGAGCGCCAACGCAACCATCAGCCCTGAACGCTATGCCGAAATGTCAGCCGCCGAGAACCTGATCTTAACGATTAGCAGCCGCGGCTCGGGAAAACTGTCCTCTAGCCATGATTATCCCGTCCGTGGCCGAGGCGGGATGGGCGTTGCTGCGATGGATAAAGCGATGCGGGGAGGTGATTTAGTTGCCAGCTTCCCTGTCGATTTAGAAGATCAGATCATGCTGGCAACGTCAAAAGGCCAATCCATCCGGGTACCCATTGAAGGTATTTCTTTCCGCTCGCGCAGCGCCGGCGGCGTGAAAGTTTTCAACACAGGCAACAACGAAGAAGTAGTTTCCGTCGCCCGAATTGTCGAGCAATCAGAGGAAGAAGAGGCCCCGCAATACGAGGCTTAAATTCTAAATCCGCAAAGCGGCCCTGCTTAAAAAACGATTTGCACCTTTCTATGCCAAATCATAGAGGTCTGAAAACTTTGCCTCGATATAGCGCAGGAATGCAGCTTCAGATGGTGCCTCGCCGCAAGCGGCAGTCATCAATTCATGTGCTGGCAAAAGATTACCGTATTGTTGCACATTCTGTTTCAGCCATGCACAGGCAGGTCCTAAATTGCCTGAAGCTAAATCTGTATCTAAATTTGGACAGGCCGATTGCAGGCTTTCATACAGGCACCCCGCATAGACATTGCCCAAGGAATAAGTTGGGAAATAACCAAATAACCCAATTGACCAATGCACATCCTGCAGCATCCCATGCGACGGGCGATCAACCGCATATCCAAAATCTGACAAAAACCGGTCATTCCAAGCCGCTTCAAGGTCCGACACTGCAAGCTGTCCAGACATCAAATCACGCTCAAGATCAAACCGCATCATCACGTGCAAATTATATTGCAATTCGTCGGCTTCGGTTCGGATATACCCACGGCTGACACGATTCACCGCTTGATAAAACTGCCGCTCAGAGGCCACGCCAAAAGAGCCAAACGCGTCGCGCATCCGGCCATAAAGAAAGCTGGTGAAGGCTTCAGAGCGGCCCAATTGATTTTCACAAATGCGGCTTTGACTTTCATGAACCCCCATCGAGCAGCCATGCCCAATCGGCGTAAAGCCATAAGTTTGATCTATATTCTGCTCATAATTACCGTGACCCACCTCATGAATGGTCGAATAAAAACACCCTAAAGGATCACTGGAGTCGGTACGTGTGGTAATCCGTACATCCGCGCCAGTTCCAGAACAAAACGGATGCACCGCCCTATCGATTCGTCCACACTCCATGTTATAGCCAAAGCATTCTGCCAGTTCCTGGCTCAGTTTCAACTGTAACTGCGGATCAAATTTTCCCTGCAATTCAGGCGCAGGCGGGCACTCAAGCACCGCAGAGCGCAGCGCGACCAATGGGCTGCGCAAAGCCTCAAACATTTTTGAAATTTCATCCGTGCTGCCATCAGGTTCATAATCCTTAAGCAACGCGTCATATAAGCTGAGCCCTGTGCCATCGGCCAAAGCGGCGGCCTCTTGCTGGCGCAGTGCAACCACTTCGGCCAATATCGGCGTGAAATCTTCAACCGCCTCATCCGCGCGCGCTTGGGCCCATATATGTTGCGATTTTGAGGTTAATCCGGCCAAAGCCACCGATATCTCTGCCGGCACTTTATAATTACGTTGATAGGATTTCTCAATCAACTGCACTTGCCGCTGTTCTGAGGCGGCCAGTTTTGTTTGGCGCGCTGCGGTCAGCAACTCACCCAATTTGGAGCTGCTGCGCCAGGCATGCAAGGTCTTTTCAAGCGCGGCTGATTCCTGTGAGCGGTCTGAAATAGCGCCTGACGGCATCATCGTTTCTTGATCCCAGTCAAGACGCGCCGCAATTTTTGACAAGGCCTCTGTTTGATGCTGATATTCCATCAAAATTTGATAGGCGCTCATGATCTAGGCTCCTTTTATGAATTGCTCAGGCGGATATCCAGCCAAGAAACGGGCCCGAATAACCAAAACCCAAAGCGCAATACCTCCCAATTGGTGCAGAATCGCCAAGGACCAAGGCGCCGAATGCATCACAGTGACAATGCCCAACACCATCTGAAGCACGAGCATGCCCATCACCCACGCAAAGCCAGAGCGCACCACGCTATTTCCCGATTTGCGCGACCGCCTCCATACCACCACGCCAAAGATAAACAGCAGATAACCCGACATCCGGTGAATAAATTGCACCAAACCATCATCTTCGAAAAAATTGCGCCACCAAGGCGTAAGGCTGAATGGATCAGGGGGGAAAAACCCGCCCGCCATGAAAGGCCAGTCGATATAATTGCGCCCCGCATCAATTCCCGCCACCAGCGCCCCGATCAAAATTTGCAAAAAGGTAAAATGCATCAACCCGGTGCTCATGGAAAATAGACGCTCTTCACGTCTGCGGCGCTGTTGCAAAAGCGCTCTCTCTGAAAGGCCAAGCGAGAGCGTAAACCAAGCGAGGAAACCCAAGATAACAAAGGCCAACCCCAGATGCGTTGCCAAGCGATAGCTGGCCACATCCAAACGCTCGCCAGTTAGGCCGCTGGCCACCATCCACCACCCAATCGCCCCTTGCATGCCGCCCAAAACACCCAGCAACAATAAACGGCCAGTCCACCCAGTGGGGATTTTACGGGCGGCGAAAAACACCGCAAATCCAACCGCCCAAACCAAACCAATCACCCGGCCCAGTTGCCGATGCCCCCATTCCCACCAGTAAATAAATTGAAATTCCGCCAGACTCATGCCTTTGTTTTGAAGTTCATATTCGGGAATGGCTTTGTATTTGTCGAACTCGCTCTGCCATGCCTCGGCAGATAAGGGGGGCAACGCCCCGGAAACGGGTTTCCATTCGGTGATACTTAAGCCGCTATCGGTTAGGCGCGTCAGTCCCCCGACCAAGATCATCGTCACCACCAAAGCAAATAAAAGATACAACCAGATCCGGACCCAAGACCGGGCTCCGGCGCCACGACCTTGGTCGATCATACCCTGAACCGGCGCTGCATCAGTTGCTGCACTCCGCGATCCAACTTCTTCAAATATCGATCTTTTATCATTCATCTGCGTAAAAAACCCTTGTTATAACACACTAAAATCTAGCCTAAGAAAGAGGCTGTTCAAGTCAGTCTTGGCCTTTGGTACCCCGCACCAATTGCCGCAGCACCCCATGCAACATTTGCACATCCGCGCGGGTCAGTGAAAAGCGAGCCCACATATTTCGCAAATTCACCTTCATCCCGGGTGCCTTGGCCTCGGGAAAGAAAAACCCAGCATCCTCAAGCCGCTCTTCATAATGGTGAGCCAACTTTTCAACCTCAATCGCCTCTGCCCATTGGGTTTTTGCCAGTTCCATGCGCGCCAGCTCAACCTGCCCCTGCGCGCGGCGCCACTCATAGGCCATCAGCAACACGCATTGCGCCAAATTCAGCGATGGAAAATCAGGATTCACCGGCACCGATATCAACGCGTTTGCCCCCGCGATATCTTCATTTTCCAACCCCGCGCGCTCTGGACCAAACAACACGGCTACTTTTTGCCCCTGAGCGAGTTTTTCTGCGGCCTGGCACATCGCCTCTTCCGGCGCTAAAATTGGCTTGGTTAAGCCGCGGCCGCGCGCTGTTGTGGCGAAAACAAAATTGGCGTCGCCCACCGCTTCAGAGACCCCATCAAAATGCTGCGCCGCATCTAGCAACCGGCCCGCGCCACTGGCCATCGCCACCGCCCGCGTGCTGGGCCAGCCATCGCGCGGCGCAACCACGCGCATTTGCTCCAAACCAAAATTCCACATCGCACGGGCGGATGCGCCGATATTTTCGCCCATTTGCGGGCGGACCAAAACAAAATAGGGTTGACGCTGTGACTCAGGCACGGCTTAAGCCTCCTTAAATAGTGGCCTTGCTCTACGCCAGAAAGACAGGGGTTTAAAGCCCCATAGCAGAGATCAGCCATAGTCACCGCAGGCAAATCGCGTTAGCCTGATAAAAAAAACTTGGAGCCCAAAACATGGCCGAAAACGAGCAGCCCCAGACCTACCTGATCAGCCCGCCCGAATTTGAATTGAGCAGCTATGCAGATTTACTATCACGAATGCTGGATATGCATGAGATCGCTTGCGTGCGCCTGGCAATGAGCACTCGAGATGAAGGCATGATTGGCAAAGCGGCCGATACCTTGCGAGAAATTTGTCACAGCCGCGACGTGCCGTTGGTGCTGCAGAGCCATTTTTTTCTGGTTGAGCGTTTCGGCCTTGATGGAGTGCATCTCACTGATGGCGCCCGCTCAATACGCTCGGCGCGCACCGAACTGGGCAAAGACGCAATCGTTGGCGCCTTTTGTGGTATCTCGCGCCATGAAGGGTTAAATGCCGGCGAGGCCGGCGCGGATTACGTCTGTTTCGGCCCGTTAAACGAAAATGACCTGAACGCAGGAGATATCGCCGACCCAGAGCTATTCGCCTGGTGGAGCGAAATGATTGAAATACCGATTGTGGCAGAAGGCGGGCTCGACGCCACGAAAATTCTTCAACTCAAAACCTGCGCCGATTTCTTTGCCTATGCCGAAGAAATTTGGCAGCAGGAGGATCCAATTGCGGCCTTAGGAGCGCTTATTCACGCGCAACAGGCGCATGGGTGAGCGTGCGCTCATGTGTAACGCGTATATCCGCCTCTAATGCGCCAGCCAAATCTTTGCGAGATGAAAAATCCGCGACGCGACGCGGCGCATTGAAACAAAGCTCAACGCGCCCATGCCGCCAAACGCTGAGCGTTTTGATGAAATGAGTGCCAAATTCCATATCACCCCACCATCCATAGAACGCCGCTGGGCGCTCTGGTGGCGCAAAAAAAGCCACGCTCACGGGTTGAATCCAAAGATCTGTGCAGGCGTCATCAGAGGCAAAAAACGCTTCAAACAAGCTTGACTTAAAAGGTAAAGCGCGCAGCCCATCCGTTGAGGTTCCTTCGGGGAAGAACATTAAACGATGGCCATTTTGTAATCTGGCGCGAAACATTTCTGTTTGTTGCGCGGCATCCTGCCGGCTGCGGCGAATAAAAACGGTGCCAGTGGCCCGCGCCAACCATCCAATTAAAGGCCAGGCCGAGACTTCTGCTTTAGATACAAAATAAACCCGTGCGCAGCTGTTCAATACGAAGATATCCAGCCATGAACTGTGATTGGCAACAAAAGCGCCCGGGCTGCGCATTGGCCTGCCTGTTACGCGGCAAGGCAAACCAATGATAAGCAGCGCAAACCGACAAACGGCCACCGTAATATATGGCGTTAGCGGGCGTTTTTGACCAAAAACCGGGCGTTCCAGGCCTCGGATCAGCACGCTCAGCAGCAGCCCGCCTAAAACGATCGGCGCTAAGCCAAGAAGCCGCACAGCAACAATCCACCAACCGGCAAAAGAAATGCCTGTTAGTGCCTCAGAATCTTCGGATCCATACCAAGTGTTCATGACTTTAAAAGATCACCCGAATAAAGCACTTTCTGGCGTGTGCTGATACTGTCTCGATCAAGAATAAGACAAACATCAACGGTCTTAAACGCAAAATCGACAAAAGCCCCCTCACCGATATACCCGCCCAGCCGAAGATAGGCTTTGATCAGCGCCGGCATGGCCAGCATGGCCGCGCGCCGGTCAATCCTTGCGGATGGGATCAGATCCATCGCCTGGAACGCCTCTGGCCTTGCGGCGACCCGCAGCGCTTCGGGGGCCAAGTGGCGCGAGTGAAGCCAACTTAGAGGTTCCGCCAGTTTCTGCGGATCGGTGCCATGAAAACTGGCCACCCCGAACAGCACTTCGACATTATGCTCTGCCACATAGCGCTGCAAGGCCTGCCATAAATGATACATTGCGAGGCCGCCGCGATACGCCGGATGTACGCAAGAGCGTCCAAGCTCAAGCAGGTTACGCCCAGTGGCGTATAATCTTTGCAGGTCATATTCATCTTCTGAATAGAATTGCCCGATCCGTGCCGCTTGTTCAGAGCGCAAAAGCCTATAGACTCCTATAATCCCGCCAAAAGGGCAGTTTTTTCGAGCCTTATCTTTCAAGACAAGATGATCGCAGAAGGGATCAAACCGGTCCATTTCTAGCTCGTTTTGATGATCTATTTCGGCCCCAGAAGCCCCCAGCTCTTTCACGAATACAGCGTAGCGCAACCGTTGCGCCGCCCGTAAATCAAGCTTGGTTTCGGCCAATTCCACGACCAAATCAGTGTCACTCTGTAGCATCATCTAGTCGTATCTTTCACTTATTATGCAAGTTTTGATACAATTTCGTTTCAAATTGACCGGAATCCGGCCCTTACTAATTACAACCATAGGCTTAATGCAGCTCAGATAATCGCTATTCTTGGCCATAGACCTGCACAAGCGCAATTTTGGATCCATCAATGACCAACTTACCCATTTCAGAAAAATTCACAGTAATGCGACCGTTTATACGAGATTGTACTTGTCCAACACCCCAATCTGGCTGGCTGGGATGGCGTACCAGCATGCCGGGTTCTAAGAAAAGATTTAAGTCCTCCACCACACCACTCCTGACGCTGAGGCATTACCAATGATACAATCGGCATCTCATCTTGCAAGCTTGATTGGCTCGCGCATATGCCATGACCTGATAAGCCCAATTGGCGCAATACACAACGGGTTAGAGCTGATATCGCTTTCCGGTCCGGTGCAACATGAAGCCGAGATATCTTTAATCACTCAAAGCTGCCAAAACGCGGCCAGCCGCATTAAGTTCTTTCGCGTCGCCTTTGGCGTAAGCGGCACTGACCGCCAGCTTTCAACCGATACTCTGCTGGACATCTTAATGCCGTTAATCAACGGACCCCGGCAAAATTTACACTGGAAAATCCATCGGAGCCTCAGCCGCCGCGAAGCACAAGCGCTTTTCTTAGCAATTTTATGTATCGAAACCGCATTGCCGCTTGGCGGCGAAATATCGGTGACCGAAAGCGGCCCGCGGTTAAGCGTTGAGGGTTATTCAACCAAGATCATCGTAGATGCGGCCATTTGGGACTCTTTGACAAATACGAGTCCCAAACACGCCTCGCTGCCAGAGCATGTACAATTTTTGTTTTTGCCCAGCATCGTGCATGAAATCGGCCGTGAATTGAACGTCTGCGTTCAACCAAGCCTAATCAGGATCAATCTTAGCGCCTGACGGCGCCATCCCCGCTGACCAAATATTTAAAGCTGGTCAATTGGGCCGCACCAACGGGCCCACGAGCATGCATTTTTCCGGTCGCGATGCCAATCTCTGCCCCCATGCCAAATTCGCCTCCATCGGCGAATTGCGTCGACGCGTTATGCATCAAAATCGCGCTATCAACCTGTGCAAAGAACCTTTGTTTCGCGGTGTTATCCTCGGTCATAATGCAATCGGTATGGTCCGAGCCAAATTGGCGAATATGAGCAATCGCAGCTTCCATATCGACAACTGATTTGGCGGCAATTGTGCTGGAAAGATATTCTTTACCCCAATCCTCTGCGCTTGCGGCTTGCGTTCCGGAAAACCCATCAATGCCGGCGCCAGCGCGCACCTCAACCCCTGCCTGAATGAGCGCTTGAACAACCTCAAACCCAATGGTGTCTACCACATCCTGATGGATCAACAGGCATTCCGCAGCCCCACAGATGCCCGTGCGGCGGGTTTTCGAATTCAACACGACATTCAGCGTTTTGGCCAAATCAGCTGCCGCATCGATATAGATGTGAACGATTCCTTCAAGATGGGCGAAAACCGGCACGCGGGCCTCACGTTGCACCAAACCAACCAGGCTTTTGCCACCCCTAGGCACGACGACATCAATATAATCGGTCATGGTTAATAAAGCAGCCACCGCCGCCCGATCGCGCGTGGGTACGGTTTGTATTGCCTCTTTAGGCAACCCGGCCGCAACCAAACCCTGAGTCAAAGACGCATGGATCGCCGCGGTGCTGTGATGGCTTTCCGAGCCACCACGTAAAATCACCGCATTGCCAGACTTCAAACACAAAGCGCCCGCATCCGCCGTTACATTCGGTCGGCTTTCATAAATCACCCCTATCACGCCAAGCGGCGTTGCCACTTTTTGGATAGATAAGCCGTTCGGCCGCTCCCATTCTTCCAAGATGCGCCCAACAGGATCTTCTTGCTGCGCCACAGCGCGAAGCCCCTGGGCCATTGCCTCGATGCGCGCAGGATCCAACATCAAACGATCAAGCATCGCGTCAGACAACCCCTTATCGCGCCCATAGACGAGATCCAGTTTATTGGCTTCTATAATTTCCGATTGCGCCGCTATTACGGCATCCGCTGCCGCCATCAGGGCCGCGGTTTTCTGCGCGGCGGGCGCATAGGCCAAACTGGCAGCAGCCGTTTTCGCGCGCCGCCCCAGATCTTGCATCATTTGCTGAACTTCACTCATCGCTTGGTCCTTCTTTTAGACAGCCATATCGTTGCGGTGCACCAGCGCGGCGCGGGCAGGATACCCTAAAACAGCTTCAATTTCAGAGGTTTTCAAACCGATCAAAGCCGCCGCCTCTATCGAGGAATACGAGCTTATTCCAAGCGCTAGGGCAACGCCATTGGCCAGCGTAATGGCCACGCAATCGCCGCGCTGAAAACTGCCAGACACGCCAGAAACACCCGCTGGCAGCAAACTCTTTCCACTTTCTAACGCCTTTTTTGCCCCCTCATCGATCACGATCTGCCCCAACGGTTTCATCGAGGCAATCCAGCGTTTTCGCGCCGATTGCGGATCCATTTGCGGTGCGAACCACGTGCCGGATTTGGCGGCGTCAAAGCTGGTCAACGGATGATCCACGGAGCCTGCCGCAATCAGCATCGCGCAGCCTGAGCCTGTTGCGGTTTTAGCGGCCATCAGCTTGGTTTTCATGCCACCTTTGGACAAGCCAGAGGTGCCCTCGCCTGCCATCTCTTCAATCTGCGGCGTGATTTCTTTCACGATTTTAAAGCGCCATGCCGATGGATCACGCTGCGGGTTGGCCGAATAAAACCCATCCACATCGGAGAGCAAAACCAATTGATCCGCACCCACGGTTACCGCCACTTGCGCGGCCAGTCGATCATTATCACCATAGCGAATTTCATCAGTTGCCACTGTATCGTTTTCATTCACGATGGGCACAACGCCTAAGCTAAGCAGAGTTTCCAACGTTGCGCGCGAGTTCAAATAGCGCCGTCGATCAGCGCTATCCTCTAAGGTGACCAAAATTTGAGCTGTGGTTATGCCATGCGGGCCCAATACATCTTCATAAGCGCGGGCCAGTTGAATTTGCCCCACTGCGGCGGCCGCCTGCGATTGCTCAAGCGCAACATCCCCTGCCGACAACCCCAAGACTTTGCGCCCCAAGGCGATCGAACCCGAGGACACCAAAACCACATCACAGCCCCGGGCCTTAAACGCAGCAACATCTGCTGCCAATGATTTGAGCCAGTCGCTGCGCAAAGCGCCCGTTGTTGGATCCACCAGCAAAGCCGATCCAATTTTAATTACAATGCGTTTTGCAGCGCTTAGGGACGCCATTCCAAATCTTCCTGTTCCACTCTTGTTTCTTCCTTGCGGCCAGCGTCAATTTCATGGCGCAAGACGCGCAACACCGCCTCAACCCCCTCGCGGCTGACGCCCGACATTAAAAACACAGGTCCGCCAGCAATTGCTTCCAGCTCAGCTTTGAAAAACGCGCGCTCTTCGTCATCCAATGCGTCAACCTTATTCAGCACGGTCACTCTCGGTTTTTGCGCCAAAGCTCCGCCATATGCCTCAAGTTCATCTATGATCGTTTTGTAATCATTTAAAAAATCACCCGAGGTCCCATCGACCAAATGCAAAAGAACCGCGCAGCGTTCCACATGTCCAAGGAACAAATCCCCTAAACCACGCCCCTCATGTGCGCCGGCAATCAGACCTGGAATATCAGCCACAACGAACTCGGTATTATCAATCCCAACAACCCCAAGGTTTGGATATAGCGTGGTGAACGGATAATCTGCGATTTTGGGCCGCGCGTTCGACGTGGCCGCCAAAAAGGTTGACTTGCCCGCATTGGGCAGGCCCAAAAGGCCTGCATCGGCGATTAGCTTCAACCGTAACCAGATTGTGCGCTCAATCCCTTCTTGCCCGGGATTGGCGCGGCGCGGCGCTTGGTTGGTTGAGGATTTGAAATGTAGGTTTCCAAAACCGCCATTGCCGCCTTTGGCCAAAACAATCCGGTCCCCCACTTCGGTAAGATCCGCAATTACCGTTTCTTGATCTTCATCCAAAATTTCTGTTCCGGCAGGCACCCGCAGCAGGATATCATCGCCCGATGCCCCCGAGCGTTGTTGCCCCATGCCAGCGCCGCCATTATTGGCAAAGAAATGCTGCTGATAACGAAAATCGATCAACGTGTTCAGCCCGTCAACCGCTTCAGCAATCACGGAGCCACCTTTGCCCCCATC
>OZSS01000346.1_pt1 | contig 21806 bp, 17 predicted proteins | sample 1779911 | NCBI WGS metagenome assembly OZSS01 (sample SAMEA2603589, study PRJEB24840) | metagenome | biome: Water; feature: Photic zone; material: Seawater sample | place: Mediterranean Sea | collected 2013-11-12 | depth 10 m
GCGTATTACAACCAATACGTTCTCTAATAAATCAATAAGAGGGTCAAATTGAGCAAGATGATAAAGATGATAAACATCAAATAAGATAGAAATTTGATTTTCCATCAATACTTAGCTTTTAAACTGCTTTTTGTACAACCTTGTATAAACGCCGTCCTTTTCAAGTAGATCTTTATGAGAGCCGGAATCTGCGATTTTACCATCTTTCATTACAACAATTGTATCAGCGTTTTCAACAGTAGTAAGTCTATGGGCAATTACTAAAACAGTTCTATCTTCCATTAAATTATCAATCGCTTTTTGGACAAGGAATTCAGATTCAGTATCTAATGATGAAGTTGCTTCATCTAGTATAAGTATTGATGGGTTTTTTAGGATGGCTCTAGCAATGGCGATTCTTTGCCTTTGCCCTCCAGACAAACGTACTCCTTTTTCACCAATTACAGTATCAAAACCATCTGGCTGATCGATGATAAAATCGTACGCATTAGCATTTTTTGCCGCCTCATACAACTGGTCATCAGTAACGCTTTGAAGCCCATATTTTATATTAGCACCTATCGAATCATTAAATAGAATGGTCTCTTGCGAAACAATGCCCATCATCTTTCTCATTGATTTAATATTTAAATCTCTAATATCTGTTCCATCAATTTCAATTACGCCACTAGCAACATCATAAAACCTTGGGATTAGATCTGCAACAGTCGACTTACCTGCACCACTTGCACCAACTAATGCTGTAACAGTTGCTTTTTTCATCATAAATGAAATGTCCTTTAAAATGCTATCTGTTCCATCATAATTAAAGGTCACATTCTTAAATACAATATCATTTTTTACATCACTTATTGTAATTGCATTTGGCTTGGAAGTAATTGGCGGCACAGTATCAAGTACTTCAAATACTCGTTCAGCAGAAGCAAATCCTTTTTGAAGGTTTATCCCAACATTACTCAAAGAGCGTATTGGTTGTAATACGCTGAATAGAATCAATATAAATCGTATGAAATCCTCTGAATTCATATCCCCAGATACTAAGACATCATGTCCGCCAATCCACAATAAAATCACCGCAATAAATGCACCAATCATTTTTGGGGGAAGACCCGCAAAAATATATTCATTAGCATCAATATTCACTGCTCGTAAGAAGCCATTCTCAGGATTGTAAAATTCCATCTTCATTGCCACTGTAGCCATCTTTCAAACTTTTGATTTTATCGACTCCCCCCTCTAGGCGATCGACCTCGTTTTGGATACGCCCAATGGCGCCACTGGCCGATGATACTGCATTCCCAGCACGACCCCCAACAGACTGACTCAAATCATCTGTTGAAGGAGGAAAAAAATCAAGTTTGATCAGGTTCTGAAAATCAAAGGTTGACTGGGTATCGTAATTGGCATTGATGCGAAAACGCTCTCCAATATTTCCAACCAAACCGACACTGATTCGCTGATCAAAATCAAATCCAAAACTGCTCTGGTTACGTGGAGATAGCGCAGGGTTCCCCGATTTTTGATAACGCACACCCAAGTCGATTCCGACTGATCCTTTGGGGATAATTTGAATCACATCACTACCAAATAAGCGACGGAACAAATCAGATCGAACATATAAGTCAGGGAGTAAATTCTTTTGCTGGTCGGGGTCGTCTACGTCACCAGAAAGCAAGGCTTGTTTGTCATTCATGTATGTGAGTGCCTCTTTGCGCATCATCCGATCGAGATACTCTTCTGGGGTCAGTGTGAGTGGTGCATTGATATTGATTTCTCCAACTTTGACAGTGTAGATATAGAGGTCGAGGTTGGGGTCATAGGTATATTCTTCTTCAAAAGAAGCTGGGAGTTTTTTTAGCGCAAGATTTTGAATAGCAGGAGAAAGCTGAAGGCTATCGTTTTGAGCAAGACCTTTCCATGACAACATCAATACAACAAACCAAAGTATCCTTCGGATTGATACCACCAACTGCATACAAACTATAATTTATTCAACGCATTACGAATCAGGCGCTCAACACTCATTTCAGCATCCATTGATAGAAGTTCGTCGAGAATTTTCACACATGATTTGGTTTGGTAACCTAAGACTACCAAAGCAGATAACGCCTCTTCTCTGTTCGTATTGCTTGAAACTGCAGGAATTCCTGCATCTGCGATGACAGATTGTACTTTGTCGCGAAGTTCAATGACAACACGTTGAGCGGTTTTGGCACCAATCCCTTTGACAGATTGTATAACGTTTACCTGATCATTCTGTATGGCCTGACCAATTTCACTCGGACTCAGAGAGGACAACATGGTACGAGCAGTATTGGCGCCAATCCCCGAAATTCCAATGAGCAATCGAAACAGTTGGCGCTCCAAATCTGTGCTAAATCCATAGAGTGTATGTGCATCTTCTCGCACCTGCAAATGGGTGTATAGCTGAATGTTTTCATCGTCTTTCAACTGTCCATAGGTAAACAAGGATATGTTGACCAAATAACCAACCCCCTGACAATCAATAACCACTGATGTAGGAGATTTTTCAACAAGACGACCCCGAAGTTGTGTAATCATAGTTTCCTCTCAAAAATAACGATTATTTTATCATTATAATGATGAAATAGCATAGACTTATTTCAAAAATTCGAGGTTGCGTTTCAGACCTGAAAATTGAGTTCTTTGAACAGCACTTTCTGCAAACAAACGATCAAAAACTACCTCGGTGATTTCATGCCAATCATCACTGCTCATCTGCAATAGTTCGGATGAGGGTTCAAACTGAGGTTCGTTGTGAGGTGTCGAAAACCGATTCCATGGGCAAACATCCTGACATACATCACACCCAAAAGCCCAGTTGTCAAACTGCCCCTTGACCTCCTGTGGAATCGCATCTTTGAGTTCAATCGTGAAGTAGGAGATACATTTGCTCCCATCCACTTGATAAGGTGCTATGATAGCATCTGTTGGACAAGCATCTATACATGCAGTGCAGGAGCCACAATGATCGGTTACAGCTGTGTCTTGTTCTAGTGGTATATCGATGATCAACTCTGCAATAAAGAAAAATGAGCCTGTTTGTTTCGATATCAAATTGGAGTGCTTACCAATCCATCCCAAGCCAGCTTTGGCTGCCCACGCCTTATCCAGCACAGGCGCAGAATCGACAAAAACACGTCCATGTATCTCTCCGATTTCTTGCTGCAGTACTTGCATGAGTTCAAACAGTTTGTCTTTGATTACAACATGATAGTCCTTTCCATAAGCATATTTAGATATCTTGGGTGCTGTGGGGTCTGATTGTGTGTTTTTTGGGTAGTAGTTGTACAGCAACGACACCACACTTTTTGCCCCTGGCACCAGTTTTGTTGGATCTAATCGCTTGTCGAAGTTTCGTTCCATATAGGTCATACTTCCATGATGACCTTGCTGTAGCCACTGCTCCAAACGAGGTGCTTCTTCTTCTAAAAATCCTGCATGAGAGATTCCGCATGACAAAAATCCAAGTCGTTTTGCATGCTGTTTAATGAGTTGACTATGTTGGGCTGCGAGATTCAAAACAAATCTCCTTGTCGATTCGATTTGGTACGACCCAAATGACGATAGGCAAGATCTGTAACTTCACGTCCGCGAGGCGTACGCACAATAAACCCCTCTTGAATGAGGAAGGGTTCATATACTTCTTCAAGGGTTTCTGCACTTTCAGATACTGCAGTAGCCAGGGTGTTGATGCCTACTGGACCCCCTTTAAACTTGTCCATCATGGTGCTTAAAATTTTATTGTCCATCTCATCCAAACCATGAGCATCGACATGAAGTGCTTCAAGACCATATTTGGCTATTTTCATATCTATACTTCCATCACCCTTGATTTGAGCAAAATCACGAATTCGCCTCAACAAAGCATTTGCAATTCTGGGGGTGCCACGACTTCGGCCAGCAATTTCGATAGCAGCTTCGTTACTGATTGCGATGTTCAATATGTCTGCACTCCTCTCCACAATAGTTGACAAAATTTCGGTGCTGTAATAGTTGAGTCGACTATTGATTCCGAAACGAGCACGCATAGGTGCTGTTAGTAGTCCAGATCGGGTGGTTGCACCAATGAGAGTAAAAGGATTGAGGTTGATTTCGACTGTTCGAGCATTGGGTCCTGACTCAATCATGATGTCGATTTTATAATCTTCCATGGCTGAGTAGAGGTATTCTTCTACGATTGGGCTCAAACGATGGATTTCATCAATGAACAATACATCTCTGGGTTCGAGGTTGGTTAGCAATCCTGCCAAGTCACCTGGTTTGTCGAGTACTGGCCCTGAGGTTACCTTTACCCCCACTTGTAATTCGTTTGCCAAAATATGAGCAAGGGTTGTTTTTCCAAGACCAGGAGGGCCATGTAAAAGGGTGTGGTCTAGCGCATCCTCACGTTGGTTGGCGGCCTGAACAAAGACTTGCAAATTGTCGAGAACTTGAGGTTGTCCCATAAAGTCATCAAAGCGCAGTGGTCGCAATGCACGATCGATGTCCTGTTCTTCAGGTGTGAAATGCTCTCCGTTTGGATCTAAATGCTCGTTCATTTTTTCAAAGATAACCAAAAATAAACGCCAATGAAGTATAAAAAAACCTTCTGTTTAGAGGGTTTCTTTCATTTGATTCTGTCAGTGACTTGTCGCTAGTGTTGCAACTCTTTTTCTCCTTTTTTCAAGGGAATATGTTGTGGCACATAATCTTCTTTGTGTCCTGGCTTGGAGTAGTCATAAGCCCAACGATGTACTTCAGGAATATCTCCTTCCCAATTGCCATGGAAATGTTTGATGGGTGCTGTCCACTCTAGGGTATTGGATTTCCAAGGGTTTTGAACTGTTGGCTTTCCATAGAACATACTTTGTATAAAGTTGTATAGGAAAACAATTTGCGCAGCACCAGCAATGAGAGCAAAAATGGTGATTACAACGTTGATGTCTGCCAAGTCATCAAAATATGGGAAGGCAGTGTTGGTATAATATCTTCTTGGTAGTCCCGCCATACCAATAAAGTGCATGGGGAAGAAAACGCCATAGGCACAAACTGCTGTTATCCAGAAGTGAATATATCCAAGTCGTTTATTGAGCATTCGTCCAAACATTTTTGGAAACCAGTGATAAACCCCAGCAAAAAGTCCGTAGAGCGCTGATATTCCCATCACAAGGTGGAAGTGGGCAACCACAAAATAGGTATCATGTACGTTGATATCAAGCGTACTGTCTCCCAGGATTATACCTGTCAAACCACCTGTAATAAAGGTAGAAACAAGCCCAATAGAAAACAGCATTGCAGGGTTGAGTTGCAGATTTCCTTTCCAAAGGGTTGTGATGTAATTAAAAGCCTTTACTGCTGATGGGATTGCAATGAGTAAGGTTGTAAACGTAAATACAGATCCTAAAAAAGGATTCATTCCTGAGATAAACATATGGTGCCCCCAAACGATTGTGGAGAGAAAGGCAATGGCTAAAATCGATGCGACCATTGCACGATATCCAAAAATGGGTTTACGAGCGTTGGTTGCTAGTACTTCAGAGGTAATTCCGAGTGCTGGTAATAAAACGATATACACTTCTGGGTGTCCTAGAAACCAGAAGAGGTGTTCAAACAATACTGGAGACCCCCCTTGATAGTGCAGCACCTCACCTTGTATAAAAATATCGGACAGGAAAAAAGAGGTTCCAAAACTGCGATCCATAATAAGAAGTAAAGCAGCTGAAAGCAATACTGGGAATGAAACCACACCGATAATTGCAGTTACAAAAAATGCCCAAATGGTGAGAGGCAAACGAGTCATGCTCATTCCTTTGGTTCTCAAATTGATCACTGTTACGATATAGTTTAAGGAGCCAAGTAATGAAGAGGCAATAAAAATCGCCATCGACACCAACCAAAGGGTCATCCCAAGTCCAGAGCCAGGTTGTGCTTGTGGCAATGCGCTGAGTGGTGGGTAAATCGTCCATCCTGCTGCTGCTGGTCCTGCTTCAACAAATAGCGAGGCAAGCATGACAACACTCGACAGGAAAAACAACCAATAAGAAACCATATTCAAAAACCCAGAAGCCATATCGCGAGCACCGATTTGCAAGGGAATAAGAAGGTTACTAAAGGTTCCACTCAGACCTGCTGTGAGAACGAAAAAGACCATAATCGTACCATGAATGGTGACCAATGCGAGATATACATTGGGATCCATCACCCCATCAGGTGCCCACTTTCCGAGGGTCGATTCAAAAATACCAAAGGGTTGTTCTGGCCATGCCAATTGCAAACGGAACAATAACGACATAGCAATCCCAACAATACCCATAATCAGACCAGTGATGAGGTACTGTTTGGAGATCATTTTATGATCTTGGCTAAAGATATATTTTGTGATAAATGTTTCTTTGTGATGATGTGCGTCTGCTCCCATAGTGATTCTTTTTATTGAATGACTTCAGCAAAGGTTGTTTGCTGTGCCATCCATGAATTAAAATCTTTTTCTTCTTCTACAATAATTTTCATTTGCATGTTGTAGTGTGATGCACCACAAATTTTGTTGCAAAGTAATAAATAATCAAATTGATATGGATCAAGGGCTTCTTCGCCATTGGCGATCAACTCTTGACTGTTGTCATACCGAATTTTGTTAATTTTTTGAACCTTGGCTACCATGTCAGGGTTTTGTCTCATTTCCTCAGTGGTGATCGTTGGCGTAAAAGCAAATTCAGTGATCATTCCAGGAACACAGTTCATCTGTGCTCGGAAGTGTGGCATGTATGCTGAATGAAGAACATCTTGCGATCGCATTTTAAAAATCACTTTTCGCCCAACTGGCAAGTGTAGCTCTTGCACAACCACATCGTCTAAACCATTTGGATCTGAAGAGTCGATCCCAACAAGATTAAGACCATCGTAATCTTGTAAAAAACGAACATTGGCATCCCCAAGTACATTGTCGGCACCTGCATAGCGGGCTTTCCAATTGAATTGCTGTGCATACAATTCCACGACTAAAGCGTTTTCATCCTCCTCAAAGTTCATGATGTTTGACCAAGCATATAGACCATAAAGTATGAGTCCTGCCAAAACGATAACAGGGATGATTGTCCAAATAAACTCCAAACGATCATTGTCTGCGTAAAATAGTGCTTTCAAGCCTTTTCTGCCTCTGTATTTGTAAGAAAAATAGTGGAGTAGTGCTTGTGTGACAATCTGAACAAAAAAGATCAAAGCCATTGAAATCCACATCAGGCGGTCGTAATCGACTCCATGTTCAGATGCAGCTTCGGGAAGAAGTACATCTCCCCATTCCCAAAACGAATAGATGGTAATCAAGTAGATGAACACCAAAAAAGCGAACATCAGTTTACCATTCCAATCGTTGTCTTTTTCGTTGGCAACTTGGCTGTCATCCACTTTACTGTTGAACTGTGCCACTTGGAAGATTTTAGTAATCTGCCAAACAGCAATACTTACCAAAACCAAAATCGTAATCATTAACAATGTCGTCATATCGTTATTCCTTCACACAAATTAATAGACAAAATGTTCACTTTCTTTTACCAATGGATCCCCTTTGGGCTTGAGTGGTGCCTTGGCCAAAGCCGAGAAAACCACATAGAGAAACAGTCCTGCAAATAGTGAGGCACTGCCCAGCTCTGAAAGTCCAAATGACCATTGATCTCCAACGGTTGCTGGCATAATCATATTGTAAAAATCAAGGTAGTGTCCAAGTACAATAATGATTCCAGCCATGATAATAAACCAATTGTTTCGTTTGTAATCGCTGTTCATTAAAATCAGAAGTGGAAGAACAAAATTCATCACCACCATTCCAAAAAACAAGAGGTTGTAATCCTCGATTCGAGTGATAAAATAAGTCACTTCTTCAGGGATATTCGAATACCAAATCAACATGAATTGTGAAAACCACAGGTAGGTCCAAAACACACTAAATCCAAACATAAATTTTCCAAGATCGTGAATATGACTGTCATTGACTTCTTCTAATAAGCCTTTGGATTTGAGATAAATTGTAACCATAGCGATAACAGTTACTGCAGTTACGATCATGCTCGCAAATACATACCATCCAAACAAGGTACTAAACCAGTGTGGATCGACAGACATGATCCAATCCCACGACATCATTGACTCTGTGACGATGTAAAATACCAAGAAGCCTGCCGCAAGTCTAAAATTCTTTTTGTGATAGCCAATCCCATTATCATTGTCTTGCGCCATTGAAAATTTTCTAGAATAGAAACGATAAAGGTTCCACCCGACAATGTAGAACAAGGCACGTGCGAGGAAAAAAGGCACATTGAGATAGCTTTGTTTGTTTTGAATAATTTCGTCATGTGCAACAACCTCAGCATCCATCCAAACAAATAGGTGGTTGAGGTGAAGACCTGAAAGAACAAGAAGTACAAATACGATGATTGAGCCTGGGAGAAGATATGCAGTAATCCCTTCCATTACGCGAAACAGAAGGATCGACCAACCTGCTTGCGCTGCTCGTTGAATCGCATAAAACGCTAGTGCGCCAAGAGCAATCATCATAAAAAATAGCGCAGCTACATAGGTGGCAGCCCATGGGCGATTCTGCAGCTGATGCAAGAGATGTTTGTCGTGGCTATCGCCATGTCCTCCACCATGAGCATCGTGGCTATCGCTATGAGCATAAGCCTCTTTGTTCTTATCGTGATGGTCATCGGCATGGTCGTCATGATGATCCGAGTGATGAGCTTCGTCTTTGTGCGTCCCAGCATGGTCATCGGCATGGGTGTCGTGATCACCATGTCCGCCATGTCCACCATGTCCGTGGGCATCTGCTACCATTGCTTTGGCTTCCTCTACGGTGGTTGGGGCAGAGAGAAATCCAATTCCCAAAGCCACTGCACCCACAACCATCAGGCTGAGAGAGAAAATTTTTAGATTTTTAGAAAAGCTATACATCATTCTTACTTTGTTAATTGCGCTCTTAGATGCATGACGTGTTGGGTAATCTGCCAACGTTCTTCTGCATCGATTAAACTCGCGTGTGATCCCATCGCATTTTTGCCATGCATCAACACATGATACACACTGCCTTCTGTGATCTCACGATCAGCATAGCTTGGGATTCCTAAAAACTTTTCACGCTTCATCAAAATCCCTTGTCCATCGCCTTTGGAACCATGACATACTGCGCAATAAATTGCATAGAGTTCTTTTCCTTCGGCACGATGTTCATCTGTTTTTTCGATGGGTGAGGTGAGTTCGGCTTTTGCCAGCTCATAACCCTCATTTGTGTTTGGATAGTCATAGGGTTGCCAACCTCTTGGAATCGATCCATCTACAGGCAACTGTGCTGCAGTGCCATTAAAAAAGGGCGCTTCGGCATAGGTGTCATAGCCAACAGACTCATACATATCAGGGAAATACTGATAGTTGGGTTGGGATGGGTCAAAGCATGATACGACACTCAATAGTGCCAATCCACAGATCATAAGGTCTAGATTTCTTTTCATGATTCCCCCTTTTTTTCTTGTACTTTTACTTCGATCGCTCCTGTCTTTTTCAACAAGGAAACGAGTTTCTTTTCGTTGTCGCCAACAGCAACCTCCATCAAAAACTTATCGTCAGTTGTAGAAGGCATTGGGTTTTCTGCTTTTTTGAAAGGCCATAATCGACTGCGCAAATAGAAAGTGATCACCATCAAGTGAGCTGCAAAGAAGATCGTCATCTCAAATAAAACAGGAACAAAGGCTGGGACATTTTCGAGATATGAGAAGCTGGGTTTACCACCGATGTTTTGTGGCCAGTCTTCAATCATAATATAGTTTGTGAGCCAAATGGCAACCGACAAGCCCAAGCAACCAAACATAAAAGAAGCAATCGCAATGCGCGTGGGTGCAAGACCCATCGCCTTATCAAGCCCGTGGACAGGAAATGGCGTAAAGACCTCCTCTATGTGATGATTTGCTGCTTTGACGTCTTTGACAGCGTGCAACAACACATCATCGTCATCATAAATGGCGTGAATTACTTTACTACTCATCGCTTGTTGTTTTTTTGTATTTATCACCCGAGGACTTCAAAATCGATTTGACTTCTGCTTGCGCAATGACTGGGAAAGTGCGTGCGTAGAGCAAAAACAAGACAAAGAAGAAGCCTATTGTTCCTATAAAAATTCCAATGTCAACAAAGGTTGGCGAGAACATTGTCCAAGAAGATGGAAGATAGTCTCTGTGCAGTGAGGTTACAATGATCACAAAGCGCTCGAACCACATCCCTACATTTACGACTATGGATATAATAAAGGAGAACATAATACTTGTTCTTAATTTTTTAAACCACATAAACTGTGGAGAGAATACATTACAAGTCATCATCGCCCAATAGGCCCACCAATAAGGTCCAGTTGCACGATTGAGGAATGCATATTGTTCATATTCAACCCCCGAGTACCAAGCAATAAACAGCTCTGTGATATACGCCACCCCAACAATTGAACCTGTAATCATGATTACGATGTTCATCAGTTCGATATGCTGGATGGTAATATAGTTTTCAAGGTTGATGACTTTACGCATAATAATCAACAGCGTTTGCACCATGGCAAAACCTGAGAAGATTGCACCAGCCACAAAATAGGGTGGGAAAATGGTTGTGTGCCAACCAGGAATCACAGAAGTAGCAAAGTCAAATGATACGATGGTATGTACGGATAGAACCAGTGGAGTTGCCAATCCTGCCAATACTAAAGAAACCTCTTCAAAGCGTTGCCAGTCTTTTGCACGACCACTCCAACCAAAGCTCAATAGACCATAAATTTTCTTTTGAAATGGCTTGACTGCACGATCGCGAATCATCGCAAAGTCAGGCAGTAAACCTGTCCACCAGAATACAAGTGATACAGACAGATAGGTCGAAATCGCAAATACATCCCAAAGTAGAGGAGAATTAAAGTTGACCCATAGTGACCCAAATTGGTTTGGGATGGGTAAAACCCAGTACGCCAACCATGGACGACCCATGTGAATGATGGGGAACAATCCTGCTTGGATAACAGAGAATATGGTCATCGCTTCAGCAGATCGGTTGATGGCCATACGCCATTTTTGTCGGAACAATAATAGTACAGCAGAAATTAAGGTTCCTGCGTGTCCAATTCCAACCCACCATACAAAATTAGTGATGTCCCATGCCCATCCAACAGTTTTATTCAGCCCCCAAACACCGATACCAGTTGATATAGTGTAAATAATACAACCAATCCCCCATAAAAAGGCAACCAATGCAATGCTAAAAACAATCCACCATTGCTTGTTGGCTTTGCCCTCAACAGGAGCAACGATATCAACAGTCACATCGTGGTATGATTTATTACCGGTGACGAGTGGTTTTCGTATTGGTGCTTCGTAATGCGAGGACATAGTTATTGGTTTATGATGTCTCTGTATTTCTAACTTTTACTTGATACTGCACGTTTGGTTTTGTACCTACGCTTTCCAACAGGTGATACATTCGATCACTTTTCAAGGACTTGGCCACACGGCTCGACTTGTCATTGATGTCGCCAAATGTTATTGCGCCATTCGAACAAGCACTTGAACAAGCTGTTTGGAATTCCCCATCAGCAATGTCACGCCCAACGAGCTTGGCATCCAAAATTGTCTTTTGTGTTTTCTGAATACACAACGAACATTTTTCCATCACTCCACGAGAGCGAACAACTACATCTGGGTTCAGTACCATACGACCCAAATCATTGTTCATATAGAAATTAAATTCGTCATTATTATTATACAAGAACCAGTTGAATCGTCTGACTTTATACGGACAGTTGTTGGCGCAGTATCGTGTTCCAACACAGCGATTGTATGCCATGTGATTTTGACCTTGACGTCCATGTGAGGTGGCAGCCACTGGGCAAACCGTTTCACAAGGTGCATGGTTACAGTGCTGGCACATAATCGGCTGAAAGGTTACTTGAGGATTGGTAGATGGCTCTTCCAAAGAGCTGAAAGTCGTGAGCGACTCACCCAGTCCACTGATTTCATTCACTGTTGTATTATCTCCCTCAAAGGTTTCTTCGGAAGAGTAGTATCGATCGATTCGCAACCAATGCATATCACGTGATTTGCGAATTTCTCGTTTGCCAACAACAGGCACATTGTTTTCTGCATGACAAGCCACTACACATGCCCCACAACCTGTGCATGCATTCAGGTCGATTGACAAGTTGAAGTGATGACCAACAGAACGATCAAACTGATCCCAAATATCAACCTCTGGAGAAGTGACTTTGGTTTCGATATGGTTTTTACTCACTACTGGAACTGCGTTGTAGTAGTCCCTGTTTTTGGCATTAAAAATTTCGAGTGTTGTTTCCTTTACGATGTCTTCACGACCCATCAAGGTATTTTGCAACTGTGTACAAGCAAACTCATGTGTGCCCTCAGCTGCTTCAATTGACACTGACTGAACGTTGAAGAAGTCATTATACAATGTATAGGCATTGACACCCACTTGCATTTCAGACTTCATCCCAGCTTGTTTACCATATCCAAATGCCAAACCAACAGTACCTTTGGCCTGACCTGGTTGGATCAGCACAGGTACTTTGAGTGTTGAAGACCCTACAGTTATGTTGGCATATCCGCCGTTTAATGACCCATCCGACTGGGTTTCATTCCACAGGCCGAGTGCTGCTGCATCCGACTTTGAAATCGTTAGGTAGTTGTCCCAAGTCACACGAGTGATTGGGTCTGGAAGCTCTTGCAGCCAAGGGTTATTTGCTTGTTGCCCATCCCCTAATCCTGTTTTGGTGTACAAATGCAGGGAGTAACCCTCTTGTTTTGCAGTAGAAAGGATGCCAATCGCATCGGCAACGGAATCGTTGTAACGCTTTCCGTCGGTGTAAGAATCACTGATATAAAACCCATCATGTAAGGTTTTATTCCATGACGTTCCACTTAAAATATTTTTCTCCCAATAGGATCGCAATTGATCTCTATAGCTCATGTCTTTCCCCAACCAAGTGAGTAACACATCTTGAAATTGTTTGGTGTCGAACAAGGGTCGAATTGTTGGTTGCGTAAGACCAAAGTGATTTGTTTTGAATTCCACATCACCCCACGACTCGAGATAGTGAGGAGTCGCTGCTACCCATTGTGCTTTCGATGCAGTTTCGTCGTTTTTCATACTAAACGACAAAGAGAATTTTGCTTTCGCTAATCCAGCAGCAAACTGCTCTCCTTCTGCTAAGGTATAAACAGGGTTTACATCTACCATAATAATCCCTTGCACTGCTCCACTATTCAAATCCTCAACAAGCTGTGAGACCTCACGTGCATTGCCTTGACGAGTGGTAGTTGTATGTTTGGTATCGATGACAACAGACCCAATTTTTTCATTGATGGCTAGGGCGACTCGGTGTGCTTCAGTACTTGGCAAGTCTGTAACAACGATTCCTTTTTTTCCAGCTTTTCGCAAGTGTTTTGCAACGACTTTGGCCATCTCCACTATGGCTTGATCTGCAGTGGCTTGGCCATTTGTCAACTCGACATACACTGCTGCAAGAACTTGTTGTTGTTGGGCAGCAGTCATGGGCATTCGCTTGTCGGCAGCTGCTCCTGAAAGGGTCATATTGGCTTCAAACTGGAAGTGTGTTGACATCTTTGCCTTGCCATTTTCCTTGACAGGTACTCGTGTTTTTACATACCCAGGTGCATGCCCTCCTCCTTGCCAATCACCCAGAAAATCTGCATCAAAAGAAACAATTGTCTCTGCTTTCGAAAAATCATAGGTAGGAAGTGCTCGCTGTCCATATGCTTTTGCAAAGGCATCTAATGCATGAGATGATGACACTGCATCATAGGTAATATGTTTGATGTTGTCATACTTGGCTGTGAGTTGATCGATCAAATGCTGGGTCGAAGGACTGGCAAAAGAGCGTGTCAATAAGGCCAATTGCTCACCTTGACTTTGCATATTATCGAGCTGTTGACCACTGAGTTCAAGTAGTGTTGCCCAACCAACAGGACTTCCAGACTGTGTAGGCCCCTGCAAACGAAGGTTGTCATACAACGACAATACAGAAGCTTGCACACGTGCGTTTGCAGCATAGCTCGCAGAAACGTCAGTATTGTTTTCAACCTTAATCGGTCTTCCCTCTCGTGTTTTTACAAGGATACTCGCGAGGTCAAATCCATCAGCAACAGTAGTTGCATAATAGTTTGAAATCCCAGGGCGAATTTCTTCTGGTTGCACAACATAAGGAATTGATTTATGTACAGGCCCCTCACATGCAGCCAATGATGCTGCTGCAGTGCTAAAACCAACATACTTTAGGAAATCTCGTCGATTGGTTTTAGAGTCATTCATCGCTTGCTCATTGCCCAAAAAGGCATCTTCAGGAAGCTTTTCAACAAACTCACGCCCCTTGAAATCTTCGACAAATGCATTGTTGCTGTCTAACTCAGCTGTGCTTTTCCAATATTTTTTATGGTTGGCCATCTTTGTTTTTGATTAATAGTGACACTTCCCACACTCCAAGCCACCCATTTGAGCAACTGTGAGTTTTTCTACACCATATTTTTTTGAGAGTTCTGCATGAACTTTCTCATAATACTCATTGTTTTCCAAATCGACATTTGACTCTCTATGGCAGTCGATACACCAGCCCATTGTGAGGGGCGAGTGTTGGTACATGATTTCCATTTCTTCCACTGGGCCATGACATTTTTGACAATCGATGCCAGCTACGTCAACGTGCTGCGCGTGGTTAAAGTATACAAAGTCTGGGAGGTTGTGAATACGCACCCATTTGACTGGCTGTGTCTCGCCAGTGTAACGTTGATTCTCCTCATCCCAGCCAACTGCTTTGTAAAGTTTTTTGATTTCGTTTGTATAAAATTCTTTTGTATAACCTTTTTCCAAATCTTCCTCGCCATTATACTCTGCGATGTTCATGTGACAGTTCATACATACATTAAGAGAAGGGATCCCTGAATGCTTGGATACCCGAGCAGATGAGTGACAGTACTTACACTCAATTTCATTGGCGCCAGAGTGAATTTTGTGTGAATAATGAATTGGCTGTACAGGCATATACCCTTGATCGATTCCCACTTGCATCAAGTAACCATAGGCGAAAAAGGCACTTGAAAACAACAAGAAAATCACTGTGCTAAACACCAAGAAGGAGTTGTTGATATACACCTCCCAAAGAGGTTTGCGCTTTGGCTTGCTGGTTTCAACTTCAATACCATTTGCAATCGCTATTTTACGCAGTGTTTGTGTCACCAAAAACAGCATCACGACAAGCACAACCAGCACAAGAACCAAGACACCCAACAGCAATGTTGAGGTCGTGTCATCTGTTACTGAGGCAACTGTGGTGGCTACAACAGCTGGTGTTGCAGGAGCAGGTGGTGTGTAGTCTGTGTAGGCAAGAATATTATCAATATCTTCATTACTCAGTTGCGGAAAAGCAGTCATCACAGACTTGTTATACTCCTCATAAATTGCAACAGCTTGGGGATCTCCCGATTTGACCATCGCCATAGAATTCTTGATCCATGCATACAGCCAATCCTTCTCATATTTTTGAGAAACACCTGCCAAAGCAGGTCCAACAGCTCGCTTATTGAGTTTATGACAAGCTGCACAATTCATATTGAACAAAGACTTCCCTTTGTCAATGTCAGGTTCTTGCGCGAAGGTTGGAAGGGTGAAAGCTACAGCCAACACGATGGGGAGTAGAGTGCGAATTTGAGGAACATTTAGGTAAAAAACCCTAGTCATGTTTTGGTTATTGTTGGTCAAAGGAAAATACCTTTCTTTCTGTTTACAAAATTACATCACAAACCCCATTTTAAAAACATTAAAACCACATGAATTATAAATTTATAATTATTCTAAATTAGATGTTTAATCATCTTAAAATCTCACAAAATTTGGTGTTCATGGCAAAATTGTTGAAGTCAATGACCAAAACGATTCGTGTGTGGTAGAAACGATGGCTAGAATTGCGAAGCAAGGTTCCCAACCAAGGGATGGGTGTATTTAATGACGTAGAATCATATCAAAATAATTATCGATTTTATTATGCTCTAAAAAATGACAACTTTCGAGGATATGATTAGTGGCTTTCCAAACGAAACTGACAAATTGGTCAAATATCTTTTCGCACCTCGCAATTCGATTGACCCCAACGAAGCCTTTCGTTTGTTTAGAGGTCGGTAAATATTGATCAATAGAAACAGTGCCAGGCCCTAGCAGTGATTCAACCCAGTCATATGACGATTGATGTGACAGAGGCAAGTGTGATGATAAATCCAATAAAAAACAGAATTTTTACACCTTTATTATTGATTGAACTAGAAAGTTGTATAATTTTAATTCCATTGCGCTCTTTTTATTGGTTGAATACTTCTTTTGTAATTATTTTAAGTTCAATTTCGTTATCACCAACTTTTAGATGGTTGTTTTTATCCAAGGGCATCTTCAATGTTTTTGGGCAAAGTAGCCTCAGCACCAGGGCGCGAGGGCATATTGAGCTTGGTAAGTGTCGGCACTCGACCTTCGTCCATACACTTCGCTACAGCATTAAAAGCTTGTAAAGCTGCAAAATAAAGAATTAATTTGCATAAATAAGCAAATAATGTCATGACAAAAGCAACCTTAAATCATCCAACAAAAGAAGCCAATCACCAATACGACTAGGTGTTTTTGGAGCGATGATGGATGTGCAGCAATAATGAGAAGCATAATGTCGGCATCTTCAAAAGTTGAATTTGTTGCATCCATCATCCTTTCTTGAAGGGCATATTCAAGACGAAACCACATATCCACTAATGACAAGACCCCCATTGATTTGAGTCGCATATCGCCCAGTTTTGCGAATTGATGTCCCTCAAATATCGCCGGCGACCCAAAATGGTTTCGACATAGCCATTTTCTCTTGCAAAATCGACTTGCTTCCGGATATAGGACTTCAGCTGTGGGTAGGTTTCGTAATAGGCATCAATCAATGCTTTGGATTCCTTTCGGCTCAAATTCGTTTGATTACTCAAACCAAAAGCCGACACCCCATAAACAATGCCAAAATTAACCGTTTTGGCCTGGCTTCTTTGCTCCCTGCTCACCTCTTCCAAAGCAACATTAAAGACCTTGGCTGCAGTACTGGCGTGGATATCTTCTCCTTTTTGAAAGGCTTCTTGCATTTCTTTATCATCACTCAACGAAGCAATCACACGCAATTCTATTTGTGAATAATCCGCTGCAAGTAAAACATGCTCTTCATCTCTTGGTATGAATGCTTTTCGAACCAATTGACCCCGTTCTGTCCGAATGGGTATGTTTTGAAGATTGGGATGATTGCTACTCAATCGCCCTGTGGCAGCCACTGCTTGATTGAATATTGTATGCACACGATCTGTTTTGGGATTAACCTGTTGGGGGAGTGCCTCAATATAGGTGTTGCTTAATTTTTTGACAGATCTCCACTCCAAAATATCAGCAACAATCGCATGGTCTTTTGCCAAATAAGACAAAACGTCTTCTGCAGTCGAATATTGACCTGTTTTGGTTTTTTTGGGCTTGTCAACCAACTTGAGCTTGTCAAACAAAATGGGCCCTAGCTGTTTTGGCGATGCCAAGTTAAAGCGTTCGCCAGCTTGCTTATAAATTCGCTCTTCAAGTGTAGCTGTTTCTTTTTGAAATTGTACTGCCAATTCGTTTAAGTATTCTACGTCGATATGTATACCGGCGCTTTCCATGTCAGCCAACACATTGACCAAAGGCAATTCGATCTTGTTGAACAAATCGACGACTTCCTTTGATACCATCTCAGCGACAAAATGATTTTTGAGTTGGTAGGTCACATCTGCATCCTCTACAGCATATTCAGTTTGTTTGTCGAGGGGTACATTTCGCATCGATCCTTGGTTGGGTCCTTTTTTACCAATCAACTCTGTTATGGGTTGTGGTTGATAACCTAAATAGTTTTCTGATAAAACGTCCATATTATGACGCATGTCGGGATTGATCAAATAATGTGCAATCATGGTATCAAACAGCGGTGCTTGAACATTCATACCATATTGCTGAAGCACCTTGATGTCATATTTGAGGTTGTGCCCTACTTTTTCGATTTCGGAGCTTTGGAAGAAAGGAGAAAAATAGGCAAGTTTTGTTTCACAGGCAGTGCGATCTTCAGGGAAAGGGAGGTAATAACCAGTTCCTTTTTTCCAACTAAAGGCGATACCCACCAGCTCGGCAGTGAGTTCGTCTAGACCTGTGGTTTCTGTATCAAAGCATACCGATTTTTGTTGAAGCAACCACTCCAACAACATTTCTTCTTCTTGGGGTGTTTGTATGGTTTGATAGAGGTGTTCTGTTGTTGAAAGTGTTTTGCGACTGGATTCTGATACGACTTCACCTGTTCCTGGCTGATTGAACAAATCAAAGGCTGCAGGAGCAGTTGTTGTGGATTTGTTGGCAGGGCTTTCCGTTTCTTCTGCTTTAGAAAAAAGTTTTTGAAGCCGATTGCCAAGTTGACGAAACTCCAACTCTTGAAAAATCTCCAAAACTTTTTCTGTATTCGGCTGGTCTAGGATATATTTTTTTTCATCAAAGCTCACAGGAACATCCAAGAGAATACGAGCAAGTTTTTTGGATAGAATCCCCAGTTCCTTGTTTTCTTCGATTTTTTCTCTGAGTTTCCCTTTGATTTCGTGGGTATTGGCGAGTAGATTTTCCATCGAACCATATTGTGCCAAAAACTTTCGAGCAGTTTTATCACCTACACCCGGCAGACCTGGGATATTGTCGACCGAGTCACCCATCATCCCCAAGTAGTCAATGACTTGCTCTGGGTGTTCAATATAAAATTTTTCTTGCACTTCTTTCACACCCCAAATTTCAATGCCATTTCCTTTGCGCGAGGGGCGATACATAAAGATATTAGGGGAAACAAGTTGTGCAAAGTCTTTGTCAGGAGTCATCATATACACTTCAAAGCCTTCTTTTTCAGCTTGTTTGGCTAGGGTTCCAATAATGTCATCGGCTTCGTATCCTTCTTTTTCGATGACAGGAATATGCATGGCTTCGAGTAGCGCTTGTATATAAGGCACAGCAATGCGAATTGCTTCAGGTGTTTCAGGACGATTGGCCTTATAACCTGTGTAGATTTCCGATCGATCGACAGAGCCACCCTTGTCAAAAGCTACAGCCAAATAGTTGGGTCTCTCTCTGTTAATCAAATCAAATAAGGAGTTTGTAAACCCCATAATGGCACTGGTGTCCATGCCTTTGGAGTTTATTCTTGGGTTTTTGATAAATGCGTAGTAACCTCTAAAAATCAGGGCGTAGGCGTCTAGGAGGAAGAGTTTTTTTTCGTTTGCCATTGTTGCAATCAAAAGTAAGAATTATTCTTATGATTTGACAGCTTGTTTGTCAGGACTGAGGTCAGAATTTTGCACTTATGGAGCATATTTTGACACAAAATATTATTTTAGCATCTAATGACAATTGAATAACAGCTCTCATTATGTCAAAATTTGGAGACATTATTGATGCTAAAATTCCCATCCTTCTCAATTTTTATTCTGATTTGGATGAAGCCTCTGTGGAAATGCACGCCGTTCTTCGGGATGTTGCAGCTGCCATGGGGGACAATGGAAAAGTCATTAAAATTGATATCGAAAAAAACCCCAAACTCTCAGAAGCATTGCGTGTGCGAGGCTTACCAACTCTGATGATATATAAAGGAGGTGAAATGGTTTGGCGGCAGAGTGGTGATCAAGACGCAAACACCATTATTTCACTGATGAAAGATTTTGTTTAGTCCAAATTAGAAAACGGCGCAATAGTTTCATCGTAAGTTTCCTCAAACGCTTCAGAAAACACTAGGTCATTTTCATTTCGTTTGACAGTCGACACTAAACTCCTATAGGCCTCGATTTCGATACCAATCTCCATTTCAAAATAAGGCAGTTGCTCATCCTCTAACGTCAAGAATCGGATAAGTAAGTCGATGTATTGCTGTGCAATTTCTGTGCTCAACTCACGAGCAAACTCAACTTGATCCGAATCATAAAGAGCAGCGACAAAGGGGGTGAGCTCTGTGTAAAAATCATATTCCCCATAGATATAGCTAAAGGGTATTATCGACTCAAAAAATGAATCGTACAAAGCAGTCATACTTTTGTGATCTTTGGCCTCGACGATTTCAGTGAGGAGAGATTTATATCGTTCCACATTTCCGACTATGTCTTCCATTAACATCAGCTGCTCATCTCGATTCCACTGCGCATAGTAGCGCATGTATTCTTCATACCCAGAGGCGATTGTTGTTACAATTTTTTGGGCTTTATCAAGTGCCCCAGCGCGATAGTATGCTGCTGCTATTGGAACGACTAGGCTATAATAACCAAAGGATTCTATCGGCATTTTTTCCATAGCTAAATCGAGGACTGTTATGGCTTTTTCTTTTTGCCCTTCGTCGATGAGGGTTTTTGCCAATCGTGTAATGTTCGATCGGAATGAAATGCTGTTTTTTCTTGTTTCTGGGTCATGATAAATGTCTGGACTATCTGAGTTGCCCCAATCCCACTTCATGACGATGTCATACATGACATCAGTGTCAATCCGACCCATTTGGTAAGGGTTGTTTGGGTCGATTGGGGTTTTGATGGGGACGAGTTTATACACCAATCCATCGAGTTGCAGGTAGTCTTTCATCCAGAAATACTCACTATCATCATAGCTACCACCTGTAAAGTAAATTGGTCGTTCCCAATCGTTGTTGTGCAGGATATCAAGCATCATCAATCGGTTTTTATAGAGCCCTGAGGTTGGAAGATCAATGTCGATATAGTCCACAATCAAATCAGCATCTTCGGGCTTGACCACACCACTTTTCAATACATTTTCCTTGTTGACAGGTACCCGAATTTTGTTGGTGGGATAATAAATCATCTGTTGGGTTGACTTGGGAATGTTGGTGGTTGAAACCTCGTATTGTTCGAGTAAAAACTTATAGCGTGTACGCGCTTGATCGCTGCTGACCCAACGCATAAAATCATCGAGAGACCAGCGTACAGAGTCGAGCAATGCTTCATGCTTGATATAATCTCTTATCCCATAGGCATACTGACTGTGTATGAGTTGTGAGGGGATCGGAGAGCTGGTGTAGGTACGTCGTTTGAGTTGATCTATATACCAGTCTGTTGCGAGCAGTTGAGTGTTGATGCTACGTACATCGGTGCGGTATCCCTCAATTTCTTGTGCATACCAAATGGCAAAAGTGTCATTATCGCCAATGGTAAAAATCATTGCATCCACATCTTCTTCCACCGAGTCTAGATAGGCTTTAGCAGTCGATTGTGCAGTATATCGACCCGAGCGATCGTGATCGTCCCAATTTTGAGATGCCAGCAGCACAGGCACACACAATAGACTAAATAAACCAACTATTGGAACAGCCAATCGAGGACGTATATACGTTTTTAGTCGTTCGACAATCGAAATAACGCCCAGGCCAATAAAGAGGCTAAAGGCGTAGAACGAACCGACAAGCGCATAATCACGTTCTCGAGGCTCAAAAACTCTTTCATTGAGATAGACTTTCAGTGCCAATCCTGTAAATAAAAAAAGTAACAACATCACCCAAAATCGTTTGGGGTCTTTGCTATATAAAAAGGCAAATCCCAAAACACCTAACAAGAGTGGTAACATATAGTATTTGTTTTTTCCTTTGTTGTTTGCCAATTCGCTTGGCATCTCAAAATTGGGACGATCACGATCGCTCGGGTCGATAT